>Ga0214872_100291_pt1 | contig 14652 bp, 10 predicted proteins | sample Stichaenrichm18X_FD_168614 | JGI IMG/M metagenome (GOLD analysis project Ga0214872, IMG submission 168614) | Xylose enriched microbial communities from anaerobic bioreactor in Madison, Wisconsin, United States - 18X | ecosystem: Engineered > Bioreactor > Anaerobic > Unclassified | place: USA... | reverse complement strand
TATCGTGGCTCCCATCGAGAAAGGGGATGCCATGGAAGAATCAGACCGCATCGAATCCGAAGACCGCCCGCAACCTACCGAAGGCGACGCTGCGCCTGCAGAGCCGCCTTGCGATGAAGCCGCCCCGCAGGCAGCGCCCGCACCGCAGGCGGGCGCGGGAGCCGCGTACGCGGCGGGCGCCGTTCCTGCCGCAGAGGGCTGCCCGCCCGGGCCGGAGCGTGCGCCCGGGGAAGCTGCGCCGGGCGGCGACGGCTGCGCTTCGGCCTACGACACCCACCACAACAAGGATTTGGGTGCCCGCGGGGAAGAGGCCGCCTGCGCCTTCCTCATACGGCGCGGCTTCGACGTCCTCGAGCGCAACTGGGTGTGCGCGGCGGGGGAGGCCGACATCATCGCCCTCGAAGAGGACACCCTTCATTTCATCGAGGTGAAGACCCGTATGAGCGATGCGCGCGGTTTTCCGGCCGAAGCGGTCGACACCGCGAAGCGCGCACGCTACGAGCGCATCGCCGAGCTCTACCTGCGCTCGATCGAGGACGGCGACGACGTGTGCGTCACCTTCGACGTCATTTCCATCATCGTGACCGGGGAGCACCGCGCCTTCTTGCGCTTCCATCGCAACGTGCTCGCAGGCGACTGCAGGCCGTGCGCGTGAGTGGCAAGTGCACCGTGCAGAGCGCGACGATAGTCGGCGTGCGAGCCCTGCCGGTTTCGGTCGAAGTCGCCATCACCAACGGTATGCCGGCGTTCTCAATCGTGGGGATGCCCGACGCCTCGATCCAGGAGGCGCGCGAGCGCGTGCGGGCGGCGATTCGCTTCTGCGGCTTCCAGATGCCGCCCGACAAGGTGGTCGTGAACTTGGCGCCGGGGTCCTTGCGCAAATCGGGGTCGGGCTTCGACTTTCCCATCGCCGCCGCCATTCTCGCCGCCTCGCGGCAGATCGACCCGGATCTGGTGACGGAATCCTTCCTCGTAGGGGAACTCTCGCTCGAAGGCGAGGTCAAGCCGGTGCACGGGATGCTCGCCCACTGCCGCTGCGCAATCGAAAACGGCTTGGACATCGTCTGCGCCCCGTCGGAGGAATGCGCATACGTGGCCGACGAGCTCGCCGTGCATCCGGTCGAGCGCCTGTCCTCCCTGCGTGCGGGCGGTTTCGGCCGCATGGCGCCCCTGCGCGTGCCTCCTACGGCGCCCGCACAGCTCGACTACGGGGACGTGGGCGGGCACGAAGTGGCCAAGCGGGCGATGCAGATCGCCGCAGCGGGCAACCATGGAATCCTTATGATGGGGCCGCCTGGGTCGGGCAAGACCATGCTCGCCTCCCGCTTGCCATCGATCCTGCCGCCGCTCGACGAGGCTCAGCGGCTTGAGACCGCCTGCATCCATTCGATCGTCGACGACGACGTGGAAAGCCTGCTCGCGGGCGTGCGGCCCTTCCGCGCCCCTCATCATTCGGCCACGATGGCCGGGCTTCTGGGCGGCGGCAACCCCGTGCGGCCCGGCGAGCTCACGCTCGCCCATAACGGGGTGCTCTTCCTCGACGAGCTGGCGGAATTCTCGCCGCACGTGCTGCAGGGCATTCGCCAGCCGCTCGAATCGGGCAAGATCGCGATCACGCGCGCGGCGGGCAACGTCGTGATGCCGGCGCGGTTCATGTTCGTTGCGGCCAGCAACCCTTGTCCCTGCGGGTACCACGGCGACCCTAAAATTCCCTGCACCTGTTCGGCCGCCCAGGTCAACGCCTATCAGAACCGCATCGGCGGCCCCTTGATCGACCGTATCGACATGTGTATCGACGTGGGGCGCAGCGAAGTCGACGAGGTGCTCGATTGCCGGGGCGGCACCGATTCGGCCACGCTGGCGGCGGGCGTGGCGGCGGCGCGCGCGTTTGCCTTCGAGCGCTATCGGCGCTGCGACCACAGAACCGTGCGCACGGTCCCCGACATGATCGAAGTCTGCCAGATGAGCGACGAAGCCGCCTCGCTGCTGCGCGCGATGGGCAAGGCCTTCAACCTGAGCGGGCGGGGCATCATGAAAGTGCTCGGAGTGGCCCGCACGGTGGCCGACCTGGGCCAGCACGAACAAGTGGGAGAAGAAGACGTGGCCGAAGCGCTCAACCTGCGCTTGCGCCATACGGGAGGGGAGTCCTAAATGATCGAACCTACGACCGAAGAGGCGAAGGGGGCCCAGAAGGCCATGGGTTTCCGCTCGTACACGGGCCCCTTGCTCGAAGGCCCGCGCACGGTCATCGATGCCGGATCGGATGCCTTTCCCGAAGCGCTCGGGGCCATTCCCCATCCGCCCGAGCGGCTCTACGTGGTGGGCGACCCCGCCGCCCTCTGCGAGGGGCTTGCCGTCATCGGGGCGCGCAACGCCACTCCCTACGGTCTGGCCTGTGCCCGACGGTTCGCAGGGCGCGCCGCCGAGCGGGGCATCGTCGTGATCTCGGGCGGGGCGCGGGGCTGCGACGGTCAGGCCCATCGGGCGGCCCTCGAAGCGGGCGCGCCCACGGTGGTCTTTCTGGGCGGCGGATGCGATCAGATCTACCCGGCGAGCAACTTCGGCCTTTTCCAGCAGGTGGTCGACGGGGGAGGGGCGGTGGTGTCGGAACACGAATGGGATTTCCCGGCCCTGCCCTACACCTTCCGCAAGCGCAACCGGCTTATCGCCGGCCTGGCGCGGGCCGTCCTCATCGTCGAAGCGGGCCTGCCGTCGGGCACCTTCTCCACGGCCGACGAGGCGCTCGAGGCCAACAAGGACGTGCTCGTGGTACCGGGCGCCATCTCCTCGGCTACCTCGGCCGGGTCGAACCGCCTGCTCTACCAGGGCGCCACGCCCATCGTCGACGACGAGACATTCGACGACGCCCTCCATGCCCTTTTCGGCACGCTCAAGCAGGAGTCGGTGCAGGAGGGGGCGGGGCCTTCGCGCGACGTCCTGCTCGAAGCCCTGCGCGCCGAGCCCATGCGACTTGACCGCATCATGGAAACGGTTCTGCCCCGCATGCGCGCGGCCGATCGCACGCCCGCCCGCGTGCAGCTGCGCCTGGCCAAGCTCGAGCAGGCGGGTCTTATCGGCCGCTACCCCGACGGCCGCTTCGGCCCCCTTACCGTGTGACGCGCGGGGCATCTGGTAGACTTACGCTCATGGAACAGACAGTGAACATCATCGGCGCCGGCCTCGCGGGATCCGAAGCTGCCCTGCAGCTTGCGGACGCGGGCTTTCGCGTCAACCTCTTCGAAATGCGCCCTGTGTTCTCCACCGAGGTGCACCATACCGATAGCTGTGCCGAGCTCGTGTGCTCGAACTCGCTCAAGAGCATGAAGGAGGCGAGCGCCGCGGGCATGCTCAAGCACGAGCTCGACGCCTTGGGCTCGGTTCTCTACCGCGCCGCGCTCGCCTGCCGCGTGCCTGCGGGCGGCGCCCTCGCCGTCGATCGCGACGCGTTCGCCTCGGCGGTGACCGAGCTCGTGGAAGGCAACCCGCGCATTTCGCTCGTGCGCGGCCGCGTCGACCGCATCCTGCCTCACGGCGACGTGCTCGTGGCGAACGGCGCGGGCGAGGTGCGCCCGGCGCGCCTTCCCGCTGCGGCCGTGCTCGTCGCCACCGGCCCCCTTACCGCCGCCGACCTTTCGGCCGACATCTCCCGGCTGGTGGGCGCGGACAGCCTGGCCTTCTTCGATGCGGCCGCGCCGATCGTCATGGCCGATTCTCTCGACGAATCGATTCTCTTCCGTCAGAGCCGCTACGAGGAAGAGGGCCTGGGCGACTATCTGAACGCCCCCTTCTCGAAGGACGAATACGAGCGGTTCATTTCGGAGCTCCTGTCCGCCGAACGGGTCATTCGCCGCGATTTCGAAACCAAGGACCTCTTCCAGGCCTGCCAGCCCATCGAGGAAATAGCCCGCAAGGGTGTAGACGCTCCGCGCTTCGGGCCCCTGAAGCCGGTGGGCCTCGTCGACCCGCGCACGGGGCGCAGGCCCTGGGCGGCCCTGCAGCTGCGCGCCGAAAACCGCGAGGCCACGAGCTACAACCTGGTGGGCTTCCAGACCAACCTCACCTTCCCCGAGCAGAAGCGCGTCTTTCGCATGATCCCGGGTCTCGAGCATGCCGAGTTCGCCCGTTTCGGCGTCATGCACCGCAATACCTTCGTCGACGCGCCCCATGCCCTCGACGCGCACGGCCGTTTCGTCCGCGTGCGGGAGGCGGGCTTCTCGGTGCCGGTCTTCGCTGCCGGTCAGGTGTCGGGCACCGAAGGCTACTGCGAGGCCATCCGTTCGGGCCTGCAGGCTGCGATCTCCGTGGCGAGCGAGCTTTCGGGCGCCGCCGCTCCCGCGCTCCCGCGCGATACCGCCTACGGGGCGCTGTGGGCGTACGCGACCGATCCCGAAACCACCGGCTACCAGCCCATGCACGTGAACTTCGGCATCATGCCGCCTCTGCCCCAGCGCATCAAGAACAAGGGCGAGCGGTACGCCGCCTACGTCCGCCGCGGGGAAGAGGCCCTCACGGGCTATGTTGACGCCCTCAAGGCTTCGGGCGTGCCCTACGCCTTCGGCGGCGCCGCTGCGGAAGGGGAGTGACTGCCGTGGCGCGTGCGGCACGCGAGCGCGCCGTCGACGCGCGCTTCGCCGAAGACGTCGACCGCTACCTGGCCGACCTCACGGCCCAGCGGCGCTTTTCGGCCCATACGGTGCGCAACTACGGCAACGACCTGCGCGACTGGGGCCGGTGGTGCGCTCGCAAGAAGGTGGACCCCTACGCGCCCACCCATCGCGACCTGCGCCTCTACCTGGCCGATTTGGCGGCAGCCCAGTACGCGCCCGCCACGGTCAACCGCCGCCTGAGCTCTCTGCGCGCCTGCTTTCGTTGGCTTGTGATCGAGGGGAAGGCCCCGTCCAACCCCGCCGAGGTCATGCAGTCCCTGAAGAAGCCCCAGCGCCTTCCGCACCGCATCTCTCCCGAAGAGATGGTGCGCATCCTTTCCGTCAACGGGCCGCTCGCCCCCGACGGCTCCCTGCGCGAACAGACCAACGAGCAGCTGCGCGACCAGGCCCTGCTCGAGTTCCTCTACGCCTGCGGCGCCCGTATCTCGGAAGCCTCCAACCTCAAGTGCGCCGACGTCGATTTCGCGAACCTGCAGGTCAAGGTCGTGGGCAAAGGCGACAAGCAGCGAATCATCCCCATTCACGAGCTCGCGGTCGAGGCCATGCGCGCCTACGCCGACATCGCTCGCCCCGCCTTCCTGGCGGGCAAGCCCCCCGTGTCCGAATTCTTCGTGTCGACGCGGGGCAACAAGATGTCCACCGACGCCATGCGCAAGATGTTCAAGGCCACGCTCGCTAAAGCGGGCGTTTCCAAGGCCTATTCGCCCCATGACATGCGCCACACCTTCGCGAGCGACCTGCTCGAGGGCGGGGCCGACCTGCGCAGCGTGCAGGAAATGCTCGGCCACAGCAGCCTGTCGACCACGCAGATCTACACGCATCTGTCCGTCGACCAGCTGAGCCGGGTCCACAAGCAGGCCCATCCGCGAGGGTAGGGGACGGGCTAAAGCACCCGGTTAGCGGATTGCCAGAATGCAGCCCATTCGAGGGGGGGTGGGGCCGGGCGGTTCGCCCCGTCCGCCTTTGGGGCGCGTGGCGCGTCCATCCGCGGGGCGGGTCCCGTCGCGTCCGCGGCTTCCAGCCCGTCGCCGCTTCGTCTGCAGGCGCTCTACTGCGCTGCCCGTCTTTCGTGCGCGGTGACGGCTATTGTGCGAATTGCGCGGGCGGCCTGCACGGCGCGGGCGCGGGAGGCTATGATGGAGAACCGAATGCACCTATTCCGCCCCGGCAGTGGGACGGTATTTCGAAAGCGACGGCACATGGCTCAGGATTCCATCATCATCAAGGGCGCGCGCGAGCACAACCTGAAGAACGTCGACGTCACGATTCCCCGTGACAAGCTCGTCGTGATCACCGGCCTCTCCGGGTCGGGCAAAAGCTCGCTCGCTTTCGACACGATCTACGCCGAAGGCCAGCGCCGCTACGTGGAAAGCCTTTCGAGCTACGCCCGCATGTTCCTGGGCCAGATGAGCAAGCCCGACCTCGACAGCATCGACGGTCTGTCGCCGGCCGTGTCGATCGATCAGAAGACGACGAGCCGCAACCCCCGTTCGACGGTGGGCACCACGACCGAAATCTACGACTACCTGCGCCTGCTGTACGCCCGCGTGGGCGTGCCCCATTGCCCCGAATGCGGCCGCGAGATCAAGAAGCAGACGACCGACCAGGTGACCGACGAGATCTTGGGGCTCGGCGAAGGCGTGAAGGCGCTGGTGCTCGCGCCCATGGTCGTGGGCCGCAAGGGCGAGTTCGTCAAGCTCTTCGAAGACATCCGTCGCGAGGGCTTCGCCCGCGTGCGCGTCGACGGCGAGGTCATCCGCCTCGACGACGAGGAGCTCAAGCTCGACAAGAAATTCAAGCACACGATCGAAGTCGTCGTCGACCGCGTCGTGATCAAGCGCGCCGCCGTCGACCGCATCGCCGAAGCGGTCGAAACCGCCACCCGCTTGGCCGACGGCCGCGTGACGATCCAGACGATCGAAGGCGACACGGCCACCGACCATCCTTTCAGCCTGGCCCTGGCCTGCCCGGAGCACGGTCATTCGATGGACGAGCTCCAGCCGCGCGATTTCAGCTTCAACGCCCCCTACGGCGCCTGCCCCGACTGCGGCGGTCTGGGCGCCCGTGAAGAGGTCGACCCCGCCCTCGTGATTCCCGACCCCACGCTCAGCTTGAACCAGGGCTGCGTGGCCCCCTTCACCACGGGCAACTACTATCCCCAGGTCCTGCGCGCGGTGGCCGAGCACCTGGGCTACGACGCCGACACCCCCTGGGAAGACTATTCGCGCAAGGCCCAGAAGGCCATGCTCTACGGCCTTCCCAAGAAGGAGAAGGTCCGCGTCGACTACGTGACCGTCGACGGCCGCGAGACCTATTGGTACATCGAGTGGGAGGGCATCTGCAAGGCGGTGCAGTCGCGCCTGGCCGACGCCAAGAGCGACCGCCAGCGCGAGAAGCTCGGCCAGTACTTCGCCGTCATTCCCTGCAAGACCTGCGGGGGCAAGCGCCTGCGCCCCGAAATCCTCGCCGTCACGATCAACGGCAAGAGCATCATCGACGTCTGCGAGATGAGCGCCGCCGATTCGCTCGCCTTCTTCCAGGACCTCGAGTTCACCGGTGCCGCCGGCCAGATTGCCAACCCCATCGTCAAAGAGATCCGCGCCCGCCTGAAGTTCCTGGTCGACGTGGGACTCGACTACCTCACGCTCGAGCGCGCCACGGCCACCTTGTCGGGCGGCGAGGCCCAGCGCATCCGCTTGGCCACGCAGATCGGCGCGGGCCTCATGGGCGTCCTCTACATCCTCGACGAGCCTTCGATCGGCCTGCACCAGCGCGACAACGAGCGCCTCATACAAACCATGGAGCGCCTGCGCGACCTGGGCAACACGGTGCTCGTGGTCGAGCACGACGAAGACACGATCCGCCATGCCGACTACGTGATCGACATGGGCCCGGGCGCCGGCGAGCAAGGTGGCACGGTCGTCGCGGCCGGCACGCCCGCCGACATCATGCAGGCTACCGGCTCGTTCACGGCCGACTACCTCACGGGCCGCCGCAGCATCGACGTGCCCGCCGAGCGCCGCCATCCGCGCAAGGGCACCCTCGCGCTTACGGGCGCGCGCGAGAACAATCTGAAGAACGTCTCGGTTTCCATTCCGTTGGGCACCCTCACGCTCGTCACCGGCGTGTCGGGCTCGGGCAAGAGCTCCCTTGTGACCGACACCCTGGCCCCGCTGCTGGCCAACCGCGTCAACCACGCCCATCGCCGCTGCGGCGCCTTCTCAAAGATTCGCGGCATCGAGAAGATCGACAAGGTCGTCAACATCGACCAGAGCCCGATCGGCCGCACCCCGCGCTCGAACCCGGCCACCTACGTGGGCCTGTGGGACGACATCCGCAAGCTCATGGCCTCCACCCAGGAAGCCAAGGCGCGCGGCTACAACCCGGGCCGCTTCAGCTTCAACGTGTCGGGCGGCCGCTGCGAGGCCTGCAAGGGCGACGGCCAGGTGAAGATCGAGATGCACTTCCTGCCCGACATCTACGTGCCCTGCGAAGTCTGCGGCGGCAAGCGCTATAACCGCGAGACCCTGCAGGTCACCTACCGCGGCAAGAACATGTACGACCTGTTGGAAATGACGGTCGACGAAGCGCTCGACTTCTTCGCCAACATCCCCTCGATCAAGCGCAAGCTGCAGACCCTGCACGACGTGGGCCTGGGCTACGTGCGCCTGGGGCAGCCGGCCACGACGCTCTCCGGCGGCGAGGCCCAGCGCGTCAAGCTCTCCAGCGAGCTCCAGCGCGTGCAGACGGGCAAGACCTTCTACATCCTGGACGAGCCCACCACGGGCCTTCATTTCGAAGACGTGCGCCAGCTGCTCGTCGTTTTGCAGCGCCTCGTCGACGCCGGCAACACGGTGCTTGTGATCGAGCACAACCTCGACGTCATCAAGAGCGCCGACTACATCATCGACCTGGGCCCCGAAGGCGGCGCCCGCGGCGGCACGGTCGTCGTGTCCGGCACGCCCGAAGAGGTCGCCGCCTGCCCCGAAAGCTACACGGGCCGGTTCCTCGCCGGCATGCTCGACCAGTCGAAGAAGGCTCGCGCATGAACCAGGAGTCGCGCGAACGCATAGCCCTTGTGGTCTTTCTCCTGCTCGTCGTCGCGGTCCTCACCGCAGGCGTCGTCTACATCACCGTGGGGCACAGCTGGAACACGGCCGCCACGACGATCGACGACGCGGCGGGGTCGCTCGACGGCTACACCGTGATCGTCTACGACGGCGTTAAGGTGCCCGCCTCTTTCGACGAAAAGGCCGAAACCTCGCACGACATCACCTCCAAGGTGTCCCTGGCCAAAAGCTACGAGGAAAAGCGGGCCAACGTGATCACTTTGCATACCACGAACCTCGGCTTCTACCGCGAAGGCGTCATCCTCAAGGCGGGGGACAAGCGCGTGGGGGTCTTTTCGGTCTCTTCGACGGAAGACGCGAGCCGCTACCAGAACATCGTCGGCGCGCTCAAGAGCCAGGGGGTCGACTACACGGTCTGCATCGCCTCCGACACCTCGCTGCTCGTGGCGGCTCACGGCACGCGCGACATCGACGTCGTGATTGACCTCGGCCTCGATGCCGACCACGACGCCTCGGTCACCAGCGGCACCTACCTGGTCACGGCGCCGTCGGTGGGCAAGATCGGCTCGATCCTCGTGTCTCCCACCAACGTGGTGTCCGACAAATCCACTTCCTAACGTGCCCCGAAAGGCGTTATGGCTGACCAAGAGAAAATCGACCGCATCAAGCGCGAGCTCAACAACGTGCCCACCGAGCCGGGCGTCTACCTGTGGAAGGACAAGACGGGCCAGGTCATCTACGTGGGCAAGGCCAAGCAGTTGCGCGCCCGCATGCGCCAGTACGTCAACTTCCAAGACGACCGCGCCAAGATCCCCCTGCTCGTCGACCAGATCGACACCTTCGAATACATCGTGGTCAACAACGAGTACGAAAGCCTCGTGCTCGAAAAGAACCTCATCAACCAGTATTCCCCCTTCTTCAACGCCGACTTCAAAGACGACAAGAGCTACCCCTTCATCGCGGTCACCGAAACCGACACCTTCCCGGCGATAAAGTTCACGCGCGAGAAGCACAAGAAGGGCACGTCGTACTTCGGCCCCTATACCGACAGCCGCGCCGCGCGCAACCTCATCGACATCGCCCGCAAGGTCGTGCCCCTCTGCTCGACCCGCTGCCCCGACTGGCGCCAGATGACGCGCGAGATCGAAAAGAAGGGCTACAAAACCTACGCGAGCGAGTCCCACAAACAATGCTTCGACTGCCATGTGGGCATCGGCCCGGGCGCCTGCTGCTGCGCGATCGCGCCGGAAGACTACAAGGCCAACGTGGAAAAGGTGAAGCGGTTCTTGCGCGGCAACCATCGCGAGTTCGTCGACGAGCTCACTGCCGACATGCAGGAAGCGGCCGCCAACCTCGAATTCGAACGGGCGGCGCGACTGAAGGGCCGCATCGATCTGATCGGCAAGCTCACCGACCGCCAGCATGCGGTGGTGTCGAGCGACATGAACGCCGACGTGATCGGCTTTTACCGCGAGGAGACGATCGCCGGCGTCCACGTGCTCATGGTGCGCGAGGGACGCGTGATCAACGGCAACGAATTCGTCCTCAACAAGGGCAAGGACGTGCCCGACACCGACCTGGTGCACAACTTCATGCTGCGCTACTACGACGCCACTACCTCGATCCCGCGCCAGGTGATCTGCGCGACCCTGCCCGAAGACGCCGCGTCGATGGAGGAGTGGCTCACCAAGAAGCTCGACAACAAGTACGGGGCCCGCGTGCGCATCGTCGAGCCCGAGCGCGGCGAAAAGCACGACCTGCTCGACATGGCCCAGGTCAACGCCCGCCACACCCTCATGCGCTACAAGGTGCGCACCAACTACGAGGACAAGCGGATCAACGAAGCCCTGCTTCAGCTGGAGAGCGCGCTCGCACTCGACAAGCCGCCCCTGCGCATCGAATGCTTCGACATCTCCACCCTGCACGGGGCCTACACGGTGGCGTCGATGGTCGTCTTCACCGACGGCAAGCCCGACAAGGGCCAGTATCGCCGCTTCAAGATCCGCGCCGACCTCGACGAGGCCAACGACTTCGTGAGCATGCAGGAGGTCCTGGGCCGCCGCTACGCCCCCGAGCGCATGGCCGACGAGCGCTTCGGCCGCAAGCCCGACCTGCTCATTCTCGACGGCGGCAAGCCCCAGCTTTCGGCCGCGATCGAGCAGCTGGGCTCCATGGGCGTCGACATCCCTATGGCGGGCCTGGCCAAGCGCGACGAGGAGCTCTTCGTTCCCTGGCAGGAGTCGGGCCCCGTGGTGCTCCCCAGCGGGTCAGCCTCGCTCTACCTGGTCAAGCGCGTGCGCGACGAATCCCACCGGTTCGCGATCACCTTCCACCGCGAGCTGCGCCAGAAGGGGATGACGGCGAGTATCCTCGACGAGGTCGACGGCGTCGGGCCCAAGCGCAAGAAGGCCCTCATAAAGCACTTCAAGAGCTTCAAGCGTCTGCGCGAAGCCTCGCTCGAAGAGATCGTCGACGCCCACGTGGTGCCCGAGGCCGTGGCACGCGACGTGTACGCGGTGCTCGCGCAGTATAATGAGCTGCGAAACGACAGCGATGAGAATGCGACGGGGGATTCCGATGGCCGATAAGACCGATCCGCACGCGAGCGCGGCGCAACCGGAAGATGACGGCGCCCAGCCCGACCTGGTGATCATCACCGGCATGAGCGGGGCGGGGCGCACCGAGGCCATGCACACCTTCGAGGACCTGGGCTTCTTCTGCATCGACAACCTGCCGCCCTCGCTGCTCGTGTCGCTCGTCACCTCCGACAGCATCCCCGGCGCCGCCGCCGACGGCCGCCGCCGGCTCGCCGTGGTCTGCGACGCCCGCAACCGCTCCTACTTCCGCGAGCTCGCCCACGAGCTTTCCAAGCTCAAGGACAACGGGATCACCTACCGCATCATCTTCATGGATGCGGCCGACGACGCCTTGCTCGCCCGCTACAAGGCTAGCCGTCGCCGCCACCCCATGTGCACCGACAACCATATGACCATCGCCCAGGGCATTCGCAAGGAGCGCGCGATGCTCTCAGAGCTGCGCGAGATCGCCAACATGGTGATCGACACCACCAATCTGCGCCCCATCGAGCTGCGCCGCACGATCGCCCACGCCTTCGAAGGCGGGTCGGCCCAAGACGGGCTCGGCGTGGTCGTCTACTCCTTCGGCTTCAAGCACGGTGCCGCCACCGACGCCGACATCGTGATCGACGTGCGCTTTTTGCCCAACCCCTACTACGACCCCGAGCTGCGCCATCTCACCGGGCTCGACGCCCCCGTGCGCGACTTCGTCATGGGCCGCCCCGAAACCCAGGAGTTCATGAAGCGCTGGAAGGCCCTGCTCGACTGCGTGATGCCCGGCTACGTGGCGGAAGGCAAGCAGCAGCTCGCGATCGCGGTGGGCTGCACGGGCGGCCAGCACCGCAGCGTGGCGATCGCCGAGGCCACGGGGGCCTACCTGAAGAACCAGGGCTACCGCGTGCACGTGAGCCATCGCGACCTGTCCCGCGCCGACATCGAAAAGCGTCCCGAAGGAGGCCGGTAGCATGAACCCCGCATTCAAGCAGGATCCTTCTGCGACCACGTCCTTCTCCCGCATCAAGAACGCCGCCCCGGTCGTGGGCCGCTCGAAGCCCCTGCGCGCCGTGGTCATCGGCGGCGGCACGGGCGCGCCCGTGTCGATTAAGACGCTCGTTTCGCTCGGCGTGGAAACCTCCGCCGTGGTCGCCATGGCCGACGACGGCGGCTCCACCGGCAAGCTGCGCGAAAAGGCCAACGTGACGCCCCCGGGCGACGTGCGCAAATGCCTCGTGGCCTTCGCCGCCGACCCCGACGACCCGCTCACCCAGGCATTCAAGTACCGGTTCGAATTCGCCGACAACCACACTCTGGGCAACCTCATGCTCTCCGCCCTTGAAGACGCAACGGGGTCTTTCCCCGAAGCGGTGCGCATTTGCGAAGGGCTCCTTCACGCCCAGGGGCACGTCTACCCCTCGACGCTCGACAACATCGTGCTCTGCGGCGAGACCCGCGACGGCCGCACCATCGAAGGCCAGGCCCTGCTGTCGCATTCGCGCACGGCCCTGAAGCGCGTCTGGCTCAAGGGCCCGCACTTGGGCACGCCCTATCCCGAGGCGATCAAGGCCATCTGCGAGGCCGACCTCATCGTGCTGGGGCCGGGGTCGCTCTTTACCTCGATCATCCCCAACCTGCTCGTGCCCGGCGTGCTCGATGCCATCCGCTCGTCGCGCGCCAAGACCCTCTTCGTGTGCGGCCTGGCCGACATGCAGGGAGAGACCTGGGGCCTTTCGGCCGAAGAGCACGTCCAGGCCCTTCAAGCCCACGGCATGCAGGGCCTGCTCGACTACGTTCTCATCAGCACGCCCATGCGCCTGCGCCCGGGCGGCTTCGAGGCGGGCAACTTCGCATCGGTCGTCGAAGGCCCCGAAGCGGCCGGCGTCCCCCACGGCTGGGGCGAGGCCACCGGGCGCGTGCGCCCCGTGTCGGTGAGCTACGATGCCGTCCAGCGCATCCAGCAATCGGGTCCCATGGTCATCACCAAGAACCTCGCCGATTCGCAGCATCCCACCTGGCACGACCCGGTTGCCCTGCGCGAAGCCTTTACGGGGGTGCTCAAGCTGTGTCGTTCACCGCAGATGTAAAAGAGGAGCTTTCGCGCGTCGAGCCCGTGTGCTCCCACTGCGAGCGCGCCACGCTCGCGGCCCTGGTGCACCTGGAAGGCTCGCTGCGCCTCACCGGCCAGGGCCGCATGTCGCTCGAAGTCGACACCGACTCGCCGAGCGTCGCCCGCCTCATGGTCAAGCTCCTCCATTCCATTTACGGACTGCGCACCGAGCTCACCGTGCGCCGCAGCGTGCTGCACAAGACGCCGAACTACCTCATCTCGGTGCCCATGCAGCCGGCCCTTTCCGATTCCCTGCACGACATGGGCGTCCTTTCAGACGCCGGCATCGACGCCGGCATCGACCCGGCCATCGTTTCCAAGCGGTGCTGCCGGGCGGCCTACTTGCGCGGCGCCTTCCTGGCGAGCGGCTTCATCGCGAGCCCCAAAGGCGACTTCCACTTCGAGATCACCGTGCAGAACGAGCATCTGGCCCAGGACCTCTGCAAGCTCATGGACGAAGCGGGCGTGCACGCCAAAATCATGCAGCGCCGCAGCAACTACATCGTCTATATGAAGAGCGGGTCGTCCATTTCCGAATTCCTCGCTCTCGTGGGCGCCCACCACTGCGCGCTCGCCATGGAAAACGTCCGCGTGATCAAAAGCGTGCGCAACGACGTCAACCGTCGCGTCAACGCCGAGCTCGCCAACCAGCAGAAGGCCAGCGACGCGAGCGTCGAGCAGATCATGGCGATTCGCCGCGTGGTCGACAAGGTGGGCAAGGAAAACCTCCCGCCCGCCCTGCAGGAATTCATTCGCCTGCGGGTGGCCCATCCCGACGCCACCCTCAAGGAACTGGGGCAATACGCCGACCCTCCGCTCTCCAAATCCGCCGTTTACCATCGCGTTAGACGAATTGAAGAGCTTGATGGGCGTTCCAACGAATGAATGCGATAGACTTTTCTGCGTAAGCGGCGTATGCGCGTCGCTGCATACCGCATATTTCTTTTTCCGCTCTTAGGGAAGGATGTTTTATGGCTACCAAGGTGGCAATCAACGGTTTCGGGCGCATCGGACGTCTGGTGTTCCGCGCGATGTACGACGATCCCGAATTGGAGGTTGTGGCCGTCAACGACACCGGAGACAAGGGCATCAGCGCCCATCTGCTGAAGTACGACTCGGTGCAGGGCCGTTTCCCTTACTCGGTTGAAGTCAGCGACGACGGCTTCGTCGTCGACGGCAAGCAGGACGTCAAGGTCTTTTCCGACCGCAATCCCGAACAGCTTCCCTGGGGCGAG
>Ga0214872_100290_pt1 | contig 14667 bp, 14 predicted proteins | sample Stichaenrichm18X_FD_168614 | JGI IMG/M metagenome (GOLD analysis project Ga0214872, IMG submission 168614) | Xylose enriched microbial communities from anaerobic bioreactor in Madison, Wisconsin, United States - 18X | ecosystem: Engineered > Bioreactor > Anaerobic > Unclassified | place: USA... | reverse complement strand
GAGGAAGATTTCCTGATTGTCCTTGGTGCCGCTTGCGATGAATTCATCAACAGCCGCGATGATTGCATCAGTAACCTGCTGGCGATTCTGGGTATATTCGGATTCATCTGCCTGATCGCGGAGCCACTTTCCATAGGCAAGGGTATCCTCCAGACTGATGCTGCCCTTATCGTCATCCTTGTCTCCGTCTTCTCCGAAACTGCTTCTCTTGGATTCAAGATCACCGTTCTTCATAAAACGGGATCTGTGTGCTTCCTCGCGCTGATCTCTGATACGCTGATCTTCGTCGAATGCTTCAAGCTTTTCCTGATCTTCTGCCGACCAAACTCTGTCCTTTTTCATAGATGTGCCTTTCCGCTGAGTTGCTGCCTGCGGCGGAAAGCACGAAAAAAGGAGCCGGCTAATGATTCACCGACTCCCGGGACACCTGAAATGGCACGACGAATAGCGGTGAAGAAGCATCAGAGTTCAGAATCCCTATAGATTCTGGATTGACTCTTTGTGCTTCCCGCCGTCCTAATGCGCATCTCAGACCTTGAGAATGTTTTGATTGTTGTTGGAAGGATAATTTTTCCTTCCGTGTTCTGAATTAACCTTCTGAAATCAGATCTTTAGAGCTTTGCTTTCTCAATAATTTGGTGGACCACGCATATTGAAATTTCTCCTTATAATTTCTGTTAAGAGGTTTTCTATACACTACGGGAGGGATATAATTAACAGATATAGTTGAAATCTTTTTTCCCTTCTCTATCTCTAACTATGCCTTGGACAGGATATTTTTCACGCTTTAATACTTTGGATAATTTGGATAGGTTGGACGGATGTGATTTTTGGAGAAAAATATGAAAAATTACCCAAGACTCTATGGTGGGACGTTCTATCTGATTCTCACCGGGGCAATGAAGCCGGGTCCATCTAATGCCGAAATTCGTGATGGCAAGCCAAAGAAATATCACGTCAAGGATGTGCTTAGAGGGCTGCTGTATTTAGTAAATCCAAACTACAATGTGATCGACGAGGGCACCCTTTCAACTCAAGCCTCAAAATACAAAGCGGGTCAAATCAATAATGGCGATGGTTGGCCTTTGGCGGACTCTGTTTTGCTGGATGCATATGATAGTAAAGTTAGATGTGCATACCAATCTGCCCTATCCGATATGCATCAATATGTAGACACCTATCTATGTTCAGATTCAGACCCGAAGATGAATGCTCTGGTCGAAAGACTGCTATCTATCATTAATGATGACGAAACATTAAGGGGTGCGCGTTTCTATACCAGAGAAGATGGGAAAACTGAAAGCAGAAAAAATCTACTGGAAAATACCGATATCTGTCTGGATTCTCTTTTGCTCGGGTTATGGCACTATATCCTGATCAACAGACCTGAGAATTCCTGTCAGGATACGTATACGTATTGGGCTCCAAAAATCCCAGAATGTAAGCGCCGTATACTTTGGCCTCGAATAGAAACATGGAAACAGGATATTAAATGGCATCGTGCTTATCTGCACGCTGACAATAAGGGAAACGATATGTCATCAGATGAGAGCACAAAAAAAGAAGCTCAGCCGCACGACGCAGCTGAGCCAATAAATGTGGAAGTCATAGCGGATGAAGATCAAAAGGAATCATCTGATCAGGGCCAAAAGAAATATGAGCAGAATGCCACTATATACAACAACTATGGAAATGGCACAATTATCGGCACGTTAAATGCCGGAACGATTAATATCGGAGGTGCAAAAGATGACAGATAATACTCCCGCTATTTCACAATCCGGACTGCCAGCATCTCCTCAGGATCAGGCAAAAATACAGCAATTCAATAATAACGGAAACGGTACGCTGATCGGCAGCTTAAATGCTCAAAACGTACATATAGCACTCACCGATGAACAGCTGGAGAAATTTTTCCCTCTCCTCGGGGCCGTCACCACGAGCCCGGATAATACTCTGGAAATTTCACAGTTAGATCGAACCCATTACAATCTGTTTGTTCTGGAGAACGAGGATTTCAGGGATGGCGCTTTCTGTGTTGGCAAATCTGATGCACTTACTTATTCCCCAGGATTTTCCAGCAATCAACCAATCACTGCCGACTTCATTGAAAGCGTGAAGAAATATCCGTGTATCTTTGCTGCGCGTAATTCAGACCGGAATACTACAAATTCTGATCAGCCATTTATGATAGGCAAGATCATGGAAGTTGCGGTGCAGGGTAATAACATAAAATTCAAATTCAAGAAATATCAGACCATTGTACAACAGAATATACTGAATGAATCTCCGCAAGAATTCGCCTTGGCAACTGCTTCATTAAGAAATGAGCTGGATATGAAAAATCACTGGGCAATAAAGGATCTGGACCTTCTGGGTATTCTGGAAAGCAAAGGTTATAAGATTTCATAGAAATAGAAAGGGCGGGGATCTTATGGGGAAGATTAGAACAGCTATCACGAGAGTCGACTTAAATCAGCGCTCGTTTCAGAAAAAGCATTTCGAGCCAACTTTGATCAATTTTATTTATGGAACGAACGGCACTGGAAAAACCACAATATCTGAAACATTTCAGGACGAAACAAAAAGTGCCTTAACGATAGATTCGCTTGCGAAAGACGATTTGATACTCGTCTACAATAATAGTTACATTCAACAAGAAGTACAAAATTATGGAAATATGCCTGGTGTATTTACTCTCTCGAAGCAAAACGCTGACATTAAAAGGCAGATTGATGAAGAACATGCGCTGCGACGCGTAATTATTCAAAAGCAAGAACAGACTGAAACCAAGCTTGAAGAAAACATCAAACAGCAAATCGCAGCAAAACAAAAACTTAATAATGATGTCTGGAAGTCCACAGAGCTATTACGAAAAGAGAAATATCCAGCTACTCAACAGGGCTATAAATCGGACAAGCGCAAACTTACCGAAAAGCTTCTAGAAATTTCGCCTAAGGAGCACACAGAAGATGAGCTTGATCAGTTATATACAACTGCCTATAAGAAAACAGGCAATCCGTACCCCACCCTTTCAAATGTAGAACTTCATATCGATCCTGATGGACGTAAATTACTCAGTACCAGTATTGTCAGCCACAGTGAAACCGATTTTACAAAGATAATGAATAATCTCGGCGCTTCAGACTGGGTTCGAGAAGGCTTCAGCCGTTTTCCACACAAGGCAGGTGATTTGTGCCCTTATTGCCATAAACCATTGGATTCATCCTTCGAAGATGACATAGCCGCTGCATTTGATAAAACATACGATCAGGATATTGCTGCATTAAAGGATTTCATACGGAGCTATAAAGATCAACTCAACAATATCTACAACTCCCTTCACAGTGGAATGGGAACAACCTTTAAGCACCCTGCAGTCTCTATCATTGCAACACTATATAGCGAGTTTATGGAAAAAGCTCAAAGCAATAATCAGAAATTGGATGAAAAGCTAAAATCTCCGGCCATCAGTGTATCAATCGATTCTATTGATGATGTTCTGGATAAAATCAATGTAACGATCAACACAATCAATGCAGAGATTCAAAAATATAATGCACTGCTCTTAGATCCGGGTGCTAAGACCAAATGCAATAAAGCCGTTTGGGAAGAACTGGCCTTCCTTGCTACTGCTGACTTTGCCAAATATGAGGGGACCATGGCACCTTTAAAAAGAGAAGAAGAAAGCCTTAGTGCGTTGAAGCAGAATTATAATTCTTCCAAAATAGAAATTGACAAAAAAATCAAAGATCTCAGTACTCAAACAGTTAACACGACAGATGCAATGCACGCAATCAATGTGCACTGAAGTCAGTCGGGTTCAGAGGCTTCTATCTAGAGGAAAAGCCAGGAACAGATCTCGTGTATCGACTTGTTCGAACTAATGCTGCCGGAAAAAAGGAAGTCGTCAACAAAGATACGCGGCTCAGTGAAGGTGAAAGGAACTTCATTGCCTTCTTGTATTTTTATCAGACTGTGCTTGGCAGTCAGTCTGAAGATGCTGTGAAGCGAAATAAAATTGTGGTAATCGACGATCCGGTTTCCAGCATGGACAGTGGTACTCTTTTTGTAGTTGCTTCTCTCATTCGCAATCTAATTGGAATCTGCTACAACAATTATGAGCCATCAATGGATGCAAACCGTGAAGACTACATCAAGCAATTTTTCTGTTTAACACACAATCCGTATTTCTTCCGGGAAATAAGCTACAATCATATCGACGATTTTGATTGTGTAAGTTTTTATAAGATCTTCAAAGATTCAGAAGGTAACTCTGACATTGTGCTTTCGCTTACTGCCGATAAGACTGGTAATGTCAGTCCGGTAAGAAACAGCTATGATGCCCTGTGGCATGAGTATCGTACAACCTCAGATTCCACAATTTTGTTAACTGTATCGAGGAGAATTCTGGAGTACTATTTCATGCAAACCATCGGCAAAACAAACATTCGCAAGGAACTTTTGGAAGATCATAAAGAGGAATTCATTGATCAAAATCCTGACGGAAGTAAAAATCTGAAACGGTATAACCTTGCAGCAGCCTTGATTTCATGGCTTGACGCCGGGGTTCCGGTTCTCAGTCAGCAGCTTTACTATGATGCAACAGCCGTGAATGTTGATTTCATGCGGGATGTGATGAAAGACATCTTTGATACTCTGCAACAGAGCCAACATTACAACATGATGTGGAATCGAGCTCAGTAACTCTACTCTCATCTCGGATGCGCAAAAAAATCCCCGTCGCAGTAGAAAATCCAAATCTACCACAGCGGAGGTAATGAAAATATTCAAATCTAGGATTTCTAATGGCATCAGTAATGTTATCATAATCTGCTCCAGCGCGGATGGAGCCGTGATCAAACGCTTGTATGACAATAAGCTGTACTCCCTGAACCCGAATCTCCCCTACGGAGAAAAAAAACGAAGACGATCATGTCCAGGTGATCGGAAAGGTCATTGGAACTGTAAATGCAGATGAGATTCCGGATAAAGAAGATACAGCCCTTCTGAGAGATCTGCTGTCAGAAGAGCTGTACGAATTTGACCACAAGTATGAGGAATAGAGGCAACTATCTTTAGGATAAGATGAAGCTTCATCCTAATTCTTTTATTGCATCAATAATGCTTTTACTATTCCATCTTACAATTTCATCCGCAGCATCTTTCACAACAGTTGATGTGTTGGTACTTGCCCACGGTTCAATCGCAATAATTGGTTTAGGATTGTTGAATTCTTCTTGTGCTATCTTTATTTCCTTATTTATCCATTTACTATATGTGGAATATACTCCAGCCATTATTAAAACTACACTTGCATGAGACATTTGCTCTTTAATTGCTTCATATAATTCCTTATCCGTTCCATTCGTATGAACAGGATCATCTTTTGGCACTGAATAATTTTTATATGAAAACGATGTATCTTTATCTAACAAATTCAACAATTTCTCATAAGCATCCGAATAGTTCCAAGAATGGCTAATAAAAAGATTATAAGTCTTGCTCATACTAGATACCCTCACTTTCAAAATCTTTTATCCGTTGCAAGTCTCCAATAATGTAAACCCAGTGCTGTCAACTTACAAGATTTAGAATGCATTGCCGCAAAATACATATGATCTTCGTCTACAGGCTCAACTAATCCAACGCTTTCAAACAGCTGAAGAGTCTTAAAAATCTCAACATGTTCTGGGATAGCGTATGGTTTTTCAATTATGTGTACCTCAGTTGGGACATTAGTGAACTCATATGATGGATCTAGCTTATATTCATCAGTTGCAGACGGAAATAATTTAGGTATTTTTCGCAACAAATTTTTAGGAACTTTGGCTTCAATTAAACGAAGTGGCAAAAACTGTGAAATGTTCGTCTTGAAAACAGGTCTTTGTTCCCATGCTCCAAGAGCTTGATCAACAAATGCATATAAACTTGCCGGAGTGATATTGCCACCAATATCGGCTGCCCCACCTTTTAATCCTTGAATTAATAAATCAGTAAAAACCCCATGGCAAAGATCTCCTCTTTCTGCAGACGTTTCATCGGATCGACTTGCCGCGATAATCGTTACGCCCGGGCCTAGAATAGATTCATTATTGGCCAATAAAGACTGCCCCATATTACCAGCAAAACAACAGTCTAAAATAATAACTTTATTTTTCGCCTTAGATTTATTAGCAATATTCATGACATCTGTCATGCGTACGCCATAATTTGTAGAACAAAAATCAGTAGTTACGAGATACCCTCCATCCTTATCGGCTCCATGTCCAGAAAAATATAATAGCGCAATTTCGGGATCACTCTTAAAAAGTTCTTCGATATTGTCTAGTAATGTATTTTGATCACATTTGTCTGTTATAAGTTTAGCATCGAAATTCGGTGAACCATCTCCATTTGTTTCTATAAGAGATTTTATTTCAACAGCATCGTTTACACAAAAAGATAATGGACAACTCTCATAATCATTTAACCCTACAATAAGTGCTTTCTTCATACATCTTCCCCTCCTATAAGACCCCACTGTCTTTTATTAGTGTACTCAGACGAAGTATTTTAAAGTCTTATTTCTCCGAATTCAAGAGTATCTGCAATTCTATCACTTGCATGCCATCGCCATATGAATTAGATGCATTCATTATTTTCTCATACACTTCATTATTATCAAAGAGTAATCTAATTTCTTAGTGTATTATATTGATCAGTTTCAGAACGCTTAACGATTTCAACAAGTTATTTCTTATCCACTATAGCATCCACTATTTCGATAAGAATCAATATCATCACGGAAATTCGGCCGCCAAAAGCAATACCTCCTATGACCAAATAGTCTTGATTAATAAATGCTAGTATAAGTGAAATACATAGCATTGTTATTTTCATAGCTAATGCTATCTTTCTCATGAATGGATTCTTTGATGCCGAATATCTATAATAAATTATTCCCAATAATATAGCCGTTGCTAATATCAATAAATCTTTCATATTGTACATTTATGTCTTAGCTAGGTGATCTTACTTAGCAATTACTATAAAATGCATTAGTAACATCTCATCTCAAAATCCGATCTGCGCAGTCTAAAGCGGAAGCAATTACTTTATCCATATCATAATATTTATATTCTCCAAGTCTACCACCGAAGATTACATTTTTTTCATTTTCCGCCAATGCATGATATTTCCGATAAAGTGCACAGTTTTTCACGTCGTTCACCGGATAATATGGTTCATCTCCTAGTTTCCACTCGGAACTATATTCCCGGCTAATCACCGTCTTCGGCAGATCTTTCCCCTTATCATCCTTACCAAACTGGAACCACTTATGCTCGATGATCCGGGTCCATGGCGTTTCGCGATCTGTGTAATTCACGGCAGCATTGCCTTGGAAGTTTGATTTGTCAAGAACCTCGGTCTCAAATCTGACTGACCTGTATTCCAAAGTACCGAGCTTGTAGTCGAAGTATGCATCAATCGGACCAGTGTAAACCACCTTGTCTGCCATCGCATTCCACTTCTCGCGATCAGTAAAGTAGTCCTGGTTGAGCTGAACTTCGATTCCATCCAGCATGTTGGCTACCATCTTAGTGTATCCGCCGACCGGTATGCCCTGATAGAGAGCGTTAAAATAGTTGTTGTCGAATGTCAGACGGACCGGAAGTCTCTTGATGATAAAAGATGGCAGCTCAGTACAAGGTCTTCCCCACTGCTTCTCCGTATAACCTTTGATCAGCTTCTCATAGATATCTGTACCAACAAGGGAGATGGCTTGCTCTTCCAGATTCTTCGGATCAGTGATTCCAGCCTCTCTCTTCTGCTCTTCAATCTTTGCAGCTGCCTCTTCCGGCGTCACTACACCCCACATCTTATTGAAGGTATACATATTAAACGGCAGGGAGTAAAGCTCGCCATGATAATTGGCAACGGGTGAATTGGTGAAGCGATTGAAGGTGGCAAAGTGATTCACATAATCCCATACCTCTTTATTGTTGGTATGGAAAATGTGAGCGCCATACTTGTGTACGTTGATTCCTTCAACTTTCTCCGTGTACACGTTTCCTGCAATGTTCGGTCTCTTGTCGATGACAAGTACAGACTTTTTACGAAGCTGTGCATCATGAGCGAAGACTGCTCCGTAAAGACCTGCGCCTACTATTAGATAATCATAATGCATTACTTTCTCCTTAAGAATCTTCCAGTCACCTTGTTATCCAGTGCCCTGTACATCATCTCATCCTTATTAATAATCAGCGCGATACCATAAACGATGAAATACACAAGCGCTGTTATTACAAGCCGTACAAATGAACTGCCGATATTCATCCTACTTACCAATACTGTCGGTACCAATGCAATCAGCGCAAAAATTAGGTATTTGAAAACATGAATATCTTTTCGCACTTCTGCAACATACTGCTTCGCGAATATTAGCTGAACTATCAACACAAGGAACTCCGCGATTGTTGTTGCCAGCGCAGCTCCTGCAACTCCCCATAAAGGGATCATGATAAGATTCAAAACGAAATCTGATACTGCACCGACGATCACTGAATAAAGAACATATCTTTCCTTATCCAGCGGTGTTAAAACCTGTACTCCAAGCACGCCAGTCAGCCCATTCGGAACGATTGCAAAGGTGATAATCTGCATTGCCGCAATGGCTCCAAGATAGTCTTTCCCTGCTAAGAACAGGATTGCATCCCTTGATTCGAATACGAAATAGGTGACAAGCGGCATGCCCATGAAGAGAACAGCATTCAGTGCTTTTGCCATTAAGCCAATAAACTTATCCTTCGAACCCTGCTTTACATAGTATGACATGCGAGGAAGCAAAACACTTCCAAGTGATGACACCACTGAAAGCAGCACGTTCTTGATCTTTACGGCGGCATTGTATAGACCAACGTCTCTATCAGCCTTCATGAAGCCTAACATTACAGTGTCAAGATTCGTATAGATGGACACCGTCACGCTCTGCGCAAACAGAATGAAGATAGGCTTCAGGTGCTTCTTGATCTCATAACGCTCAAATCTATGAAAAGTGATGATCTTTCTCAAGCGCACGAAGTTCATCACATTTGAACCAACCGATGAAAGCACCGTTATCGCAGCATAGATACGATAGTCTGTCTGCTGATGTACAAGTGCAAACATCAGGACTACAGATATTGCCTTAAAGAATATTGATCTTGCAGTAATGTAATCGTACTGTTCAAGTGCCTGGTAAATCCAGTTAGCGCCGAACATATTGAGGACAATGTTTGCGCCAAAAATAAAAAACAATGTCTTATCTTGAGCAAACTTTGGAACCGCAAATATACAGACTACATATGTAGCAGTTACCAACACTGTGGCGGCAAGATTGATTAATAGGATTTCCTGCGCTGTCTTAGAAAGCTCTTCCTTGTTATCTCTGACCTTTGCACAAGCACGTACTCCATATGTTGGAATGCCTAGAGAGGCAACCATCATGAAGTAATTAGATACAGATAATGCAAAAGCCACTTTCCCGTTCCCTTCAGCAAGAAGGACTCGTGATACGTATGGGAATGTAATTAACGGAAACAGAAAATTCGATGTCGTCAAAATAAAATTCATGATGAAATTATATTTGACCGAATGTATTTTATTCTCCATCAATAACCTTCAGCAGTTCATTTACCTGCTCCATGAATAAAATGGTTAAAAGAATTCACAGCATCCTTCTCAAACTGCTTTTCCTCACCCCTTATTATCTGACGATAGCCATCAAAATCAGATTTAATCTCTTCGTAATTCTCTAAAACGTATCTGATCAATTCAATTGATTTCGATACAGAACCATCGCTCTTCTCATCGATCTTATACTTCGCAGGTATCGGAACATCTACTTCATTTGCCGCTGCTCCTCTCCTTCCAGTAACAATACAGCATCCTGAGATCGCAGCTTCCCGTGGCATTCTATCCTTCCCCGGATGATTGCCAAAATCAATGTACAGCTTGCTTTTCTGCATCAGTTCCCTGACCTGGTTGGGAGTCATGCCTTGGATTGGAACCCATTTGATATCCGGAGCAGAATTTATCAACTGCTCTGTATATTCAAATCCTTTCTTCGGATTATAAATAACAATGTTTTCCTTTACTATTTGAGTCTCTAACTTTGCATTCTGAATGAACTCATCATTGAGATAATCTGAGAGGAAAAACGTTCTATCTTTATTGATTCCTTTCAAAATCAGAAAATCTTGCGCATACTTACATTGGCATAAATGATATAAGTTCTTGTCAAATACATTTCCATCCAGCAAGCCAAAGGCAGTTGTGATATTGTCCTGCCACCTCTTCTTTCGATAGAAGAAATCTACGCTAAGCCACCACAGTACTTTCTTTGCTTTATGAAATTTTTTCAACAGGTAGGTAGCAGTTTCAGGAATAACTACAATATTATCAGGCGCATCCACAACTTTCATAGCCGATGGGTTATTATATATGGCGTATCTTTTCTTCGAATTTTCTCCCTGCTCTCTTATTGTCCACGACGAATAATAGCAAATTTTAGAGTCAATATTATTTTTATTTAACACATAGCACAGCTGTTGAAGGAGTTCAGGACCTCCTGACACTGTCGCGTATGGAGCCATTACATAAATCATTTTCGAACCTCATAAATGTTAAAACGGAAGCAACCAGGATTGATATGGAAGGTTTCCCCACATTGAAGCAGAAGAAGGCAGCTGAACAAGGTTCAATGCCATTATTGCTATTGCAAATAAATTACTTAATCTAACCGCATGTATATTCTTTGTCCCTTCAAGCTTTGCATAAAGAGGAAAATAAAACATTACTGGGTAGAAAAATACATACCTCGCTCTTAGGAATGCATTGTACAGGACAGATAATGAGTCTACCGCACAGAGAACTAACAATAATATATTAATCAGTTTCTTATAATCAGATTGATATTCCGAATAATTAATAATCCAAAACAGCAAAAGATATGAGGCGAATCTTGTGATTACACCAAGTCCGCTGCCCAGTTCTGTCCTTGTTATTTTCGCCGCAGATATATAATACCGGACATAGGGAATCCTACTTCCTAATGCAACAACCAATCTGAAGATCAATGGGCTTAAAAAAATCACACCAATTGCAAGAAACAAATAAAAAATTGGCTGATGCTTGTCGCTCACATGTCTTTGTACCCAGTAAACGAGCATAAAGATAATAAAATAAAAAAGTATGGAATTATGGATAAAAATAGGAAATATCAAAAAAAATATTCCTAATTTCTTTCTTGCATGTAGAAAATAGTATGTTCCAAGTAATGCAATACTAATTGCTGCAAACTGACGTACCAGTGAAAAGGAAATCAGATAATAATTTCCAATAATCAGGGCAATTGGATAAGCAATTCTATTGTCAAGATTTTTTCTTATCAGTATATACAAGGGGAATAATGACAAGAACGACATGATAGCTATATATATCCTAAACCCATTATTTACTTTTCCTAAGGCTAAACACAGAAAATAATAAAGTGTTTCATTTCTGAATAGGTTTCCTGCCCATCCCCCATTTATAGCTTCAAAATTATTCTTTTCTCCAATATAATCGGTACCAATGTTTACTCTCGTTGCGCTAAAGGCAAACAGCATGAAGAAAATTAAAAAGAGAAGTACATTCTTACTTCTGGGGCTTTGTGTATGTTCAATAATAAGCGAGAGTAGGATGCAGACTATTGCTATGATAATATATGTGTCCATACTTTAATCCATCATAATCAAATATTTACGATCAAATATTTATAATAACTTATTACTAATTTTCGCGACATTTATTACCTCAACATCTAATTTGCAATGTATTCGCCCTTAATATGTTTCTTATAATCTTCCTTGCCGCGTTCGATATACTTACGTCTTGTATCCCAATCAGGCATAAAAAATTTGTGTACTATTGGGCGAATATAAATCGTCTTCATCAAAACAAGTTTCATCTTAAATGGAACATATTTTTTTCTAACCAATACCTGAGAGTCCCGCGTTTGATAATATTCTCTGACAGGACTTCCGACCCTTATATGAAACGGCCCAACTTTTCGGTCTCCCTCTCCTACGGAATGTTTCAGCATGACCGCTTTCGTAATATATGTTTGATGACCTTTATAATTAAGCCTCCAGCAAAGCTCCCAGTCGGCCAAGTCCAAAAAGATATTTTCATTCCAGAAGTTGACTGTTTTCAGGACACCATACGTTGCAAGCATAGATGACGTTATCACGTTATTAACCTTGAAAGATTTCTCGGTTACCTGATCCTTGATGTGAGGATCTTCGACTATGTTATTACTGGTATTGAAGAATATTGGTCCAAGGCATCCGATATTCTTGTCAACTTTCATTATATTTCTATACTCTGAAACAAAAGATTCTACATAGCTTTCATTGATCTTGGAATCTTGATCAAAAAAGATGATAAAATCAGTGTCAGTCCACTTGACATAGTCACTGCTTTTCAGAATTTTATTGAATGCGGCTGATAATCCTAGATTTCTTCCTTCGTTATAAACGTAAATGCAATTCAAAATATCTGCGAAATTGTTATTTTCAGCAGGACTGTTATCACATAAAATTACCTTATCAACTTGTTCAGAAAGTAACTTAATATTATCGTGAACTGCTTCTTCAGGCCTATATAGAGTTACTAATGCAACTATGTTATAATCTTTCATGCTGATCAATTATTCTCTCAATAATTTTTTTATCCTTATTGATGTCGAATTTTCTAGCCATCAGAAAGGAACTCTCTGTAAGCTTCTGGTAATCATCCATTGTTAACGTTTTAGGGCTATTTCCACCTTGAGACCAATCAATATAATGTAAATAATCTTTTCTCTCACCAGCAAAAGGTGAATTCATATACAATGTATGGAAATAGCTCTCATCTGGTGTATTTACAGTCCTAAAATACTCACTATATTCCGGATGCTTTGAGATGTATTGCAACACCCATTTAAGTGTTTGTTGCGAGAAACAAATCCACTGAGAACCAAAATAAAACTTCATTCCTGTAGTATTTTTTCTCCGAAAAATCCAGAAGGTATGATTATAGCCCCCTGTTATTTCAACAAGCATCCTCTTCAGAATTCTCTTTGAATTGCTTATGCCCATCACAGCTGGAGGGAAATTAATAGATGTACGTTTATCGTACTTATTAGTTTTTCCACCATTTGTACTGGATGTCTGAAATAGATTAACAAAATTGAATCCGTTATTATCCTCAAAGAATTGTACAATTTGCTCTACTGGCTTGAGAGGGAGGTCTTGACCAGAACAAAGCCAAAAGTAGCTGGAGCCCCCGCTATTGTACGCAAACCTAAAAAGGTTTAACTCGGCCTGAATGATACTCCATCCTCCCCATGTAATAGAGACTCGTTTCTCTTCAGGCAAGAAATGAATATCTTTTCTATGAGTAATCTGATCTATAATATCTGCCTTTTTATCTACATGAATGAAGAATTCAATTGCCTCATTCTCCATGGTGTCGAGGAGCATGTTGATCTGCTTTGGATTCTTATGGCACAGCAATAAAATAGCTATCTTCATCCCCTCAGCATCCTCCTATATAAAATCGTCCTTACCCAATTAGGTATCAAAGCTCCAGCAGCACGACTGAACATCGCGCTCCTGTACTGTGATGGCGTAATGAATCCTTTCGCTAGCATGTAGCTGAACAGCCTCTTCTCCGATTTCACGTACTCCCATCCACCGCGTCTCTTGTACAGGTCACTCCCAGCTCGCATCCAAAGGACAGGACTCTGTATGTTGTAACCACGACAGTCGTTTGGTATCATCCGAATCCACAGGAAGTAGTCCTCCAGCAGATAAAAGTCCTTGTACCCTCCGGCAGCTTCAACCGCCGACTTCCTATACATGACTGCCGGATGATTGAACGGATTACGTTTCTTAGCAAACTCAACAATCTCGTCATTGGTCTCCGGCAGAACTCTCCTGCTGTAGACCTCGTCAGGTGAAGTGATAAATTCCTCAATCGTTCCGCTGACAATGTCTACTTCAGGATGGTCAGTGAAGACTTTTAGTTCCCTCTCACACCGATCTGGCCTGCTGATATCATCTGAATCCATCCGGGCAATCAGCTCGTGCTGGCAGTGCTTCATACCCTCATTCAAGGCATTCCCCAGACCACCATTTTCCTTGAGCCGGACCACATGGAGTGTGCTATACTGATCTATAACAGAATCGAGTTCCGGAGTAAGAGGGCCATCACATACCAAAACAAAGTCATCTGTGGGCACAGTCTGATTGAGAATACTCTCAATGCTCTGTTGCAAATATTCAGGTTTTTCTTTGTAATAAACGGACATTAAGACCGAATACTTGTCGTCCACAATCGCCACAACTGTTACCTACTCTCTCCCTCAACGATTCGTTACAAAACTTTTCTGTTCATAAAAGATGCGGACCCTGAACTACATCTTCTCCGCATCCCGATCCTCAGTGTTTACAAGGCTTTCCGCGCTTGCAGTGGTCTGCCCTTCGGCTACTCCCTCAGTGCTGTCTTTCATAAACAAGATTTTCCGGGGTCACGTGCTGAGCCAAGACGCTTCTGCAGAACAATATGTGGTATTTTCGGAAATTCGTGTCCACAACTACTTGTGTTTCACCCTCATTTCTG
>Ga0214872_100289_pt1 | contig 14714 bp, 24 predicted proteins | sample Stichaenrichm18X_FD_168614 | JGI IMG/M metagenome (GOLD analysis project Ga0214872, IMG submission 168614) | Xylose enriched microbial communities from anaerobic bioreactor in Madison, Wisconsin, United States - 18X | ecosystem: Engineered > Bioreactor > Anaerobic > Unclassified | place: USA... | reverse complement strand
AAGGCTGGCGGCAACGCCTAAGCCCGCACGGGTGTAAGCGCAACGCTTCTATACGGAGGAATACAAAAGTGGCAAATCAAAAGATTCGCATCCGCCTGAAGGGCTACGACCATGAGATCGTGGATCAGTCCACCAAGCTCATCGTCGACACCGCCCAGAAGACCGGTGCCAAGGTTTCCGGTCCTATCCCCCTGCCGACCGAACGCAACATGTTCACTGTTGTGAAGGGCCCGCACGTGGACAAGGACTCTCGTGAACAGTTCGAAATGCGCACGCACAAGCGCCTGATCGACATCCTCGAGCCGACCCCCAACACGGTCGATTCGCTGATGCGTCTGGACCTTCCCGCTGGCGTCGACATCGAAATCAAGCTCTAGGGGAGGGTATTGAATGATTAACGCTATCTACGGCACCAAGCTGGGCATGACCCAGGTGTTCGACGAGAACGACAACATGGTCCCCGTGACCGTCGTTCAGGCCGAGCCCAACACGATCTGCCAGGTGAAGACCGCTGAATCCGACGGCTACGAAGCCGTGCAGCTGGGCTTCGGCGCGATCAAGCCCGCTAAGGTGAACAAGCCCATGGCCGGTCACTTCGCCAAGCAGGGCGTCGAGCCGGTCCGCCACCTCCGCGAGGTGCGCGTCGACAACGCCGCCGACTACAAGCCCGGCGACACGGTCACCGTTGCCAACTTCGCCGACACCAAGCTCGTCGACGTCACCGGTACGTCCAAGGGCAAGGGCTTCGCGGGCGTTATGCGCCGCTACGGCTTCCAGGGCGGCCCTGGCGGCCACGGTGCGCACTTCCATCGCGCTCCGGGTTCGGTCGGCATGTGCGCTACGCCTTCCCGCGTGTTCAAGGGCATGCGTCTCCCGGGCCACATGGGCGTCGACACCGTCACGGTGAAGAACCTGGAAGTGGTTCGCGTGGACGAAGAGCAGAACCTCATCCTGATCAAGGGTGCGCTGCCGGGCGGCAAGAACGCCACCGTGCGCATCCGCATGGCGTAAGAACCCCGAGGAGTTTAAAAGATTATGGCAAATATCGAAGTGAAGAACGCCAGCGGCGAGAAGGTCGAATCGCGCGACCTCAACGCCGACGTGTTCGGTATCGAGCCGAACATTCACGTGATGCACGAAGTCGTTCGTGCCCAGCGTGCGTCGTGGCGTCAGGGCTCTCACGAGACCCGTACCCGCAGCGAAGTCCGTGGCGGCGGCAAGAAGCCGTGGCGCCAGAAGGGCACCGGCCATGCGCGCCAGGGCTCTATCCGCGCACCCCACTGGGTCGGCGGCGCGACCGTGTTCGGTCCTCACAACCGTTCCTACGCCTACCGCGTGAACAACAAGGTCGTGAAGCTGGCCATGCGCAGCGCCCTGTCCGCCAAGCTTGCCGACGGCGAGCTCTACGTGGTCGACACCTTCGGCTTTGAAGCCCCGAAGACCAAGGACGCCGTGGCGGTCCTCAAGGCTCTGGGCATCGAAGGCCGCACGACCGTCGTCGTTGCCAACGACGACGTGAACGCGTACCTGTCCTTCCGCAACATCCCGGGCGTGGAAATCATCCCCGTGGCGGAATCCAACGCGTACGATTTGATTAACAACAAGGCGCTCGTCTTCACCGCCGACGCCCTGGCCCGCATCGAGGAGGTGCTCGCATAAATGAAGGATCCTCGCGAAGTGATCATCCGTCCGGTCATCTCTGAGCATAGCTATGACCGTATGGCCGACAACGTCTACACCTTCGAAGTGGCCAAGACCTCGAACAAGGTCGAAATCGCCAAGGCCGTCGAAGAGCTCTTCGACGTCAAGGTCGTCAAGGTGAACACCTTGAACGTCAAGCCGAAGCCCAAGCGCGTGCGCACGAGCGTCGGCAAGACCCGTAGCTGGAAGAAGGCTATGGTGACGCTGGCGGAAGGCGACTCCATCGAGCTGTTCGCCGCCAACTAAGACGATTCCCTTCTGAATCGCGTAAGGCCCGCTGCCCCGTGCAGCGGGCCTTTTTGTATGGGGGCCGGGGCTGGGCGCCCATACAAAAAGGCCCCGGCCCTCTTGGGGTACGGGGCCGTGCGGCGGCGCTCTACGGGCTGCCCGCGAGAGGGGCTGGCTGTGGTTAGCGGATGTGGGCGGGCTTGTCGCCCCAGTAGAAGTTGAAGAGGGTCCAGGCCAGCTTCTTGGTCACGACCACGTGCTGCACCTTGTCGGCGGGCAGAGCGGTGAGCTCAAGGGTGGCCCGGGCGATGTCGTGGGCGGCGTTGGGGCGGCGCAGGAGGTTGGCGTTGACCACCATCGACGACAGGCGCTCGGGGTGGCGGTCGATGAGGTCGATCTGGCTGACGAGCTCGCGGGCCGTCGTCACGTGGATGGCGGCGCCGGCGTTGGTGAGCATGTTGACGTTGACCTTCTCCTGGCCGTAGGCGCGCCCCACCAAGATCATCGGCGTACTCGACACGAGGCATTCGGTCACGGTGAGCCCTCCCGATTTCGTGACGATCACGTCGCTTGCGGCCATGAGGGAGGCCATGCCATTCACGTACTCGAGCACGGTGACGTTTGCAAGCCCGTGCTCTGCGCACAGGTCCCGCACGTGGGCCGTGTAGTCGGCATCCTTGCCGCAGACCATGACCAGGTGCAGGTCGGGATGGTCGGCGAACGCGGGGATCACCGTCTCGAGCGTCTGGCGGAAGATCACGTAGGGCTGGGGGAGGGTGGCGCCGGCTAACGCGAGCACGATCTTCTTGTCGGCGGGCAGGCCGAAGCGCTCGCGCACCTGGGCGGTGTCGTAGGAGCGGCGGAAATCGATGCGCGTGGGGATGCCGGTGATGCGGATCCTCTCGTCGGCGATGTGGCGGGCGCGCAGAGTCTCGGCCATCGATTCGTTGCCCACGCAGAAGACGTCGGCGGCCTTGTGGGGCCACAGGCCTTCCGTTTCGTAGTCGGTCGGCACGCAGACGAGCGGGTAGCTCTGCTTGCAGATCGTGCGCGCGCCGGCGGCCATGTTGGCTCCCATGATGTGGGTGGCGATCACAGCGAGCGGCTTGATGTGGCCGATGTAGCGGGTGAACTTGCGCCACATGACGTAGTTGAGGAAGGTCCCCTGTCCCCACAGAGCCCGACCTGTAAAGGTGTAGCGCCAGGTGAGGTCGTAGAGGGGGCGCGTTTTGCCCGTGAAACTCGTCGCGGTCTTGTTGCCGTCGAAAACGTGGTCGCCCCAGGCCAAGATGTCGGATACGACCACGCGCGTGCCGGGGTCGAGCGGGCGGCCGTCGGGGAAGGCGGGCAGCTGGCGGTCGCGCAGGTCGCAGAGCTCCTGGGCGATGGCGATCGCCGCGCTGCGGTGGCCTGACCCCACCGAGGCATGAAGAATCAGGATGGTGGGGTGGGGCGGTTGGTAGGAGTCGCGGAAGGCGAGCTCCTTGTCCACGTGGTAGGCCGCCTTCATCTTCTCGTCGTCGGCGGTGCTCTCGCCCTTGCGCCAGGCCTCGATCTCCTCGAATACGCGCAGATCCTCGGCGCCCAGAGCTTCGGGGCCAAGGCGGTGCGCGTCGGCGGCGCGCGAATCGTTCTTTGCGGGGGAGGAATTTTCCATAGGTGGTATCATACTCTGCGGCACCGGGCTAATTGTGGGTGTTGTATGGGCGATCGGCGAAAGCTCAAATTCCCTTGTTTGTCTACCCCCAAGTGGATATAATTCTTTTCTGCGTCTAAATGGGTTATGGATACACCCGGGCGCGTGGTTCAACCGGAGTCGTAAACCGAGGTTCTCCCGGCCACGGTTAAGCGGCGATCGGAAGCCACAGAGACAGAAAGGAATTTGAATGGGAGTCAAGCAGTTCAAGCCGACCAGCCCCGGTCGTCGCTTCCAGACGGTTTCCGACTTCGCGGAAATCACCTGCGACAAGCCGGAGAAGTCGTTGCTCACGCCTCTGCCGAAGAAGGCAGGCCGCAACAACTACGGTCGCATCACGACGCGTCATCAGGGCGGCGGCGCCAAGCGTCGTTACCGTATCATCGACTTCAAGCGCAACAAGGACGGCGTGCCCGCCAAGGTTGCCACGGTCGAATACGACCCGAACCGTAGCGCGCGCATCGCGCTTCTGCACTACGCCGATGGCGAGAAGCGCTACATCCTGTATCCTCGCGGCCTCAAGGTCGGCGACACCGTCGTCTCCGGTCCTGATGCCGATATCAAGCCGGGCAACGCTCTGCCGCTGTCCTCCATCCCCGTCGGTACGCTCATCCATGCCGTCGAGCTCCAGCCGGGCAAGGGCGCTGCGATCGCCCGCTCCGCCGGCACGAGCATCCAGCTGATGGGCAAGGAAGGCAAGTACGCGATTCTGCGCATGCCGTCTTCCGAAATGCGCCGCGTGCTCGTCACCTGCCGCGCCACGATCGGCGAAGTGGGCAATGCCGAGCACTCCAACATCAAGATCGGCAAGGCCGGCCGCAAGCGTTGGATGGGCGTCCGTCCGACCGTCCGCGGTACTGTTATGAACCCGGTCGACCATCCCCATGGCGGTGGCGAAGGCAAGAACAAGACCTCCGGTCGTCATCCCGTTTCTCCGTGGGGCGTGCCTACCAAGGGCCATCGCACCCGCAACCCGAAGAAGCCTTCGAGTCGCCTGATCATTCGTCGTCGCAAGAAGTAGCCTGAGCGCATAAGGAGTAAATGTGAGCAGAAGTTTGAAAAAGGGTCCCTTTGTGGAACCGCGCCTTCTTCAGCGCATCGACGCAATGAATGAAGCAGGCACCAAGGATGTCGTGAAGACCTGGTCTCGTTCCAGCACGATCTTCCCCGAAATGGTGGGTCACACGATCGCCGTTCACGATGGTCGCAAGCATGTGCCGGTCTACATCACCGAATCCATGGTCGGCCATAAGCTCGGCGAATTCGCCCCGTCCCGCACCTTCAAGGGCCATGCCCGCAAAGATAAATAAGTAAGGAGAGTTGAACACAATGGCAGAAGCTAAAGCTGTTGCTCGTTACGTACGCGTCTCTCCTCGCAAGGCCCGTATCGTAGTCGATCAGATTCGCGGCAAGTCCGTCGTGCAGGCCCGCGAGATCCTCGCGTTCACCAACCGCGCTATCGCCGAAACCGTCGAGAAGACGCTCAATTCCGCGGTTGCCAACGCCGAGCACAACGAGCACCTCAACGGCAACAACCTGGTCGTCAAGGCCGCGTTCGTCGACGAGGGCCCCACGCTCAAGCGCATCCGTCCGCGCGCCAAGGGCGCCGCGGCTCGCATCCGCAAGCGCACGAGCCACATCACTATCATCGTTTCCACCCGAGAGGAGGCATAACACATGGGTCAGAAGGTCAATCCTACCGGTTTCCGCATCGGCGTCATCGAGAACTGGCGCAGCCGCTGGTATCAGGACAAGGGCTACGCGGAGACGCTCGCGAACGACATCGCGATCCGCGAGTTCCTCGACAAGCAGCTCACCCGTGCCGCCGTTTCCAAGGTGGAAATCGAGCGCGCCGGCGACAAGATCAAGGTGATCATCACCACCGCTCGCCCGGGTGTTGTCATTGGTAAGAAGGGCGCCGAAATCGACGCGCTCCGCAAGAAGCTCGCTAAGGTGGCCAACGGCCCCGTGAGCATCGAAGTCGTGGAAGTCAAGCGCCCCGAGCTCGATGCCAACCTGGTCGCCCAGTCCGTGGCCGAGCAGCTCGAAGGCCGTGTCGCCTTCCGTCGCGCCATGCGCAAGGCCGTGCAGTCCGCCCGCAAGAGCGGCGCCAAGGGCATCCGCATCCAGTGCGCCGGCCGTCTGGGCGGCGCCGAGATGAGCCGCCGCGAGTGGTACCGCGAGGGTCGCGTGCCTCTGCACACCCTGCGTGCCAAGATCGACTACGGCTTCGCAACCGCTAACACCCAGATGGGCGCTATCGGCGTGCAGGTTTGGATTTACCACGGCGAAGTGCTGCCGGGCCAGAAGCTTCCGCAGCCCGCTCTGGAAGGCACCAGCTCCCGTCCGAACCGTCGTCGCAACAACGACAGGAGGGAAAAGTAAATGCTCGTACCTAAGCGTGTAAAGCATCGTAAGGTGCAGCGTGGCTCCATGAAGGGCCATGCAAAGGGCGGTACACGTCTGAACTACGGCGAGTACGGCATCCAGGCTCTCGAAGCCCACTGGATCACCAACCGCCAGATCGAGGCCGCTCGTGTGGCCATCACCCGTTACCTCAAGCGCGGCGGCAAGGTCTGGATCACGATCTTCCCCGACAAGCCGATCACCAACAAGCCGGCCGAAACCCGCATGGGTTCCGGTAAGGGCAACCCCGAAGGTTGGGTCGCCGTTGTCAAGCCCGGCCGCATCATGTTCGAGGTTGGCGGCGTCGACGAAGCGACCGCCAAGGAAGCTCTGCGCCTCGCTATCAACAAGCTTCCGATCAAGTGCAAGATCGTCACGAAGGAAACGGAGGGCCAGGAATAATGAAGGCAAGTGAAATCCGCGAACTTTCCGCCGACGATTTGCAGGCCAAGCTGAAGGAAGCTCGTGCCGAGCTGTTCAACCTGCGCTTCCAGATGGCTACGAGCCAGCTCGACAACACGGCCCGTGTGAAGCAGGTCAAGAAGGACATCGCCCGCATCCAGACCGAGATGCGTGCCCGTGAGCTCTCTGCGTAGAGCGCGAACTGAAAGGATTTGAGAGAAGAATGAGCGAAGAACGCAACTCTCGCAAAGTTCGCCAGGGCATCGTGACGAGCAATTCTGGCGACAAGACCATCGTCGTGACGGTCCGCGAGCGCAAGCCGCATCCCGTTTACGGCAAGATGATCACCACCACGAAGAAGTTCCATGCGCATGACGAGAACAACGAAGCCGGCGTCGGCGACACCGTCCGCATCATGGAAACCCGTCCTCTGTCGAAGATGAAGCGCTGGCGCCTCATCGAGATCGTGGAAAAGGCCAAATAGTCTTCTCGCAAGACTATTCGTAAGGAAGGTTTAAGCAATGATTCAAATGCAAACCATGCTCGCGGTGGCCGACAACTCCGGCGCGCGCAAGGTGCGTTGCATCAAGGTCCTGGGCGGCTCCAAGCGCCGTTACGCGGGTCTTGGCGACGTTATCATCTGCGCCGTGCAAGAAGCGATTCCCAGCGGTCAGGTGAAGAAGGGCGAAGTCGTCCGCGCCGTGGTCGTTCGCGAGAAGAAGGAAGTGCGTCGCGCCGACGGCAGCTACATCAAGTTCGACCAGAACGCCTGCGTGCTGGTCGATGCCAACGGCGAGCCCCGCGGCACCCGTATCTTCGGGCCCGTTGCTCGCGAGCTGCGCGACAAGAAGTACATGAAGATCGTGTCTCTGGCACCTGAAACGCTGTAGAGGAGGGAAGAGCAATGGCAAAGATGAAAATCAAGAAGGGCGATAAGGTCAAGGTCCTCGCCGGTAAAGACAAGGGCGTTGAATCCACCGTGATCCGTGCGCTTCCCCAGAAAGAGCGCGTCGTGGTCGAAAAGGTCAACGTGGTTACCAAGGCCCTGCATCCCACGCAGGCCAACCCCCAGGGCGGCCTGACCCACGTCGAGGCTCCCATCCACGTGTCCAACGTGATGCTGGTCTGCCCCAAGTGCGGCAAGCCGACCCGCGTTGCCATCAAGCGTGAAGATGGTAAGAAGATTCGCGTTTGCAAGAAGTGCGGCGCCGATATCGATTAAAGTATCCTAGTTTGCAAAACCTGTCCGCCTTGTGCGGGCAGGTTTTGCCATGACCCTTGCAGATTGCAAGGGACGTAGGGTCGGAAATCCTACGTTCAAATCATCGGAAGGAATGCAAGATGACTGCTCCTCGTCTGAAGGAAAAGTACAAGAACGAGATCGTCTCCAAGCTCGAAAAAGAGCTGTCGATCCAGAACATCAACCAGGTTCCGCGTCTGGAAAAGATCGTTGTGAACATGGGTGTGGGCGCTGCCTCCGGCGACGCCAAGCTGCTCGATGCCGCCGTGGCTGACATGCGCCAGATCACCGGCCAGCAGCCCATGATCTGCCGCGCCAAGAAGTCCATCGCCGGCTTCCATGTACGCGCCGGCCAGCCGATTGGCTGCAAGGTGACCCTGCGTGGCGACCGCATGTGGGAGTTCCTGGATCGCCTGCTGGCCATCGCTCTGCCGCGCGTGCGCGACTTTCGCGGTATCCCGGCCACGTCTTTCGACGGTCGCGGTAACTACACCCTCGGTATCACCGAACAGCTCATCTTCCCCGAGATCGACTACGAAAAGATCGATCGCACCCGTGGTATGGATATCACCTTCGTCACCACTGCTGAAGATGACGGCAGCGCCAAGGCTCTGTTCGACGCCCTGGGCTTCCCGTTTAAGGATTAAGCAACTGCACTCTCATCGAGTGAGGTAAAGAAAGAAGGATTTAATGGCTAAGAAATCGATGATCGCCAAGTCGAAGCGCGAGCCGAAGTTCTCGACGCGTCAGCACAATCGCTGCACCCGTTGCGGTCGCCCCCGTGCGTACTACCGCAAGTTCGGCCTGTGCCGCGTGTGCCTGCGCGAGCTGGCGAACAAGGGCGAACTTCCCGGCGTGACCAAGTCTTCCTGGTAGTTCCAGGCACGACCGATCCACGTTGGGTGTGTCGTTAATGAAGGCACGTGGGCTACGGGCTCGCGTGAACCGCATTCTCGATTCATCACGAACCAAAGGAGAAACACATGAGCATGAACGACCCCATCGCAGACATGCTTACGCGCGTGCGTAACGCTAATTCTGCCGGTCATCAGACGGTGTCGATGCCGACGAGCAAGAAGCTCGTGGAAATCGCCCGCATTATGCGCGAAGAGGGCTACATCGCCGGCTACGACATCGAAGAGTCCGAGCCCCGCAACACCCTCGTCATCACGCTGAAGTACGGCCCGAAGAAGGCCCGCACCATCCGTGGCATTAAGCGCATCAGCAAGCCCGGCCTGCGCATCTACGCCGGCAAGGACGAGCTGCCCCGCGTGCTGGGCGGCCTCGGTACGGCAATCATTTCCACGTCGAACGGCGTTATGGCCGATCGCGATGCCCGCAAGAAGGGCATCGGCGGCGAAGTCATCGCCTACATCTGGTAGAAGGGAGCCGATAGATGTCTCGTATTGGTAAGCAGCCTGTCGCCATCCCCCAGGGTGTCGACGTCACCATCGACGGTTCTACCGTAACCGCCAAGGGCAAGCTCGGCGAACTGACGCGCAGCTTCAGCCCGATCCTCACGATCAAGCAGGAAGGCGATGAAATCATCGTCACCCGTCCTAACGATTCCCGTGAAGCCAAGAGCCTGCACGGCCTTACCCGCACGCTGATCCACAACATGGTCGTCGGCGTGAGCGAAGGCTACAGCAAGAAGCTCGAGCTCGTGGGCGTCGGCTACCGTGCCGCGCTCAAGGGCAAGAACCTCGACCTTCAGCTCGGTTTCTCCCACGATGTGGTCATCGAACCGCCCGCGGGCATTACCTTCGAAGTGCCGAGCGCGACCGAAATCCTCGTGAAGGGCCCCAGCAAGGAACAGGTCGGCCAGGTGGCCGCCGACGTCCGCGCCTGGCGCAAGCCCGAACCCTACAAGGGCAAGGGTATCCGCTACGAGGGCGAACATGTCCGTCGTAAGCTTGGCAAGGCCGCTAAGTCCGAATAGCGAAAGTGAAGGGAAACGATATGAAGAAGCTTCAGAAGAAGCAAGCTGGTCTGCGTCGCCGTCACACTCGCGTTCGTGGCAAGGTTTCCGGTACGCCGGAGCGCCCGCGCCTGTGCATCACGCGCAGCAACTCCAACATCTACGCTCAGGTTATCGACGACGTGGCGGGCAAGACCCTCTGCGCGGTTTCCACCCTCGGCCCCGAGTTCAAGGCGACCGGCAAGAAGGGCGCCAACGTCGAAGGCGCTGCCGTCATCGGCGAACTCATCGGCAAGAAGGCAACTGCTGCCGGTATCACCGAAGTCGTGTTCGATCGCGGTGGCAATCTGTATCACGGTCGCATCAAGGCTGTTGCCGACGGTGCTCGTGAAGCCGGCCTGAAATTCTAAGAGAGGGTAAGAATGGCTCGTAAGCAAGAACATCAGTCGGGCGCCCCTGAACTTCAGGAGCGTGTCGTTTACATCAATCGCGTTTCCAAGACCGTCAAGGGCGGCCGCCGCATGAACCTCACCGCGCTCGTCGTGGTTGGCGACGGCAACGGGAACGTCGGCGTGGGCATGGGCAAGTCGCTCGAAGTGCCCGTTGCCATCCGCAAGGGCGTCGAGGATGCCAAGAAGAACATGTTCAAGGTTCCTCTGACTTCCGAAGGCACCCTGCCGCACGACATCATTGGCGAATTCGGTGCCGGCCGCGTGCTCATCAAGCCCGCTACCCCCGGTACCGGCGTTATCGCCGGCGGCGCTGCTCGTGCCGTCATGGAACTCGCCGGCGTCAAGGACGTGTTCGCCAAGTCCCTGGGCTCCGACAACATCATGAACGTCGTCAAGGCCACCGCTGCTGGTCTGCAGGCTATGGAAAGCCCCGAAGCCGTCAGCGAGCGTCGCGGCATTTCCGTCAACCAGATCTACGGCTGGAAGGAACGTGACTAACCTATGGCAGAATCCAAGAAGACGCTGCATGTCGTGCAGGTGAAGTCCTACATCGGCTATGCAGAGACCCAGCGCAGGACCCTGCGCGCCCTCGGCCTCGGCCGTATCGGCAGTTCCAACGACCTGCCCGACAATCCGGCCACCCGTGGTCAGATCTTCAAGGTCAAGCACCTTGTCGAAGTCACCGAAGCGTAAGTAAATCTGCTTCTTTTACGGCCTTTGGGGGCAACTCCAAAGGCCGTTTTGAAGAGGGCGGTATAGTACCGTCCTGCATTAGTAGTTGTGCTGGCTGCGAGCTGCCAGCAGCGGGGGAGCGCATTCCCCGTAACAGCGATACAAGGAGATTGTATTCATGGAACTTAAAGACCTCACTCCCGCGCCGGGCTCCCGCAAGAACCGCAAGCGCGTTGGTCGCGGCAACGGCTCCGGCTACGGCAAGACCTCTGGCCGTGGCATGAACGGCGCCAAGTCCCGCGCTGGCAAGCAGAAGCGTGCAGGCTTCGAGGGCGGCCAGACGCCTCTCTACATGCGTCTGCCCAAGCTCCCGGGGTTCAAGAACATCAACCACGTGGAGTACCTGCCCGTCAACGTGTCTCGCCTTGAAGAGAAGTTCGAAGCCGGCGAAACCGTCGATAAGGCCGCTCTTGCCGCTAAGGGCATCATCAAGCACGAAACCGACCTGGTGAAGGTTCTCGGCGACGGCGACCTCACCAAGGCCCTCACGGTCAAGGTCGACAAGGTGTCTGCAAGCGCTGCCAAGAAGATCGAAGCAGCAGGCGGAAAGGTTGAATAGCCTTGCTTAAGTCCCTGGTAGAAGCCTTCAAGGTGCCGGAGCTTCGCAAGAAGATCCTGTTCACCCTTGGAATTTTGGCTCTGTACCGTTTGGGCTCGTTTATTCCCGTTCCGGGAATCCCGTTTGCTCAGTTCGCTGATGCGTACCAGCAGGCGGGCGGCGCTGCCATGACGATGATCGACGTCTTCTCCGGCGGCGCCCTTTCGCACTTCAGCGTGTTCGCGCTGGGAATCATGCCCTACATCACCGCATCGATCATCATGCAGCTGATGCAGGGCGTCATTCCCACGGTGGGCCGTTGGGCGAAGGAAGGCGAGCCTGGGCGTAGGAAAATCACTCAGACCACGCGTTGGCTCACCCTGGCCCTTGGCCTGATCAATGCAGTGGGCTACCTGCTGCTCTTCCAGTCCGACCGTTACGGCGTGACCTTCACCGACCAGGTGCCCTATTGGCTCACGAGCGTCATCATCGTTTTCACGCTCGTGGCGGGCACCGCCTTCATCATGTGGATGGGCGAGTTGATCACCCAGCGCGGTGTGGGCAACGGCATGTCGCTCATCATCTTCACGAGCATCGTCTCCCGTGTGCCTTCCGCGATCTTCTCGAGTGCGTCCAGCCAGGACGACGCGGGCATGGGCATCGCCGTGACCCTGCTCGTCATCGCGGTTATCGTGCTTGCGATTCCGGCTATTATCTGGATGGAGCGCGCTCAGCGCCGTATCCCGGTAAGCTACGCCAAGCGCGTGCAGGGGCGCAGGATGATGGGCGGTCAGACCACCTACATCCCCCTGAAGGTCAACGCGGCCGGCGTTATCCCGATTATCTTCGCGAGCTGCCTGATCTACTTCCCGGCTCAGATCGCTGCCCTCTTCAATGTGGGCTGGCTCGACGCGTTCGCGAACGCGATTTCGTCCGGTTGGGTCAACTGGCTGCTCACCTTCGGTTTGATCATCTTCTTCGCGTACTTCTACACGTCGATGGTGTTCAACCCCGAAGAGCTCTCCGATAACCTGCGCAAGCAGGGCGGCTTCATCCCCGGCATCCGCCCGGGTACGGCTACGGTGAACTACATTAAGAACGTGATCAAGCACGTTACGCTTCCCGGCGCCATGTTCATCGGTCTCGTTGCCGTCGTCCCTTCTATTCTGTTCGTCTTTACGAACAACCAGCTCATTCAGGCCTTCGGCGGCACCTCGATCCTCATCATGATCGGCGTTGCCCTCGACACCATGAGCAAGGTCGAATCGCAGCTGAAGATGTACAACTACGACGGCTTCTTCAAGTAAGCCTTCGTCTCATCGGTTGCAGGGCCCGCGCCAACTGGTGCGGGCCCTTTTCGTTTGGGCGATGAGGTGCTTCGGAAGGGGAGGGGTGGCTTGTGCCGGCTGGCCTATTGGGCGGAATCGCCTCCATGTGCGCCGGCACCGTGCTGCTCCCTTTCTAGCGGGGGTCGTGCGCCGCGTGCGGCAAGCGGTGCCCCTAACCAGCCCGATGACTCTGGTGCATGCACCATTCTGCGTAGTGTCTCGACGAATTTGCAAACCCAGCGGATATGTCGGCGAAGGCTGACGCAAAGGGGTCGTGCTTTGGTATAGTGGGGCCACTGTCCAAGCGAAAGGAATCGATATGAACATCGTATTGCTCGGGGCTCCCGGTGCTGGCAAGGGTACGCAGGCGGCTAAGCTCGTCGAACGTTTCGGCCTCTGCCACATCTCCACGGGTGACATTCTGCGCGCTGCCGTGCGCGACCAGACCGAACTGGGCATGAAGGCCAAGGGCTATATGGATGCCGGCGACCTCGTGCCCGACGATCTGATCATCGACCTCATGAAAGAGCGCATTCAGCAGCCCGACACCGAAGCCGGCGTCATTCTCGACGGCTTCCCGCGCACGACCACTCAGGCCGTTGCGCTCGACACGATGCTCGCGTCCCTCGACCGTCCGCTCAACGCGGCCCTGCTGATCGACGTCGATCCCGAAGTTATCGTCAAGCGCCTCACCTCTCGTCGCATGTGCAAGTCCTGCAGCTACATCGGCACGGCCGATGACGGAGCCACCTGCCCCAAGTGCGGTGGCGAGATGTACCAGCGCGACGACGACAATGAAGCCACGGTGCGCAACCGCCTCGATGTTTACGCTACCTCTACCGCTCCGCTGACCGACTACTACCGCGGCAAGGATCTGCTCGTCACGATTGACGGCGACCGCGACCCCGAAGTGGTATTCGACGACGTGAAGAAGCAGCTCAACCTCTAGTCTAGAGTTTGCGTTTTTAAACGTTGCATTTCGGACCCCCGTGCGTTTGCGCATGGGGGTCCGTTCTTTATAATGCAAGCTATGCAAACCACGCTCCACAGATTCGCCGACGGCTTTCAGTCGTTCATGCATATGTACGCTCGGCGCGTGCGTCATTACGTACGGGTGGCCCTCGTGCTCGTCGCGATTGCCGTCGCTCTCGAAGCCTTCGTTTTCAACTTCAATCACTGGGCCACGCTTGGCTACGACTGCGTCAACCTTACCGACCAGCTCACCCAGCAGAAGAATTCCGATAAGACCTACCGTCTGACGGAAAACGACCACGTCATCGAGTTCAGCAATCTCAATAAAGAGATCAAGAACATCCGCCTTGACTTCGACGGCGACCAATCTGCCCAGAACGTCGAGGTCAATATCGAATTCACCGACGACGCGCATGAAACCTATTTCAATTCGACCGAGTATTCTTCGGGCGTGCCCACGCGTACGATCGCGACCAACAACGATGCGACCGAATACCTCAAGCTCAACACGACGGGCGTCACCAACAACCTGCGCATCGAAATCACCGGCGAGGACGTGACCTACCCGATCAAGCTCAAAGCCGTCTACATCAACAACACCTATCCCTTCTCCTTCAACATGACGCGCTTCGGCCTCGTGCTCGTGGTGCTCACGCTCTTCTACATGTTCCGGCCCGGCTCGACCATTTATCGGATTTCCATTCGCGACCATGCCTTTGCTTCGCGTGCGGGCATCGTGCTTGCCAACGTCTTCGAGATCTACCTTATTTCGGTCGTGCTCTTCACCGGGTCGAACCTGGTAGGGGTGGCTACGTCGAGCTACAACTCCGGTTCCTGGAAGGATACGACGGTCGTCACCACCTTCGAGGTGGGCGGCGAAAACGCCCAGCAGTACGCCGATTTGGCGCGCGCGATGGCCCATGGCCAGCTCTACCTGGAACAGGACCCGCCCGATTGGCTCAAGCAGATGGACAACCCCTATGACAAGGGCGCCCGCGACGAGCTTCAGAAGGAAACGGGGGAGCCCTACCTGTGGGACGTGGCCTATCGCGACGGACACTACTACGTCTATTTCGGCGTTGTGCCGGTCGTGCTCTTCTA
>Ga0214872_100287_pt1 | contig 14728 bp, 10 predicted proteins | sample Stichaenrichm18X_FD_168614 | JGI IMG/M metagenome (GOLD analysis project Ga0214872, IMG submission 168614) | Xylose enriched microbial communities from anaerobic bioreactor in Madison, Wisconsin, United States - 18X | ecosystem: Engineered > Bioreactor > Anaerobic > Unclassified | place: USA... | reverse complement strand
GCGCGATCAGGCTCGGCGGCACCGGGGCCCCGCCGCAGATGTAGAAGCGCAGGCTGGGAAGCGTTCCTTTCGACTCGTCGAGGGTGCGCAGCAAATCGAAGATGAAGGGCGTGGCCCCATGGGACCAGGTGCAGCCTTCGCGGTTGATGAGCTCGACGGCGGCAGCGGGGCTGTAGCACTCCTGCAGGACCGTGGAGCCGCCCAACAGGACGGCGGCGATAAGGCCGTGGAAGAGCCCGGTGGCATGGTGCAGGGGGCTCGGCATCCACATGACGTCGTCGGGCGAGAGGTCGAGCACCGAAAGGTAGGACCTCTCGCTGAACAGGATGTTGTTGTGGGTGAAGAGCGCCTGCTTGGGCGTGCCGGTCGACCCCGACGTGGAAAGGATGCAGGCGATGTCGTCCGCGTGCGACGGGGCGAGCGCGGCGAGGGGCTCGGCGCTGGCGAGCACGGTGGAAAGCGCGCGGGCGGTGTCGTGGGCCGCGGACTCGCGGTCGACGAAGAGCTGGGCGCGCAGGCCGGGCACGTCGCGCAGGGCGGTGGCTTCGGCTTCGTAATCGCGCCCATGGTAGCAGGTGGGGGCCAGATAGGCCGCGCTGTCGCTCGCGCGCAGGGCTTCCGCCAGGCGCGGGCCCTGCACGTGCACGTCGAGCGGGTGCATCACGGCGCCCGCCTTCATGCAGGCGATGACGCAGACGGCGCATTCGGTCCACTTGGGCATCTGGAATGACACGACGTCGCCGTTGCCCACGCCCAGGGCGGAAAGCCAACCGGCCAGGCGGGCGGCGTCTCGGTCGATGTCGCGGAAGGTCCGGCCCGAGCGCTCGTCTTTCACGAAGGTGCGGTCGGGGGTTGCGGCCACGCGGGCGTTCCATACGTCGGCGATCGTGTCGGTACCCCACCAACCCTTGCGGTAGTAGAGGCGCTTGCGCGCCTCGCTCGTGGCGTTCTGCTCGATCATGGCACCCTCCTCCTGCAAGCGCATCTCCCCGTGCGCGTGTGTGGAAACATGATGGTTCACCTGGGCATATATGCAATTCGATGGATATACGGAGGTGTGATTCGAGTATAGGGGGCGAAGCGCGCGAGGATTTATTCGAAGTGCTGGGGCCAAAGCGCCGAACCCATCGGTCCAGCCGATTGATGTGACAACGGGGCCGTGAGTCAAAGAGATGTGACCCCTTTGACTCACGGTCGTGATAGGGGGACGGAGGCCCCGCCGCCGACGCATTCGTTCGGCAGCGGGGCCTCCGGCGGGAGTGCGGCGCTCTTACAGCGGCAGCAGGGGCGTCAGCAGGTTGAGCATGGCCTGCGAGGCGGTGGGGAAGGTGAAGATCATCTGGGACAGGTCGCGCCCGGTGAGCTTCTGGTTGATCACGATCACGGCGAGGTCTGCCCACACGCCGGCGTCCTGCCCGTAGAAGGCCGCGCCTTCGAGCAGCCCCGTCTCCTGCGAGAAGACGAAGGCGAATTCGGCATCGCTTTCGTTCTTCGCCTCAAAGAGCAGGCGCTTGCCGAAGTCGACGGTCTCGATGCGCCAACGGTCGGGGTCGGCTTCCGCTTCGGCCAAGGTGACGCCCACCTGCGCGATGCGCGGCAGTGTGAAGACGAGGTTCGGGATGGCGGGGTAGGAGATGGGCTCGCTGGAAAGCCCCAGAATCTGCTGGGCGATGTAGTTCGATTCGAAGGTCGCGGTGGGCGTGAGCTTGGGAATGCGCTTGGCCACGCAGTCGCCCGACGCGAAGACGTTGGGCACGGCGGTGCGCATATGGTCGTCGACTTCGATGCCGCGGCTCGAGGCGGCGATGCCGAGCGCTTCGAGCCCCAGGTTCTCGACGTTGGGAACGCGGCCCGTGGCGCCGAGCACGTAATCGCAGGCCAGGGTCGATCCGTCGGTGAAGGTGACGACGGTGTCGCCGCCGTCCTTCGCGACCGAAGAGAGCTCGTGATTCAGCAGGAAGGTGACGCCCTGGGCCTTCAGCTTGTCGACCACGCGCGACACGTAGCGGGCGGGATACATCGAAAGGATGCGCTCGCTGTGGTGGATGACGGTGACTTCCGAACCCATGAGCGCGGCGATCGACGCGAATTCCATCGAGATGATGCCCGCGCCCACGAAGGCGATGCGCTTGGGGAAGACGTCGACGTCGAGGAAATCGCGACTGTCGTGGATGAGCTTGTCGCCGGGGATGCCCAAGCGGCGCGGGCGCTCGCCGGTGCCGAGCACGATGTAGTCGGCCGTGATGCGCTTTCCGCCGGCCTCGACGGTGTGCGCGTCGACTAGCGTGCCATGGCCGCGGAAGACGGGCATGCCCATCTGGGCGAACATGCCTTCGAGCACCGTGTGCACGGGGGAGATGACCTGCTTTTTGTAGGCCATTAGAGCGCTCCAGTCGACGGCGGGCGCTTCGTCGACGCCGATGCCGCGGTAGCGACTGAGACCGTCGACCAGCTCGAAGGGGGAGTCGAGCAGGATCTTGGCGTTGCATCCCCAGTTGGTGCAGGTGCCGGCGACGGTGTCCTCTTCGACGAAGGCCACCTTCTTCTGCGCCTTCGCGAGCATGAGCGCCGCATGCCAGCATGCATGTCCGGATCCAATGAACACCACGTCGTAATCGTACATAGTTGCCTCCTCGGCTTCGCGGTCAGTACCTGCTGGCCTTATGTATTGAACTTAAAACAATTGTGCACAACCAAACAGAGCACGTCAAGTATGCGACGGAAATTTTCTAGGGGGTGCGGAGCTGGGCGAGGGCGCGACGAGCCCGGGGTAAGGGCCGCATGTGTCCCTTCGTGCGTGGCGAGGCTCCATCCTCCCTCGCCTGCCTCCCGCAGGGCCCACTCTCGCGCCCAATGCGGGCGAGGCCCTATCAATTCTGCGCCGGTACTCTATGATGTAGGGCGTAAGGGAAAGCGGGCGGCGCGCATCGCCGCATGGCTCGAGCGGAGCGGGAAATGAAGACCATCGAAACGCTGAAAAGCGACAAGCGCGGGTTCACCTTGGTGGAACTCATCGTCGTCCTCGTGATCTTGGCGGTTCTGGCCGCTATCCTCGTGCCCACGCTGATCGGCTACATCAACCAGGCGGGCTCGCAGAAGGACTACGCGGCGGCTCAGTCGCTGCGCGAAGCCGCCCAAGCCGAAATCGACGAGCACTATGCCGAAGTGCCTTCCGAACAGAACTACCAGGTCATCTACTATGCAGGCGGTACCTCGGGCATTCCTGCGCCCTACAACACCGATGCCATCGCCCTGGCGGGCCTCGATCAGAACCAGGTGCACTACGTCTTCTACGTGGACGCCAAGACGCATCAGGTGGAAGAAGGCTGCGTGGCGTTTTCGGGCAAGCATCCCTACTACCTCACGTCGGACAACCAGTGGACGACCACCAAGCCCACGTCTACCGAATACAAGACCTCCGACGCTCTGGCGATGTACGACTACATCCTCAACAGCGTGCAGTAACGTCCGGGCCCGCCTCTGCCCGCCGCTGTCCATCGAGCTTCAAAGCCTGCCGCCGCCCCATGCGATTGTTGATTCCCCGCATTCGGTTGCTCCCCGTTTCCACGGCTTTGCCCCTGCGTTACGATTCCCCTTCGTATGCAGGCGCGGGTCCCCACACTCTGAGAGGCGAATATGGCAATCGATTTGGATACGTTGAACGACGAGCAGCGCGAGGCGGTGCTCTGCACGGAAGGCCCCCTGCTCGTGCTGGCGGGCGCCGGTTCGGGCAAGACGCGCGTGCTCACCTACCGCATCGCCCACATGATCGAAGACCTCGGCGTCGCCCCGTGGGAAATCCTCGCCATCACCTTCACCAACAAGGCGGCCGCCGAAATGCGCGAGCGCCTGGGCAAGCTCGTGGGGCATTCGAGCCGCGGCATGTGGGTGTCCACCTTCCACAGCATGTGCGTGCGCATGCTGCGCGCCGACGCCGAAAAGCTCGGCTTCTCGAAGAGCTTCACGATCTACGCCGACGACGACAGCAAGCGCCTGGTGAAGGACATCATGGCCGGCATGGACATCGATCCCAAGCGCTTCCCGATCAACGCCATCCGCAACCGCATCTCCACGGCCAAAAACGAGCTCATCATGCCGGGCGACTTCGCCAGCCAGGCCAACGACCCCATCGCCAAGGTCGCCGCCCGCGTCTACGAGGAGCTGCAGAAGCGCCTGAAGCAGGCCAACGCCTTCGACTTCGACGACCTGCTCGTCTACGCCTGGCTCCTGCTGAAGAACCACCCCGACGTCCTCGAGGCCTACCAGGAGCGCTTCCGTTACCTTCTGGTCGACGAATACCAGGACACCAACCATGCCCAGTACGCGATCACCCAGCTGCTCGCCAAGAAGTACGGCAACATCATGGTCGTGGGCGACGACGACCAGTCGATCTACAGCTGGCGCGGCGCCGACATCCGCAACATCCTCGACTTCGAGAAGGACTACCCGCGCGCCCACACGGTCAAGCTCGAGAAGAACTACCGCTCGACCGGCACGATCCTCGCGGCGGCCAACGCCGTGATCGCCCACAACTCCCACCGCACCGACAAGAAGCTCGTGGCCACGGGTGCCGAAGGCGACAAGATTCAGGTCTACATGGCCAGCGACGAACGCGACGAGGGCCGCTGGATTGCCGGCGAGATCGACCGCCAGCACGCCCACGGCACGAGCTACAACCAGATCGCCGTCTTCTACCGCACCAACGCCCAGTCGCGCATGCTCGAAGATATGCTCCTGCGCGCCGGCGTGCCCTACCGCATCGTGGGCGGCACGCGCTTCTTCGACCGCGCCGAAATCCGCGACGTCATGGCCTACCTCACCCTGGCGGTGAACCCCAACGACGACATCGCCGCCAAGCGCGTGATCAACGTCCCGCGTCGCGGCGTCGGCAAGACCACGATCGAGCGCATCGACGCCCTTGCCGCCCAGAACGGCTGCACCTTCCTGGAAGCCTGCCAGCTGGCCACGGTCGACCCCGACATCCGCGCGGCCACCCGCCGGGCCTTGGGCGAGTTCACGAGCCTTATCATCGAAGCGTCGATGTGGGAAGGCGAGCTGCGCCGCATGGTCGAAATGATCATCGATAAGAGCGGCCTGGTGCGCGCGCTCGAAAACGAGGGCACCGACGAAGCCCGCGCCCGCGTCGAGAACATCAAGGAATTCCTGGGCGTCGTCGACGAGTACGCCCAGACCCACGACGTCGACGATGCCCAGTTCGCCGCCCCGGTGGCGGGCGAGGCCGACATGACCGACGCCGCGGCCGCCTCGCTTGCGGCGGGGGAGGAGGCCTTGGCCGAAGGCGACGCGCCGGCCGGCGAAGAGCCGCCCGTGCGCGTGCTTTCGGGCAACAGCCTGGCCGACTTCATCGAATGGGTCACCCTGCGCACCGACCTCGACACGGTCAACGAAAACGACGCGGCGGTCACCCTCATGACCGTGCACGCCGCCAAGGGCCTGGAATTCGACGTCGTGTTCGTGGCCGGCATGGAAGAGACGATCTTCCCGCACGTGATCAGCATCTCCGAAGCGAGCGGCATCGAAGAGGAGCGCCGCCTGGCCTACGTGGCCATAACGCGCGCCCGCAAGCGCCTCTACCTCACCTGCGCCGCGTCCCGCAAGCTCTTCGGCCAGACCCAGGCCAACCCGGTGTCGCGCTTCCTGCACGAGATCCCCGACAGCCTGCGCCGCACGAGCGGCCTGGGATCGGCGGGCTTTTCGGGCACCGGCTGGGAAAAGCGCGGAAGCCGCAAGGGCATTTCCGGCAGCGGCACCGAAGCCGGCCACGGCCGCGTGTTCGGCCAGTCGAGCGCTTCGGGCTCGCGCCGCCGCACGACGCGCCCCGCGGCCCCGGCCGCCCCGCAGCCAAGCGCCGCCGCCGACGTGAGCTTCACGGTGGGCGACACGGTCGTGCACAAGGTCTTCGGTCGCGGCAAGGTGCTCAAGGTCGACGGCGACACCCTGTCGATCCGCTTCGCCAAAACCGGTTCGACCAAAAAACTGTTGAAAGACTACGCCCCGATTGTCAAAATCAATTAGATAGCCGCTCTCGACGGTCGATGTGCGGCGCTATCAAGGAAGGATATGCATTCATGGCAGAACAAGTAATCGTGGTAGGGCATAAGAACCCCGACAACGACGCCATTTCCGCTGCGGTGGGCCTGGCTTTCTTCGAGAACGAACTGGCCAACCGCCAGGGTAGGGACGTGGAATACAAGGCCGTGCGCCTGGGCGGCCTTCCGCCGGAAACCGAATGGAACCTTGCCGAAAACGGCATCGAGCAGCCCGAGCTGATCGATCACGTCGAAGCGGGCCAGAAGGTTATCCTCGTCGACCACAACGAGCTCAAGCAGGCCGTCGACGGCCTGGCCGACGCCGAAGTCGTGGGCATCGTCGACCATCATCGCATCGGCGACGTGACCACCGCCTCCCCGATCTACATGACCGTGCGCCCCTGGGGCTCTTCGGCCACGGTCGTCACCGCCCTGTGCCGCCAGCACGGTATCGAGATTCCCGAAAGCATCGCCAACATGCTGCTTGGCGCCATCCTCACCGACACCGTCATCCTGAAATCGCCCACCGCGACCAAGGTCGACGAAGAGCAGATCGCCTTCCTCGAAGGCATCACGGGCAAAGAGCACGTGGCGTTCGGCCAGGCCCTCTTCAACTGCCGCGGCGCCGAAGCCGACCTGCCGATCGAGAAGTACGTGGGCGCCGACGCCAAGGAATTCGAAGTCTGCGGCAAGACGGTCCTCATCGCCCAGCACGAAACCGTCGACATCGACGGCGCCATGAAGCGCGAGGAAGAAGCGCGCGAACAGATGCGCAAGCTCGCCGCCGATAAGGGCTACGACTTCGTGCTCGTGCTCGTGACCGACATCCTGAACGAGGGTTCCTATTTCCTCGTCGAGGGTAATCACGCCGTGGTCGACCAGGTCTTCGGCATCGATTCGTCTGCCGCCGTGTGGATCGACGGCATCATGTCGCGCAAGAAGCAGGTCGCCGCGCCGCTGCTCAAGGCCTAGCGCCTCGAGACATCGAAACGCACTAACGGGGCGCTCGCCATTGTGGCGGGCGCCCCGTTTTCGTGCGCGGGCGGCCAGGATCTTGCAGATCTCGTTGTTGCTCTTGTTTTTGCACAAGAGGCGCAGCGCCTGCGTTTCGGTGTCGGTCAGGGCCTCCACCATGTCGGGCGCACTCATGAGGAAATTTGGGCAGTGCGATGCCTGCGTGCGAACCCAACCTGACATGACAAACCGTCAGAGTATTTGTCAGGTTTCGATCCTGACGGTTTGTCGGGATCGAGCCTTATCCTTTGGAATGACGGCGAACGGGTCTCAATTTCGTAGGATGAGAGCACGGCAAACGCGTAAGGGAGAAACGAAAAGAGAGAAAGAAGGTTCCCCAATGCCCTCCTCTTCCAAATAATCCAACGCCGAAATCTTGCGTATCGCCTCGATCATCATGATCGTCTGGGGCGTCATCGGCATCATCACCACCCTGGGCGGTCTGTTCATCCTGTTCAGCTCGTTTATCTCCGGCGATGCCGGCCAGGTCGCCAACGGCATTGTCGGCCTGGTCGTTCCGGCTCTGTGCCTGTACGGCGCCTACCAGTTGCGCAAGGAAGCGGCGTAGCACCTCGTTCGAGAAAAGAGGCAGCCATGGAATTCGCATTCGCACATCGCATCCATGTGTCTGCCGGCGACAAAGCGCACGGGGCCCTGCTCCGTGCGCTTTTTGCTGGTGCGCTTATCGCAAGCATGGCCGGCGTGGCGTCGTGCGGTTTGCTCGACGACGAAGACGTGACCATGGGCGGCGTGTCCGGCACCAACGCGTCGACGGTCGGCATGCGCAGCTACTACACCGACACGGCCAACGGCCTGGCCCTCTACTTCCCCTATGAAGAGGTGTCGTCCTACGACGGCATGCGCAGCACCCTGCAGGAGATCTCCCACACCAAGCCCACGGAATTCTGCGACTACTTCCTGAGCATCATGGGCAGCTCGACGTCGGCGTACGGCTCGGGCGGGTCGGGCTCCTTTTCCGAAGGCTCCGGCGATCTGTCGGGCTTGAGAGACCTCATCGACGCCCTGTCGAACGAGCTTGCGACGACGACGGAAGACCAGGCGGCGGATTCGGCTGCAGGCGGCGACTACGCTACCGACGCCTATGCGGGCTCGTCCTGGTTCACCGATCTGTTGAGCGACTTCAGCTACCAGGATTTGCCCAGCTCTCTGCCTTTGGTGGATGACGGGTCGAACTTTGTGGTCGAAATGGACGACACCCTGTGGGAGGCGCTTGCCCAGCTTTTCGGGCACTATTCCGGCCCTGCTCAACGGGACGACCCGCATCGACGTGGTCGTGTGCTACCCGCCCATGAGCCAGCAGGCCGACCAAACGGTAGGCTACGTGCAGGGGTGGCGCGCCCACGACATGACGGCCAGCGGTCTGTTCGGCCACGGTCTGTCGCAGTTCAACGCGGGCAACACGATCACGCCCCTGTTCGACTTCTACGACGCGAACGGCGTCTATCAGGAAACCCTGCAGGGCGATCCCACTGCCATGCGGGAGCGGCCTGGCGCAGAACTACCGCACCGGGCCTCTCCCGCATGTCCCAAAAACCGAACGAGCCCCGCCGAAGCGGAGCTCGTTCAAGGGACTCTGCCGACCCCGGCAGTGCCGTAAGGAAAGGAACGCTGCCGGAGGGCTTGTTGCCCATGTCGATCGTGACGGTGCCGTCGCCGTTGCTCGCGATGCCGAAGGTCAGGGTGTTGCCGGTGACCTGGTCGGTAACGGTGATCAGGTTCTCACCGTTCTGCTGGGTCATGGTGGCCGGGCCCATGAAGCTCACGTTAGCGGCGTTGTTGGCGTCGAGGAAGAAGATACCGACCTGGGAGCTATCGCTATTGGAGATCCAGTAGACGGCTTCGCCGGCTTCCGAAACGCCCGCGTAGGCTTCGGTGATCGAAGAAGCGTCGATCGAGTAGTTGCGCGTGGTGCCGGCGGAGCTAGAGGAGCTCGAAGTGGTGCTGGCGCTCGTGGAGCTTGAAGAGCTGGACGACGTGGAGCGGACGAGCTCGACGAGCTCGACGGAGCGGCTGCCGAAGACGAGGACGAGCTCGACGTGTCGGAGGAGGATCCGCCGCAGGCGGTCAGCGTGGCTGCCGGCAGGCCCAGAGCCAGAACGAGGGCGAATGCCAGGTGAGGTTCTTGTGCTTGTTGCTCATGTTGATCAGGTCCTTTCCCCAGAATCGTGGATACCGCGGTTCTTGCGATGGTTGGAGAATACGACCCCCTGATGCACGGAACATCATCCCGAAGTATGAGGCGACATCGTCCGCGTGCAAGCTGTGTACGACCTATGGAGATAGTTCTGACTCGAGAATAGAAAGAAAGTATGAGAAGGATCTGATAGGGATTCGGCGCAAATCGCGCGTTATGTAGCATATTTCGCCGTCCGCTGGCACAAATCGGGCGTTATGCAGTATGCGATGACCGACGCCTCTCGAGCGGGTTGTGCATGTAAGGCCCTGACCTGGGGCTTTGTAAAAGTGAGCAGCGCCGACGGGTATGATTCGGGCGTTCCGGCCCGATTGGATACTACACATCGGCACATCTCTGCCAGCGGACGACGAAATCTACTACACATCGGCTCATCTGTGCCAGGCCTTGTGCGTTGCGCTCCGGGGCGCGTGCCTTATCTCGCGCGCGGCAAGCGTTTCGTGGGCGAGGAACGGGGCGGCAGGCATCGAGCCGCGCCTGCCTGCGGTCGGACCCCTTGAGCCGTGTGCCGCAGCAACGCAGGGCGGGTTATCGGGCTCGAATCCCGGACGCTGCACTGATCGGGCGCGCATTGTGGCCAGTAACCTACTCGGTCTAAGGGCGACGGGAACCTCGCAGGGGCACACGCGGTGCCGCGGCGTGCGGTCGCCGCCTGGTGGGGAAGGGCAGCGGAAGAATCCGGGCATGAAAAAACCCGCCTCCGAAGAGACGGGTTTGCGAACTCTTATATGAGTTGCTTAAGCGCGAGTGACCTTGCCGGCCTTCAGGCACTTGGTGCACACGTTGGCCTTGCGCACGCGGCCGTTGGCTTCCTTGATGGTCATCTTCTGCACGTTGGGACGGAACCAACGGTTGGTCACGCGATGAGAGTGGCTGACGCTACGACCAGCAACCGGTGCCTTACCGCAGATTTCGCAAACCTTGGACATTCAAATCACTCCAGACTGTATGTTTTTGGCCTACCCGCGTAGGCATGCATCACAAAAAGCCTTCGTAATATACCACGAGGCGAAAGGCGAGGGAAAGAAATTTCCCCGGCGCATGCGGAGCGGTTCACACTATCTACGCATAATAACACGCGTCCGGGTGTGTCCACAACGGGGAAGACGGGGATCGGCTTTCTGGGGCTCGTCCTCTAGCGCCGCCGTCCGGTGCGGTTGATGCGGCGGCTATGGCATTCGGCTCGGGGCGTGGGGAAGCGCCGCGCTTGAGTGGTTGGCGCGGTGGCTTTGGCGCTCTGCTTGGGACGTGGGGAAACGCTGCAGCCCGGCGGCGCGGGGCTGCCTCGGACGATACTAACGGATGCAACCGTCCGGCGGCGAGGCGCGTTTTCGGGCGGGCGGCACGAGGGCCGCCCGCCCGCCCAGTGCGGGGGTCGCGGCAGGCGGTACGCCCCGCGCTCCGGCTTGCCAATATGGAGAACTGCTCGAGCGACGCCCGGCGCGGGTGGCTGCGAAGCCTATGCGGTATACTATGCTGCTGAAATATTCTCGATGCTCGTGCTCTTCGACATCCGTGAAAGGAAGACAAATGGCAGACTCTATTCCCGGCGATCTGCATGTCGCCAACGATGTGCTCTCCGATCTGGTAGGCAACGCTGCGATGAATGTCTACGGCGTCGTGGGCATGTCGGCCCCCAGCGCGGCCGACGGCATCGCCAAGCTCCTGCCCGCTTCTCGCCTGCGCCGCGGCGTGGTCGTCGACACGAACGAAGACGGCGTGCACGTCGACCTCTACGTGATCATCGAATACGGCACCAACATCAACACGGTGTCGCAGAACCTCGTCGAATCGGTTTCGTTCGCGCTCACGCACTACGCACAGGTCCCGCTCACGGGCGTGGACGTCCATGTTCAGGGCGTCAAGGTCCGCAAGTAGGATTCGTGCGGCCCGCATCGGGCCCTTCAAGGAGAGACTCACCAACCATGGCAGATACCTATTCGATCACCGACATCCTCAACGCCATCGCGGTTGCCGGAAGAACGCTCGATCAGCGCAAAGACGAAGTGAACCGCTTGAACGTGTTCCCCGTCCCCGACGGAGACACGGGCACGAACATGTCGCTCACCATCAAGATGGTCTGCGACAACCTGGCCGCCCTGCCCGCCGACGCCGCGCGCGCCGACATCCGCAAGGCCATCACCACGGGCGCCCTCATGGGCGCGCGCGGCAATTCCGGCGTCATCACCTCGCAGATCCTCCGCGGCCTCTGCGAAGGCGCGGCCCAGGCCGACGAATTCACCGTGGCCAGCGTCGACAAGGCCTTCGACACCGCCGTCACCACCGCCTTCCAGGCCGTCCGCAAACCGGTCGAGGGCACGATCCTCACCGTCCTGCGCGACACGGCCACGGCCGCCCATAAGGCAAACAAGAAGAAGATGGAGCTCGACGAGGCCCTCACCTTCATCGTGTCGGAATCCTACGCATCGGTGCAGCGCACGCCCGAACTGCTGCCGGTCCTGAAGGAAAACAACGTGGTCGACGCCGGCGGCTTCGGCCTCGCGATCCTCTTCGACAGCTTCGTGGCCGCCCTACAGGGGCATGAGAAGACCATGGGCGACGATCTCTCGATCGGCCATGGCGAGCCCAAGGTCGAAATCGAGCACATCAACGACTGGGAAGGGTCGCGCTACACCTACTGCAACGAGTTCCTCGTCGATTCCGACACCCTCGACAGGGAAGAGGCCCTCGACTTCCTGCAGACCATGGGCGACTGCGAGCTCTGCGTGGGCGAAAACCCCAAGTTCAAGGTGCACGTGCACTCCAACCATCCCGACCAGGTGCTCAAGTACTTCCTCGACCGCGGCCAGATCTTCGAGGTCTTCATCCATAACATGAAGCTGCAGGCCGAAGACCGCAATGCCAAGCTCGAAGCGGAACACGAGCGCGAGCACAAGCACATCGGCTTCGTGGCCGTCGCGGCGGGCGAGGGCAACGCGAAGATTCTCGAAAGCCTGGGCGTCGACTACGTCGTCTCGGGCGGGCAGACCATGAACCCGTCGACCAAGGACCTGCTCGACGCGGTCAACCAGCTCAACTGCGACGCCGCCATCATCCTGCCCAACAATTCCAACATCATCATGGCCGCCCAGAGCGCCGCTCAGGTTTCCGAAAAGGTGCCCGTTGCCGTGGTGCCCACCAAGAGCGTGCCCGCGGCGTTTTCGGCCATGTTCGCCGTCGACCAGGACGCCTCGCTCGAAGAGAACGTCGAGGCCATGACCGAAGCTCTGGAAGACGTGCGGACCGGCGAGGTCACCACGGCCATCAAGGACGCCAAGGACGCCCACGGCAACCCCATCAAGAACGGCGACACGATCGGCATTGCCGACGGCTCGATCGAAGAGGTGGGCTCGTCGATCGCCGACGTCACGCTGGCCCTGCTCGCCGACATGGACGCAGAAGACGCCGACACCCTCACCATCTTGGCGGGCTCCGACATGTCCCAGGACGAGTTCGACGCCTTGGTACAGAAGATCGAAGCCACCTACGATGACGTCGAGGTCGACCCGCACCGCGGTGACCAGCCCCTGTACCCGATCGTCTTCTCCGTCGAGTAGGCTCGCTCGGGCGTGACGGCCGCACATAACACACCGGCTCGCAAGGCGGCGGGGATTGCGGTCCCTAGCCGCCTTGCCGCTACCTTGGCGCTCGACAAGCCCGTGCAGAGCGTCAAGGCCATCTCGGGCGCCCGCCAGGCGGCCTTGGCCAAGCTCGGCGTGAAAACGGTGCGCGACCTGGTGACCCATTTCCCGCGCCGCTACATCGACATGACCCGTGTGACCACGGCCGCCGACGCCCAGATCAACGACACCTGCACCGTCGTGGGCAGCGTCTACGACATCAAGCTCAAGCAGACGCGCAAGAAGTGGCTCTCCATCGTGGAAATCACCCTCGTCGACCAAACGGGCACGCTCATGGTCACCTGCTTTCGCCAGCCCTGGCTCATGGACCGCGTGCACAAGGGCGATTGGCTGCAGGCTTCGGGCAAAGTGGAATTCAACTACGGCTTCAAGCGGATGACCAACCCCTATTTGGAAGCGATCGATCCGGCCTCGCCCAACGGGGGCGTGATCTTGGCCGTGCACCCGGCGAGCGAGAAGGTACCCGCCAAGCTCATGCGCACCCTGGTGGGCAACGCGCTCGACGCGGTCTGCGGGCTCGACGACCCGCTGCCGGCCGCTCTGCGCATCCGCTACGACTTCTACAGCCGCGGCAGCGCCCTGCGCTGCATCCATTTCCCGCATACGATGGATGAAGCCGCCCAGGCCCGCCGCCGCCTCACCTACGAAGAGGTCCTCCTGCTCGAGCTGCACCTGATGCTCGCCTCCGACCAGCGCGGGCGCGACGGCGCGCCCTGCGCCCACACGGTCGACGGCCCGCACGTCGCGGCGCTCGAAGCGGCCCTGCCGTTCGCCCTCACCGACGAGCAGGCCCGTGCGCGCGACGAGCTCTTCGCCGCGATGGCCGCGCCCCGGCCCGCCAACCACATGCTTCTGGGCGACGTGGGCACGGGCAAGACGGCGGTGGCGGCCTTCGGGCTGGCAGCGGCGGCCGACAGCGGCGGCCAGGCCCTCATGATGGCCCCCACCGAAGTGCTCGCCCAGCAGTACGCCCGCAAGCTGGGCCCCCTGCTCGACGCGGCGGGCGTGTCGTGGGCCCTGCTCACCGGCACCACCGACGCCGCTGACCGCGAAGCCATCTGCACGGGGCTCGCCGACGGCAGCCTGCAGGTGCTCTTCGGCACCCATGCCCTGCTCGAACCCGACGTGCGCCCCAAGCGCTGCACGCTCGCGGTGATCGACGAGCAGCAGCGCTTCGGCGTGGCCCAGCGCGAGAAGCTCGTGGCCAAGGGAGCCTGCGCCGACGTGCTCGCGATGACGGCGACGCCCATTCCGCGCTCGCTCGCCCTGGCGGTCTACGGCGACATGACCCTGTCCTACATCCATCATCGCCCGCTCGAGCGCACGCCCACCGTCACGCGCGTCTTTCCCTTCGCCCAGCGCGGCGAGGCCTACGAAATCGTGCGCAACGAACTCGATGCCGGTCGTCAGGCCTACGTGGTGTGCCCGCTGGTGGGTGCTGCGGCCCCCAAGCCCAAGAAGGCCGACAAGGGCGCTTCCGACGACGATTACGCCTACGCCAACATCGCGATCGAGGACGCCCGGGACATGGCCGCTCCTGGCGACGTCCGCGCCGCCCTCGACGAGGCGCAGTTCCTGCAGGCCAAGATCTTCCCCGGCTACGAGGTGGGCGTCCTGCACGGAAAGATGAAGGCCGACGAAAAGCGAGAGGTCATGGACCGCTTCCTCGCCGGCGAGATCCACGTGCTCGTGGCCACGACGGTGATCGAGGTCGGCGTCGACGTGCCCAACGCGACCGCCATGATCATCGAAGACGCCGACCGCTTCGGACTGGCCCAGCTCCATCAGCTGCGCGGCCGCGTGGGCCG
>Ga0214872_100286_pt1 | contig 14763 bp, 9 predicted proteins | sample Stichaenrichm18X_FD_168614 | JGI IMG/M metagenome (GOLD analysis project Ga0214872, IMG submission 168614) | Xylose enriched microbial communities from anaerobic bioreactor in Madison, Wisconsin, United States - 18X | ecosystem: Engineered > Bioreactor > Anaerobic > Unclassified | place: USA... | reverse complement strand
TCTGTGTTCGTCGAGCGTGATGTCGCCCGCCGCCAGGTGCGCGAGCACCCAGGGATAGAGCTCATGCTCGGTTTCGTGAATGCGCGCTTCGAGCGCATCGAGCGTGTCGTCTTCGGCCACCGGCACCGCCCGCTGGGCGATGATCGGCCCCTTGTCGTATTCGGCGTTGGCCAGGTGCACGGTGACGCCCGTGACCTTGACGCCGAACTCGAACGCGTCGCGGATGGCGTGCGCCCCCTTGAAGGAGGGCAACAGAGCCGGATGCAGGTTGAGCACCCTGTCTTCGAAGGTGCCGAGCACCACTGGGCCCAGCATGCGCATGTAGCCGGCCATGACCAGGTATTCCGCGCCGGCGCTGGCGAACTCGCGCGCGATGCGCTCGTCGGCGGCGGCCGCATCGGCGTAGACCGACCGGTCGAGCGCGACCGTAGGGATGCCCGCGGCACGCGCCCGCTCGAGCCCGTAGGCGTCGGGCCGGCTCGAGAGCACCTTGACGATTTCCACGTTGAGGCCGTCGTGGGCGATCGCGTCGATGATCGCCTGCAGGTTAGTGCCGCTTCCGCTGATGAGCACGCCGATCTTCAAGGGCTCGGGCATGGCTAGTCCTCCTTGTCCTCGTCCTCTTCGTAGAAGACGTCGCGATCTGCGGTGCGCGCGGCCGCGTCGGGCGCGGGCGTGCGCTCGAGCAGGTCGTCGTCGGTGGGAAGCTCGGGAAACAGGTCCTGCTTGTTGGCGTAGGTGACCGCGCCCGTGCCGGGCACCACGGTGCCCACGCGGTACACCGTCTCGCCCTGGGCCTCGAGGGTCTCCTTCACGGCGTCTGCCTGCGCGGGATCGACGATGAGCACCATGCCCAGCCCCATGTTGAAGGTCTTCAGGGCCTCGGTTTCGTCGAGCTTGGCCGCCCGGCACACGAACGGGATGATAGGCGCCATGTCCCAGGTGCCCACTTCGATGCGGGCGTCGAGCGTGTCGGGCAGGGCGCGATTGAGGTTTTCGGTGATGCCGCCGCCCGTGATGTGGGCGAGCGCGTGCACAGCGCCGGGATGGGCCGCCACCGCGGCGCGCACCTGCTTGACGTAGATGCGGGTGGGCGTGAGCAGGGCGTCTTGCACGCTCTGGCCGCCAAGGCTTTTGCGGGGCAGGCGCACTTCGTAGTGGGTGCGGCCTTCGACGCAGACCTTGCGGGCGAGCGAATAGCCGTTGGAATGCAGGCCGCTCGAGGCGAGGCCCAGCAGCACGTCGCCTTCCTTGACGTTGGCCGGATCGAGCATCTTGGCGCGGTCGACCAGGCCCACCGTGAAGCCGGACAGGTCGTATTCGTGCGGGTCCATCACGCCGGGATGCTCGGCCATTTCCCCGCCGATGAGCGCGCAGCCCGCCTGGCGGCAGCCTTCGGCGATGCCCGACACGATTTCGGCCACGGCCTCGCTCTTGAGCTTGCCGATTGCGATGTAGTCGAGGAAGAAGAGGGGCTCGGCGCCCGTGGCGAGCACGTCGTTGACGCACATGGCCACCAGGTCGATGCCCACCGTGTCGTGCTTGCCGGCGAGCTTGGCCACCTGCAGCTTGGTGCCCACGCCGTCGGTGCCGCTCACCAGGATCGGGTCGTCCATGTCCTTGGCGGCGGCGATCGAGAACAGGCCGCCGAAGCCGCCGATGTCGCCCACCACTTCGGGGCGGTAGGTGGAGTGCACGGATTCCTTGATTGCGTCGACGGCGCGCGCGCCTTCAGCGGTGTCGACGCCGGCCTGGGCGTAGGTGACCTGGTCGTCGGACACCCAGCTGGGCATGGCGGGCGCGTCCTTACCCGACGCGGCGCTCACGGTGATTCTATCGGTCATGTTCGATGCTCCTTAGATGCGCGTCCAACGCTACTGGTTGCGGGCGGCGACGGGGCGCCGACCGCGGTTTTCGGGGAAGAAGCCCTTGTCCTGCAGCTCTTCGGGGATTTCGGTGATGTAGTCGCCCGTGAAGCAGGCGTCGCAGAAGCCCGGATGGTCGGGTTTCACGGAATTGCGGAACCCGTCGAGCGAGATGAAGGCGAGCGAATCGGCGCCGACGAAGTCGCACATCTCGTCGACCGTCATGTTGGCGGCGATCAGCTGGTCCTGGGTGTCGGTGTCGATGCCGTAGAAGCAGGGCCACTTGACTTCGGGAGAGACGATGCGCAGGTGCACTTCGGCCGCGCCCGCCTGGCGCAGCATGGCCACGAGCTGCTTGCTCGTGTTGCCGCGCACGATGCTGTCGTCGATGACCACCAGGCGCTTGCCGGCGATCACCGAAGGCAGGGGGTTGAGCTTGATGCGCACCGCGTTCTGGCGCATGGCCTGGGTGGGCTGGATGAAGGAACGACCCACATAGCGGTTCTTCACGATGCCGTCGGCGTAGGGAATGCCCGAAGCCGTCGCGTAGCCCATCGCGGGCGGCACGCCCGAGTCGGGCACGCCGAGCACCAGGTCGGCGTCGACCGGGGCCTCTTCGGCGAGGGTGGCGCCCATCGTGCGGCGGGCCTGGTAGACGCTCTGGCCGTCGATGACCGAATCGGGGCGGGCGAAGTAGACGTATTCGAAGATGCACGAGGCGCGGCGGCCGGCCGGCACGCCCTGCATGCTCGACATGCCCTCGGCGGAAAAGCGCACGATCTCGCCGGGCTCGACGTCGCGCAGGTAGGTGGCCCCCACGATGTCGAGGCCGCAGGTCTCGCTCGACACGACCCAGCCGCCGCCCGGCAGGGTGCCGATGCACAGGGGCCTGATGCCGTTGGGGTCGCGGAAGGCGTAGAGGGAATCGGGGCTGGCGAGCACCATCGCGTAGGCGCCCACGAGCTCTTCCATCATCGCGCGGATGCCGTCGCGCAGATGGTGGGTGCGGCGCGTTTCGGCGCCGATGAGCTTGGCGGCCACCTCGCTGTCGGTGTTCGAGCGCAGATGCTCGAGCGTTTCCATGAGCGACTGGTTCTCGCGCACCTCGCCCGTGTTCACAAGCGTGCCGTTGTGGGCAAGGGCGATGAGGACGTCGTCGATCGCCGAGATATGGGGCTGGGCGCCTTCCCATCCGCCGCCGCCGGCCGTGGAATAGCGACAATGGCCGATGGCCAAGTTGCCCTTCAGGGCCGAAAGCGACCCCTCGTTGAACACCTGGGTCACCAGGCCCAGATCCTTGTAGGCCATGACGGTCTCGCCGTCGCCCACCGCGATGCCGGCGCTTTCCTGGCCGCGATGCTGCAGGGCCTGCAGGCCGAAGCAGGTCAGGCGCGCCACGTCTTCGCCGGGCGCGTACACGCCGAAGACGGCGCACGCCTCTTCGAGCCGGTCGGGCTTTTCACCTGGGAGCAAGCTGGTGCTCATGCACCCTCCTTCACGGCGTCGGACAACGCCGTCTCATCTTCCGTGCCGATAACTTCACCATTATGCGTATTGGGGGCCGCGCTGTCGACAACTTGCGCAAAGAGCACAGCTCTGCCGTTGCTTTCCTGGTAGTCGCAGGTGGCCAGCGTGAAGAGCTTGCCGACGCTTGCCGGGTCGGGGAAGCCCTCGTCGGGTTCGACGACGCTGCGGTTCTCCTTGTCGGCCACGTAGGCGGCAAGCGCGTCGGGCGTGGCGAAGGAGGTCTGCACGATCGCGTCGGAGCCGTCGGTGAGCACGAGCGCGAAGGTTTGGCAGCGGTAGTTCATCGTAGACGTGAGCACGAAGACGGTGCGGTGCTCGTTGAAGGGACCGTCGTTGGTGAGATCGTTGGAAAGGCAGGCGAACATCGACCCGTCGCGCATGTGGTGGCCGTATAGCACCGTATTGGCGTCGAAGGCGTCGGGCGCGTTGGCGGCGTCCATGAAGATCGACCCCGCGCGGGCCGCGAATCCCGTCTCGCCGGAAAACGACCGATGCAGGTAGACGTCGTTGTCGGCGCCCTGCACGACCGGGTAGTTCACGCGCGTGCCCGGGATGTAGACCCAGGCCACGACGTCGGGGTTGACGCTTTTCAGGTAGTCCCAATCGATGGAAAGCTCGCCCAAGCGGGCCGCGTCGCCGGCGTCCTGGGCGCTCGAGGCGGCGGCGCTGTCGAAGGCCTGGGTGGCGACGTCTTGGTACTCCTGGTCGGCATGATAGTAGGTATAGCCGATGTAGCCCAAGGCGGCCAGGGCGCAGACGAACACGGCCAGGGCGATCCAGAAGACCGCCCGCCATGCGCCGCGCCTGTGGCCGGAAGACGTCCCTTCCCTAGGCATGCGAAAGTGCCTTCAGGCGCGCCTCGATGGCGTCGTTGATGATGCGCAGGGCCTTGACGCGGGCGTAGCGCTTGTCGTTGCTTTCCAGGATGATCCACGGGGCGAACTCGGTCGAGGTCAGGCGGAACATGTCCTCGACCGCCTCGCGGTACTGGGGGTACTTGTCGCGGTTGCGCCAGTCCTCGTCGGTGATCTTCCACTGCTTGGCCGGATCGGCCGCGCGGGCCTCGAAGCGGCGCAGCTGCTCCTCGCGGTCGATTTCCACCCAGAACTTCAGCAGGATGGCGCCCCAGTCGGTGAGCTCGCGCTCGAATTCGTTGATCTCGTCGTAGGCGCGGGACCATTCGGCCGGGCTCGCGAAGCCCTCCACGCGTTCCACGAGCACGCGGCCGTACCAGCTGCGGTCGTAGATGCCCACGTGGCCGGCCTTGGGCAGACGGGTCCAGTAGCGCCACAGGAAGGGGTGCATGAGCTCTGGCTTGGTGGGCGCCGGGCTGGGGAAGATCGTGTAGGCGCGGGCATCGAGGGCCTGGGCGACGCGCTTGATGTTGCCGCCCTTGCCGGCCGCGTCCTGGCCTTCGTACATCAAGATGAGCGGAATGCGCTTGCGGTACATCTGCATCTCCAAGTTGAACAGGCGCTTCTGCTCGCGCTTCAGGGCCGCGCGGTACTGGTCGGGCTCTAGGCGCAGATGGTAGTCGACGCCCTGCAGGGTGGGATGGTCGCTTACAATCAAGAAGCGCGACGCCTTGGGCGCGAGGGCCGCCTGCTGCTGGGCGATGGTTTCGTTGGCCTGGCGGACGGCGCGCTCTTCTTCGGGGGTACGCGTGCGCTCGTCGGTGGCCGGCGCGGCGCCCTGCCCCGCCGAATTGGCCTGGGCCTTGGCGGCGGCTGCGGCGGCCGCCGGGTCGGGCGCGGCGTGCACGGCCTCGTCGAGGGCCGTGACGATCGTGCGGACGATGCCCAGGTTGGCGCGGCGCTTGTCCTCGCCGTTGAGCACGACCCAGGGGGCGTAGTCGAAATTGGTGCGCGAAAGCATGACCTCGAGCATTTCGGCCTGCTCGTCGTAGTTGTCGATGTTCTTCAGGGCGCCCTTGTTCACGCGCCAGGCGGTCGCCGGGTCGCCGGCCAAGCGCTTCAGGCGATGGCGCTGGGTCTTCTTGCGGATGTGCAGGAAGAACTTGAGCACGAGGTAGCCGTCGTTGACCAGCTGGCGCTCGAAGGTGCCCAGGGCGTCGAGGTACTGCTCGACTTCGCGGTCGGGCGTGTCGTCGACCCGCAGGTCGTCGGTCGACAGATGGGGCTGGGTGATGAGCAAACGGCGCAGGGCGGCCTCGTACCAGCCGCGGTCGAAAAAGGTCATGTTGCCGCGGGGGCCCAACGCCTTCCAGAACTGCTGCATCATGGGGTAGTAGTCGTGCGCGCCCATGCGCTGCTCGAAGAAGGCGCGCGCCGACTGGGAATCGAGCCCTTCGGTCACGTGCACGCTCGTCGCGCGGGCGTCGAGGTTGTAGAGCAGGTCGGAGATGCGGCCGCCCTTGCCGGCGCCGTCCCAGCCTTCGAAGAGGACCACGACGCCGATGCCCTTGTTGTGGGCCTCTTGCTGGAGCACCGTGAGGCGCTTGACCAAGGCGTCGTGTTCGGGCTTGTACTCGTCCTTGCTGATTGGCGCAACGTCGAAATCGATCTTGTCGAGCATGGCCCCTTCTTCCCGCCGGCGCGGTGCCGGCACTAGCCGAAAGCGCCGGAAGCCCCCGCTTCCGTCCGCGTGTCAACCCACCTTACCGCGAAGGCAAAATCCACGTCAAATAAGGGCCTTTCACCTGCTGTTTCGACTGAACCGCCGTTCGGAATAGCGCGAAGCGGTACTATGTAAAAAGAGACGTCATTTTACCGCGAGGGCACGCCGATACGCCCCCGCATACGCGATACGAGGGGGAATCATGGACAAGAAACTCTCACCAGACGGCGCCTTGAAAAAGCCGCTCATCTCGGCGAGCGACCTGAGCACCGCAGACGCGGAAGCGCGCCGCAAAGCGCGCGTTCCCTACATGCAGAACCGCGAGCTGTCCTGGCTCACGTTCGACGAGCGCTGCCTCGACCAGGGCGCCGATGAAAGCGTGCCCCTGCTCGAGCGCCTGCAGTTCGTCTCCATCTTCTGGAGCAACCTGCAGGAGTTCTTCATGGTGCGCGTGGGCAGCCTCACCGACCTGTCGCTGCTGAAGAAGGTCATCATCGACACCAAGTCGAACATGACCCCGCAGGAGCAGCTGCAGGCCATCTACGCCCGCTGCCACGAGCTCTACCCCGTCGAAGAGCAGATCTACCAGAACGTCCGCGCAGGCCTGGCCGAAAAGGGCGTCCGCCGCTTGGAGTGGGACCAGCTCACCGGCGACCAGCGCGAATACGCCACCACCTACCTGAAGGCCAACGTCCTTCCCTTCCTCACCCCGCAGATCATCAACGCGCGCCACCCCTTCCCCCACTTGGAAAACGGCGACCTCTACATCATCGTGCGCCTGACCGAAGAGAAGGACAAGAAGGCCAAGGAAAGCCGCAAGAAGGCCAAGGACGTGGGCGCCGAAGGCGTGACGCTCGGCATCGTGCCGCTGCCCGGCAACGCGAGCCGCGTCGTGAAGCTGCCCGGCGAGGGCTTCAACTTCATCCTGCTCGAAGACCTGCTCGAGGCCAACCTGCAGGAAATCTACTCCATGTACACGATCAAGCACACCAACGTGATCTGCGTGACCCGCAACGCCGACCTCGACGCCACCGAAACCGCCGATGAGGGCGAAGAGGACTACCGCGAGCACATGAAGAAGATCCTGAAGAAGCGCGCCCGCCTGGCGCCGGTGCGCCTGGAAAGCAAGCGCCGCCTGTCCGACACGATCGCGGGCTTCCTGCTGCCCCGCCTGAACCTCGAGCCCTACCAGTGCTACGTGACGAGCGTGCCGCTCGACATGGGCTACGCCTTCGCCCTTTCGGGCATGGTCGACCCGGTCCTGCGCGCCAAGCTCACCAGCGAGCCCTTCGCGCCGGCTTGGCCCGCCGAAATCAAGCGCACCAAGCGCGTGATCGAACAGGTGCAGGAGCACGACGTGCTGCTGAGCTACCCCTACGAGAGCATGGACCCCTTCGTGCAGATGCTGCGCGAAGCCGCCGCCGACCCCGACGTCGTGTCGATCAAGATCACCCTCTACCGCCTGGCGAGCCGCTCGCACCTGGCCGAGGCCCTGATCGCCGCCGCCGAAGCCGGCAAGGAGGTCACGGCCCTCTTCGAGCTGCGCGCCCGCTTCGACGAAAGCAACAACATCCAGTGGTCGCAGCGCTTCGAGGAAGCCGGCGCCAACGTCATCTACGGCTTCCACGACTACAAGGTCCACAGCAAGATCTGCTGCATCACGCGCCAGACCGAAAACGGCCTGCAGCACATCACCCAGCTGGGCACCGGCAACTACAACGAGAAGACCGCCAAGCTCTACACCGACTTCAGCTACATCACCACCGATGAGGAGATCGGTCAGGACGCGATCGAGTTCTTCCGCAACATGGGCCTGGAAAACGCCTCGCGCGCCTATCAGACCATCTGGGTGGCCCCGCTGCAGATCAAGCAGAACATCGTAAAGAAGATCGACGAGCAGATCGCGCTCGCCAACGCCGGCAAGCCCTGCGGCCTCTTCTTCAAGACCAATTCGGTCACCGACCGCGAAATCATCGAGAAGATCGCCGAGGCCAGCAAGGCCGGCGTGAAGGTCACGATGTTCGTGCGCGGCATTTCCTGCCTGGTCCCGGGCGTGCCCAAGGAAACCGAAAACGTCCGCGTGGTGTCGATCGTCGGCCGCCTGCTCGAGCACAGCCGCATCTACGCCTTCGGATCGCTCGACTCGTCGGAAATCTATCTGTCGAGCGCCGACCTCATGACGCGCAACATGGACAAGCGCATCGAGATCGCCTGGCCCGTGCGCAACGCCGATGCCCGCCGCAAGGTCCTGCACTTCGTGCACACCTGCCTGGCCGACACCGACAAGCTGCGCGAGCTGCGCTCCGACGGCACCTTCACCCCGCTGCACGCCTTCGCGCCGGCCGGTGAAGAGCCCTTCAACGCCCAGGAGACCCTGATCAAGGAGGCCCGAGAGGCGTCCGAAGCCGCCCATGAGGAAGAGATGTCCGAAAAGACGGCCTTCGAAAAGCTCTCGATGCAGGCCCGCGACAAGCGACGCAAGGACGTCAACGAGCGCCGCGCCTTCACCGACCTTGAAGAGATGTACCGCGAGGCCCTGCAGCATCAGATCGGCGGCACCGACAACGATGCGATGGAGTCCTTCGTGAACGCAGCCGCCAAGGCCTTCGCCGAAGTCGAGGCCAAGAAGCTGCAGACCGCGGCCCTTTCGGGCGGCGAGCCCGTGCAGCAGGCGCCGGCGCCCATGCCTGCGCAGGCGCCGGTGCCTGCGCCCGCCCCGGCACCCGCGCCCGCCCCGGCCCCGCAAGCGCCGACGGCTCCCGCGCAGGAAGCCCCCAAGCCCGCTGAAGAGAAGGCTCCCGAAAAGCACGGCTTCTTCTGGCGCCTCTTCCACTAGGAACAACGTCCGCGCACGAAAAGGGCCACGGCATCGCGCCGTGGCCCTTTTCTTGTTGTGGGATGAGTCGGAAGGGTCAGGCCCCTTGACTCATCAGACGAAAAAAGGCCGCCCGAGGGCGGCCTTTCACTTGCAGCCTTAAAGCGCTCCGCCTTACGGCAGCAGGCACTGGGCGATCTGCACGGCGTTGAGTGCGGCGCCCTTGCGGATCTGGTCCATCACGAGCCACAGCGCGATGCCGTTCTCGACCGACGGATCGTCGCGCAGGCGACCGACGTAGACGTGGTCGGAGCCGGCGAGCAGACCGGGCATGGGATAGACGTTGTGGGCCGGGTCGTCGCGCACTTCCACGTCTTCGCCGCCGATGAGGGCGCGGCGGGCGTCGTCGAGCGACACGGGCGCATCGAACTCGACGTTGAGCGATTCGGCATGGCAGCGCAGCACGGGGACGCGCACGCAGGTGGGCGCCACCTGAATCGAGTCGTCGCCGAAGATCTTCTTGGTTTCGACGACCATCTTCCATTCTTCCTTGGTGTAGCCCGGCGCCACGTCGGCGGCCATGTCGGACCCTTCTTCCAGGAAGACGTCGATGTGCGGAATCGTGTTGAAGGCGATTTGGTCGCTGAAGGCGCTGATCGTGAGCTCTTCCCCGTCGAGGAACTGGCGGCTCTGGTCGTAGAGCTCCTGCATGGCCTCGGCGCCGGCACCGCTGGCGGCCTGGTAGGTGGACACGACGACGCGCTTGATGTGGGCAAGGTCGTTCAAGGGCTTCAGGGCGACGACCATTTCGATCGTCGAGCAGTTGGGGTTGGCGATGACGCCGTTGTGCCAGGCAAGGTCGGCCTTGTTGACTTCGGGCACGACCAAGGGCACGTCGGGGTCCATGCGGAAGGCGCTCGAGTTGTCGATCATGACCGCACCGTGCGACACGACCGCCTCGCGCAGCTGCTTGGACACGCCGGCACCCGCCGAGAACAGGGCGATGTCGACGCCTTCGAAGCTGTCGGGGGTCATTTCCTCGACCGTAAGGTCGCCCGCGGGCACCTGGCCACAGCCTTCGAACGCGAGCTTCTTACCGGCCGAGCGCGCCGAAGCGAACGCGCGCACCTCCTTGGCGGGGAAATCCACGTCGTGGAGCACCTTGAGGAATTCGGCCCCCACCGCACCGGTTGCGCCGCAAACGGCGACCACAGGTTGCGCGGGCATTTCCTTCGTCCAAGCCATTGTTCACACCTTCCTGTCGGAATGATCGGTACCTAAGGTTTAGCGACCCTTCTGCTTCTTGGCAGCGAGCTCTTCGGCGGAGAGCATCTTCTCTTCGAAGACGCTGTCGCTATCGAGCCCGAAGGCCGTGTGCAGGCAGCACACCGCGCGCTCGACCTGGTCGGCTTTCACGACCATGGAAAGGCGGATGGGGCTCGTGGAGATGAGCAGGATGTTGACGCCGTTGTCGGCCAGGGTCTGGAAGGCCTTGGCGGCCACGCCCGGGCTCGACTTCATGCCGGTGCCCACGATGGAGACCTTGGCGATGCTTTCGTCGACGGCGTACTCGCGCGCCTTCAGGGTGCCGAGCAGGCCCTCGATCACCGTGCGGGCGCGCGGCAAGTCGGCTTCGGGACAGGTGAAGGTGATGTCGGTGTGGCCGTCTTCCGACACGTTCTGGATGATCATGTCGACGTTGACGTTGTTGCCGGCGAGCGCCGTGAACACGTGCGCGGCCACGCCCGGGGTGTCGGGGGCGTCGCGGATCGTGACCTTCACTTCCGAGGTGTCGTGTGCAATGCCGGTGACTACCGCTTGCTCCATAGTGGGATCGGCCTCCTTGACGAGCGTGCCCGGCGTATCGGTGAACGCAGAGCGCGCGTGGATGACAACATGGTATTTGCGCGCGAACTCGACGGCGCGGCTCTGCAGGACGCCCGAGCCGGCGCTGGAAAGTTCGAGCATGTCTTCGTAGCTGATGGCGTCGAGCTTGCGGGCGCGCGGGTCGACGCGCGGGTCGGTGGTGTAGACGCCGTCGACGTCGGAATAGATCTCGCACAGGTCGGCGCCGATGCCGTAGGCCACCGCCACCGCCGTGGTGTCGGAGCCACCGCGGCCGAGCGTGGTGATGTCCCCGTTCTTGTCGATGCCCTGGAAGCCGGCGACGACCGGGATGATCCCCTGCTCGATGGCCGCCTTGATGCGGTCGGCGTGCACGAGGGTGATCTTGGCCTTGGCGTGCTCGTTGTCGGTGTGGATGCCCGCCTGACGGCCAGTGAAGCTCATCGCGCGGTAGCCGTGGGCCTGGATGGCCATCGCGAGCAGGGTCATCGACACCTGTTCGCCCGTGGAAAGCAGACGGTCGATTTCGCGCGCGGGAGGGTTCTTGGAAAGCTGCGCCGCAAGGCTCATGAGCTCGTCGGTGGTCTTGCCCATGGCGGACACGACCGCGACGACGTCGTTGCCGTCCTGCTTCATCTTGATGAGGCGCTTGGCAACCATTTTGATTCGTTCGGGCGACGCGACTGACGTGCCCCCGAATTTGGCTACGATAAGTGACATCGGCTTCTTCCTGATCGAAAATCTTGCGTCCACTATACCAGCATGGAGTGCCCGGGCAACGGGGATGCCCCAGACGTACAAATTTCCTCATCAAGCGACAATTGCCTGTGCCGCCCGCCTGGGGCATTTGGGTATCATGAGTGGAAAGCACCGCGGCCCCGCGCCGCCGCGCGCACACTACAGGAGCTGCTTATGCCATCGATGATCACGCACGACCTGTTCGCGAAAGACCTGCTCGAAGCGAGCGATTTGCACCTCGCCGGCGAAGTGGAGCGCGCCTTCCTTCTGGGCGCCCAGGGGCCCGACCCCCTCTACTTCCTGCGCTTCGACCCCCGCTACGCCGCCCAGGCCCCGGGAACGGTGGCCCAGTACCTGCACACCCGCAACACGGTGCCCCTGCTCGCGTCCCTGCGCCGCTGCCTGCGCCTTCTGCCCGCCACCCGCGAACCGGCCGCCCATGCATACGCGGCCGGGTTCCTGGCCCACTACGCGCTCGACTCGAAGGCCCATCCGCTCGTCTACGCGCTCGAATACCGCATCTGCGACGCCGGGGTCGAAGGCCTCACGCGGCAGAGCAAGGGAGAGGTGCACCACGCGATCGAGCACGAGCTCGACGAGGTCCTGCTCTACCGGCGCACGGGAGAGACGGTGGCCGCCCACAACCCCGGCCGCGAGATTCTGCAGGGGGCGCGCGCCACGCTCGACGCCGCAGGCGAGCTCTGCGCCCACGTGGTGGGGATGGCCTACCACCGCAAGATTTCGGAACACCTTTACGGCGACGCCGTGCGGGCCTACCGCGCGGTCGAGCGCCTGCTCTGGTCGCCCACCGGCCGCAAACGGGCCGTTCTCGGGGCGATCGAGGAATCGGCCCGGCCCTTCTCGCTGGTGAAGGCCTTCACCCACCGACCGCTTAAGATCGAACGCACCTGGTTCGCCAACGACAGCCGACATGACTGGGAGAATCCCTTCACCGGGGAACTCACGCGGAAGTCCTTCATGGACCTCTACGACGAGGCCCTTTTGCTCGCGCTGGACCTTACCCGCGCCTTCGAAGAGGGGCCTTTCGACGAAGCCGCCGTGCGCACGCTCACCGGCGACGTCAACTTCGACGGCGACGTGCCGAGCGACCTCTACGAGGCGGGCGCAATCGCCTAGCGCCCGCGCGCGCCGCAATCTGCCGAACCGCGGCGCGTCGTGGTCGTCCGGCTGCGGCCCCGACGCGCTACATCAGGGCCTCAATCGTGCGCTGGCGCTCGTCTGCGATCGTGGTCGTGCGATTGTGGCCCGGCAAGACGATGCAGCTGTCGGGCAGTTTGGCCAGCGTGCCGAGCGAGGCGCGCATCTGGCCCATGTCGCCGCCTTCGAAATCGGTACGGCCGATGCTCGCGAAGAAGAGCGTATCGCCCGAAAGGAGCAGAGGCCGGCCCCCATGGGGCGCATGGTCGGGTTCCATGTAGTAGCACATCCCGCCCGGGGTGTGGCCCGGCGTGGCGATGCAGCGCCAGCTGGTGGCGCCCACGTCGACCGTGTCGCCGTCGTCGAGCTTGCGGGTCACTGCACAGGCTTGCGCTCCGCCCATGTGGTCGCGCTGGCCAGACTCGATCAGGCCCGCATCGATGCGGGGCGCATACACCGGCGCCCCCGTCTCGCGCACGAGCGCCGCGAGACCCGACACGTGGTCCCAGTGGTTGTGGGTCACGAGAATCGCCGACACGCGGTCGATCCCGAGCGCCTGGGGCAGCTTTTCGGCATGCGAGCTCGGGTCGACGACGATCGTGCCCCCTTGCCCGTCGTCGATCAGATAGGTGTTGTTCTCGATCGGGCCGAGAACGGCGTAGCGCACATCGGCGCAGCCGCCGCTCACCTGCCTCACGGGGATATGCGAAGATCCGTAGGTCATGAGAGAACCTTTCTGACTATTTCTTCGAAACCGTGTCGCCCGGCATCATGCGGCGCGCCTCGATGACGCCGTCGATCGATTCGAGCTTGGCGATGATGCGGTCGATCGATTCGACCGTGCTCACCTGGAACAAGAAGCGCATGTCGGCCATGCCGTCGCGGTGCGAGGCAGTGGAAGACGAGAGCACGTCGGCCCCGCATTCCGAAAGCGCGGCCACCACGTCGACGAGCAGGTTCAAGCGGTCGAGCGCCTCGATGAAGAGCTCGACCTTGTAGGAGGTCTTCGACTGCGGGTCGGACTCCCAGGCCACGTCGATGATGCGCTCGGGATGCTCCATGAGGCTCTTCGCGTTGGGGCAGTCGCGCCGGTGCACCGACACGCCGCGCCCGCGCGTGATGAAGCCGATGATGTCGTCGCCCGGCACCGGGTTGCAGCAGCGCGACAGGCGCACGAGCATGCCCGAATCGCCCTTCACGATCACGCCGTTCGACGCGTGCTCCTTCTTGTGGCGCGGCGCGTGCACTTCGGTGATCATGGGCGGCATGATCGAGGTGGTCATGCTCGCGGTCTTGGGCGCCGCCTTGGCCGCCTTGGCGCTCTCCTCGCTCTCTTCGGGCGCGAGCTCCTTCAGCAGGCGGTTGGCCACTGAAAGCGAGCTTTCCTTGCCGCTGCCCACGTGGGCGAACATCTCGTCGGGGTCCTTGAAGCCCATGCGTTCGGCCACGAGCTTCAAGGCGCGGATGCTGCGGGCGTTCGAGATGCCGAAGCCGTGCTTGCGCATGTCGGCCGCCACGCGGTCGCGGCCGAGCTGGACGTCGTTGGAATGGCTGGCCTTGGTGAAGTAGGCGCGAATCTTGCTGCGGGCGCGCGGGGTCTTCACGATCTTGAGCCAATCGCGGCTGGGGCCGGCGCTCTTCTGGGTGAGGATCTCGATGCGGTCGCCCATCTGCAGCTCGTAGGTGAGGGGCACGATCGACCCGTTGACCTTGGCGCCCACGCAGTGGTTGCCCACTTCGGTGTGAATCGCGTAGGCGAAGTCGACCGGGGTCGAGCCGGCGCGCAGGCTCATGGCCTCGCCCTTGGGCGTGAACACGAAGACCTCGCTGGGGGCCAGGTCGACCTTGAGCGACTTCAGGAACTCGCGCGAGTCCTGGGTCTCGTCCTGCCAGTCCATCATCTGGCGCAGCCAGGCGAGCTGGCGGTCGAAATCGGCGTCGCCCTTGCCGCCTTCCTTGTAGCGCCAGTGGGCCGCCACGCCGTATTCGCTCTTGCGGTGCATCTCTTCGGTGCGGATCTGCACTTCCAGCGGGCGGCCGGCCGGGCCGATCACCGTGGTGTGCAGGCTCTGGTACATGTTGTACTTGGGCATCGCGATGTAGTCTTTGAAGCGCCCCGGCATGGGGTGCCACAGGCTGTGCACGGCGCCCAGGGCCGAATAGCATTCGGCCACCGTGTTCACGATGATGCGCACGGCGATAAGGTCGTAGATTTCGGAAAAGTCCTTGCCGCGCACC
>Ga0214872_100285_pt1 | contig 14787 bp, 10 predicted proteins | sample Stichaenrichm18X_FD_168614 | JGI IMG/M metagenome (GOLD analysis project Ga0214872, IMG submission 168614) | Xylose enriched microbial communities from anaerobic bioreactor in Madison, Wisconsin, United States - 18X | ecosystem: Engineered > Bioreactor > Anaerobic > Unclassified | place: USA... | reverse complement strand
CAACATCAGGGAGCGATGAAGATTCTCGTCCATCTGATGACGGTTCGCCTTTATGCCTACGACGCAACGGTCTGTGAATGACATGATCGCGTCAGAGAGCAGGCGCACCGATTGCAGAAAGTCGTAGGCGATCACCGGCATGAAGACATTGAGCTCGAAGTTGCCCTGGCTTGCCGCAAATCCGATCGTCGCGTCGTTGCCCATCACCTGGATGGCCACCATCGTCACAGCCTCGCACTGGGTCGGGTTAACCTTGCCGGGCATGATCGAGCTCCCAGGCTCGTTGGCAGGTATCGTGATCTCACCAAGACCAAGTCGCGGGCCGGAAGCCAGCCATCGCACGTCGTTGGCAATCTTCATCATGTTCGCAGCGAGGGCCTTGACGGCCCCATGGGAGAAGACAACAGCGTCCTTGCCGGTAAGCGCACGAAACTTGTTCGGATCGGAGACGAACGGCTCCCCGGTAAGCTCAGCGAGCTGTGCTGTCACCTCCTCAGCAAAGCCTGAAGGCGCATTGAGCCCTGTGCCGACGGCTGTTCCCCCCAAAGCAAGCCTATGAAGGAAAGCCATGCTCTTCTCTATCTCCTCGCACGACCCCTCAACCAACCCCCTCCAGCCAGATATCTCCTGTGAGAAGGCTATGGGGACGGCATCTTGCAGATGCGTGCGCCCGCATTTGACAACTCCCTGGTTTTCCTGCTCAAGACGTCTCAAGACATCACAGAGGTGCCCAGCGGCAGGGAGCAGTCGCCTTCGCAGCGCAAGCGTGGCAGCAACGTGCAACGCCGTCGGAAAGGTGTCATTTGAGGACTGCGACATGTTAATCGTGTCGTTGGGATGAGCGATTCTCTCGCCAGCCAGCTGGTTTACACGATTGGCCAGCACCTCATTCATATTCATGTTGGATTGGGTGCCCGAGCCGGTTTGCCAGACCGCAAGAGGAAACATCTCCTCCCAATCCCCCGCCAGCACCTCATCTGCCGCTTGGCATATCAACTCGCAGCTGTGGCTGTCAAGCTTGCCGAGCCTGCAGTTCGCCCGAGCCGCCGCTTTTTTGACTTGTGCAAACGCAGAGATGATCTCTCGAGGCATTTTCTCGCTGCCGATGGGAAAGTTCTCGTACGAGCGCTGCGTCTGCGCACCCCAAAGGGCATGAAGCGGTACCTGAACCTCTCCCATCGAGTCATGCTCAACCCGCGTTTCGCTTGCCTGTCGCCTACTAGTGCCCAATGGCTGCATCATTCGGCCTCATTTCGCTTCATCCATCCGACTGCATCCGGTACATGAGATCAAAACTCCGCGTTGCCTACCGTGCGAGGATGGGGAATCACGTCACGGATGTTATCAACCCCCGTAAGGTACATCACAAGTCGCTCGAAGCCCAGGCCGAAGCCCGCATGGCGACATCCGCCATAGCGACGCAGGTCGCAATAGTAGCGGTACTGGTCGGCATCCATGCCAAGGTCGGCGATGCGCCTCTGGAGCACCTCGAGACGCTCTTCGCGCTGGCTCCCTCCGATGATCTCGCCTATGCCCGGGACCAGGCAGTCGGCAGCCGCGACCGTCTTGCCGTCATCGTTCATGCGCATGTAAAAAGCCTTGATCGCAGCCGGATAGTCCGTGACGAACGTCGGGCGCTTAAAATGCTTCTCTGTGAGATAGCGCTCGTGCTCGGTCTGCAGGTCTACGCCCCAGCTCACGGGATATGCAAACTTCACTCCCTTGTTTTGCGCATCTTCAAGAATCCTGATCGCATCGCCGTAGGAGACGCGAGCGAAGTCAGACGTTGCGACATGATCGAGGCGTGCGGCAAGGCCCCTGTCAACGTATTTGTTGAACATTGAGATCTCGTCAGGGCAAGAGTCGAGTACAGAGCGGATCACGTACTTGAGCATGGCCTCTGCGAGATTCATGTCATCAGTGAGGTCAGCAAAGGCTATCTCGGGCTCTACCATCCAAAACTCAGCCGCATGCCGGCGTGTGTTCGAGTTCTCGGCGCGAAAGGTGGGCCCAAAGGTGTACACGTCGCCAAAGCTCATTGCGAAATTCTCAGCTTGCAGCTGACCGGACACCGTGAGGTTCGCCGGCTTTCCGAAGAAGTCTTGGCTCCAATCAACGCTGCCGTCAGGATGCTTGGGAACCTGCGCGAGGTCAAGCGTCGTCACCCGAAACATCTCCCCTGCGCCTTCGGCATCAGAGGTGGTGATGATCGGCGTGTTGACATATACGAAGCCACGCTCCTGAAAGAACCGGTGAATCGCATACGCGGCCGTAGAGCGCACGCGAAAAACCGCCCGGAAGAGGTTCGTGCGGCTACGGAGATGCTGCTGGGTGCGCAAGAACTCACGTGGTTGGCGCTGCTTTTGCAAAGGATAGTCGGCCGCACAGGCCCCTTCCACAAAGACGCGTGCAGCATGCAGCTCAAAGGGCTGAGGACGCTCAGGAGTGGCAACAAGACGCCCCTCTGCCACAAGGGCGCTGCCAGGCCCGCAGGAGACTATCTTGTCGTAATTTTCTATGCCTGACTTTTGCCCATCTTTCCGCTGTATCACCACCTGCAGGTCTTTGAAGCAGCTGCCATCGTTGAGCACAACAAAGCCGAAGCCCTTCATGTCGCGGACGGAGCGGACCCATCCTGCCACCGTGATGGACTTGTCAGCGAAGCCCTTCCCGTCAGCAAACAGCTGAGCAATTCTCGTACGGTTCACACATGCCTCCCCTTGTGCAGAAATTTCACGCTCATAACATGTTTCATAGTTCATTGGCCTTAGCGTATCGCAAAGATGCTGTCAGCGCGCCCAGCGTATAACTTTTGTTGTACCAAAGATCTTCTTGTAACCGCCGCGCTTCTGCTGTCTGTGTAAAGCGTCCCATTGCTGCCGTAAGATTGTTTTCGCCAATGCGAAAAGAGGCAGGAGGGCACCATGGTGACTTGGGAAGCAAAGGAGTTCTCGCTTGAGGCGATTGCCGCAAGCGGCCAGGTGTTTACGTGGCAGTCGCAAAGCGGCATACGCTCGCAGTGGCGCATCACATCCGGGAAAAGGGTTTGCATGGCATCACAAGCTGAAGACAAGCTCTGTCTCAGATGGCCCGATAAAAAGCAGCCTAGCGAGGAAGAGCTCAGATACTGGCGGCATTATTTTGCGCTCGACGACAACTATGCGGCGATGTTGGCAGAGCTTGAGGCGAGCGGCCTGCTTCCAAGCGAGCTGCGCAGCACGTCGCGGGGCATCCGCGTCCTACATCAGCAGTGGCTTGATGTCGCTGTCAGCTTCATCATAAGCCAGAATTCCAACATCTCCCGCATACAGCGAACAATGGATGTCTTGATAGCTCATGGAGACCCACCGGGCAGCATGCCGTCTGTCTCACGCCTTATTGAAATTATCAACAATCCTGCCATATGCAATGATTTGCGCCTTGGCTACCGGCGGCCCTATCTTCTCGAGTTGGCACAGCGCGCCGCGGCAGGTTGGCGCCCCCTTGCACTCAGCCACCCCTTTGCCCCGCTAGAGGCACAGATGGCAGAGCTAGAGAGGCTCCCCGGCATAGGCCCGAAGGTTGCAAGCTGCATCTGCCTCTACGGCCTTGGCTATGATGAGGCCGTCCCGCGCGATGTTTGGATCAAGCGAGCTGAACGCGACTTCGACATACAATGGCACCCACGTCTCGGCGGCATCCAGCAGCAGCTTGTCTTCACGTGGATACGCGACAAATACAAGCGCGGCAGGAAGCAGCCTTCATGCAGCAAGCCAAAAAAGCCATGAGCTTAGCGTTTGGCCTCTTCGACAGCAAGCCCGATGCTGCTACGATCCGCGAGACGCGAGAAATCAGGACCGAGCCAGAGCTGCGACTCCCCCGAGCCAAGCACCAGCGGCATGCGCGTGTGCACTGCAGAGACAGCCTCATTGGGCTCGGTCGTGACCAAAGAGAAGTGATCCCCTCGCACGACGCCGCCAAGCAAGAAGACCTGCCTGCCGGGCACGCGAAAGCGATACTGTGCAAAGACCGGCTTGCCAGTCCGCGCACTAATCGTACGATGGCTACGGCTCGTCTCATAAAACCAACGCACAGGCACAAGACAGCGACCGAAGCGTATAGCCTCATGCCACATACCATAGCCTTTTTGCATCTGATCAAGAGCCGTATCGAGACGTGTATTAAAAACGAGTCCAGAAATTGGGGAAGTACCACGTGATTGAGGCTTGAGACCCCAGGTAAGACTTGCTACCTGAAGTGCACCGGTCTTATCAGGCAAAAGCAAAGGCACGCGCATCCCCGGGTAAGCCTCTACTGCTTCTTGTCCGCTAAACTGTACTGTTGCATGGCCTGTCTGTTTTTGGCGCTCCATAGCTTGGACTAACGTATCCATCCGAAGCGGCATTATACGGTGACACATGGTTGCCCTTCATCTCTGAGCCCTGCTTAAAGTGTAGCGCTTCTCGTCAATGCGACGCTACCGAAGCTTAAGGTCAGCGCACAGCCACTCCCCTCGCCAAGTAAACGTGAGGAGAGTGGCTACATTCGGTCAGTACAGCTATGAACTTATGCGGAGTGGCGGGCTCCAACGAGAGTTCCGTGCACCACCGATCGAGCTGTGCGGTAGGTTACAAAAAAGTACCCACCATAAACAACCAGAAAGATTGATACCGCCATAAGCGAGCTCGACAAGATGTTAATTTGCCCGAAAACCTTAATAACATCAATTACACATTTAAGCGCCACGACAGAGTGAGCAAGAGCCACTATGAGAGGGAAAAGGAAACTCAAGAGCGTCTGAAACAAGAGAGACCGATAGATAAGACGATCAGGGCAGCCCAGCTCAGATAGTGTCCTATACCGCAAGGCAGAGTCACTTGCACCAGAGAGCTGCTGAATTGCAAGTATGGCGGCACACGATACCACCAGCACGAAACCTATGTAGATTGCCAAATAGCTAACCATGCCGGTTGTGCTCTCAGAGGCCTTCGCAACTCCCTCACGCGTTGCAAGGCTCATATATGCAAGGCTCTTATACGTTGTCGAATCTGCCTCTAGAGCGGCAGCGGCAGCCTCCATGAGGTTATCGCCTTCTTCTGTCGTCGTACCTTCCGCATACATAACCTCAAGATTCGTTTCGCTGTAGGACTTCTCTCCACGTGCTGCACTAGCAATAGCATCTGGCACAATGAGCGTTCCTGAATTCGAACCTATATTACTATTCACAAATGTCGCACTTGTATCTGTTATCGTTTCAGTTTGCTGGGGACTCAATAGTTGGCCGCCTATAGTAATAGCGTATCCAGAGTCGAGAGCTTTGTTATAAAAACTAACAATTTCATCGTTATCCATGCTGCAGGTAATAAGATAGTGCTCACCGTCCAGCTCAATTGCGCTCATGCCTAAGATGGAACGCAGCGCATTGTAATCACTTTCACTCATCACATAAAGTCCCGTGCTAGAGGCATCAGAGCTATCCATGCCTAGGGGCAATGTGGCACCGGTTTCTTGTGCCATCTCAGACAGGGTAATCCCTGCCACGCCCGATTCAGATCCTAGATTGTAGTAAACCGTACTCTGAGCTAGATGCCCAAGCGCATCCGTATCGACGCCCGCATTCTTTAAAAGAGCTATGAGATCAACTTCTTGGTTTGCTTCATCAGTAGACGAATATTGTGTAAGCGTAGCATCGTAGGGTGTGTTTTTCTCTATCCCCTCATTGAGGGCATTACAGATACCCATACCTGCCGTGACTGATGTTATGGCTAAAAAGAGCACAAGTGAGATTACGGCAAGGGAAACGCCGGTGGTGTTGATGCGAGCGGCAAGTTCACGCGTTGTAAACATATTCAGATCTCGCCAATAAGATTGCCGGCGTGAGGCAATGGCCAAAAAGAGACCCCCGAGCCCAAAAAACAAGATAAGTGTGCCTAGCACAACAAGAGCGGTAGTCACATAAAAGGCTGGCATAGCACCACTAGATACAGGCAGCCCGTCATGCAGTAGGCGGACATAGGCCACGATAATCAACGCAAGTCCACCAACAAACAACACAGTGGACAGACCCATGCCTCGAACACGTACTTTCTCATTTTCATGACGTGCGCCCATTAACTCAACAAGGCGCAGCTTACGCAACGAGCGCATGTTGAAAAACAACATGACAAAAAATATGACACCAAAGCAAACAAGCGTCGTTAAAAGTGCATCAAAGGAAAAAAAGAAATGGAAGTTCGACACTGTCGCCTCAAAGAGGTGCGCTGTCACAAAGACTAGGATTTGTGAGAGCAACACACCGCAAGCGATGCCAATAGCAAATGAAAGAGCCGAAGCGAAAAGCAACTCAAGAGTTAAAACCAGTGAAACCTGCCGACGACGCATGCCAAGTACCTGGTAGAGTCCCAACTCTTGTTTACGACGACGCATAAGAAAGTTATTGGCATAAACCATCAAAAAGCCCATGACCACAGCCAAGAAATACGTAAGGCCATGCAACAGCAATCCTACTGTTTGCATAACTTCGCGGGTATCGCCTTCAAAGAAATCAGCTTGGTTTGCCATTGTATTGAAGGCGTAAAAGACGGCAACGCCCAAGACTAATGTCACAAAATAGATCGCGTAGTCTCGCGCGGACTTGCGAACATTTCCCAGCGCAAGCCTAGCGAACATCATCTACACCTCCCATCATTGATACAACCTGCATAATTTCATCAAAAAACTTCCGGCGTGAGTCACTTCCACGAACGATCTCGGTAAAGAGTTTGCCGTCACGAATAAAAAGCACACGGCGGCAAAAGCTCGCTGCAAAGGAGTCATGGGTTACCATGAGCACCGTTGTACCCAGACGGCGATTGAGTGCCTCAAGACTTTCGAGCAGAAGCTGCGAATTCTTTGAGTCAAGAGCTCCCGTCGGCTCATCGGCAAGAACTAGGCGTGGATCTCCCACAAGTGCGCGAGCAGCAGCTACACGTTGCCTTTGCCCACCAGACATTTGGTAGGGATACTTATCGAGTACCTCAGCTACCCCAAGGGCTTCGGCAATGCGGCTGACACGGCCACGTATCTCACCGGCTGCTATGCGGCCAATCGTAAGAGGCAGCGCAATATTTTCTCGGGCAGTGAGAGTATCGAGCAGATTAGCATCTTGAAAAATAAAGCCGAGCTTAGCCCGACGAAAATCAGCAAGTGCTGAGTGCTTAAGACGAGAAGTGTCTTGGCCGCCAATCATGATAGAGCCAGAGGTAGGTATATCAATCGTGGCAATACAGTTGAGTAGCGTCGACTTACCTGATCCAGAAGGTCCCATTATGGCGACGAGCTCACCGGCATCTACACCAAAGCTCACGCCAGCAAGCGCCCGTGTACTACCTCCACGAACGCCATAGACCTTCTCGAGATTTCTTACATCAAGGACACGGGCATGGAAAGCTGAACCAGCCATGTGGGCACTACTGTGCTCTGGAGCTGCTGCAGTGATATCTACAGGCATGCTAAAACCTTTCTCTTGTCTGCCATCTGTACAAAAACAAGAATGGATGAGAGCGACTTTACAAGCCATCGATTTTGCTTACCACAAACTTACATTTTTGTAAGGTCTAGGTAGTTAAGAAACTGGTTTTCACGTTTTAGGGTTTTAGCCGAGGAAAGGTAATAGAGACACAGGTCCAAGAGCCATACATACTTTCGATAGCCACGCTAAGACCCATCTTTTCACAAAGAACATGAGTGAGATACAGGCCAAGGCCTGTCGACTTTTTACGACTGCGGCCATTTTCCCCAGTAAATCCTTTTTCAAAAACACGACCAATATCAGCTGAGGGGATACCACAGCCGTTGTCCCGTATCTGAAGGACAACACATTCGTTGGCTGTCTTTAGATCTAATGCATGCGCTGAAAATGAAATGGATGCACTGCGCTCCTGACCTATATAGCGATAACGAATTGCATTATCGATGAGTTGCCCAATCACGAAGACAACCCACTTAGGATCGCAAGGTACACTCGGACTCGGCTGTCCTAAACCAGATAGTTCAACTGAGATATTGGCTGCTATAAGTTCTGAAGCACGAGATTTGACAGCTTCTTTGACCATAGAGTCAACAGATACGTCCCGAATAAGATAGTCATTTTCAACCGAGCCACTTCGTGCATAGAACAAAGCTTGCTCCACATAGGAACCTATACGATCAAGCTCTGCGCAAAGAGGCCGCAAGCGAGGATCCGAATAGTTCTCAATCATAAGATTAGCTGCAGCAAGAGGCGTTTTGATCTCGTGGACCCAGCTTTCAATGAATTCACGATAATCATTTTGTCCCGCATTTAAGCTACCAACCATAGCATTTGCCGCATGGGTGGTATTATCCAAAGCCCTTTTGACTATGACACCTTCTGCAAACTCAGGCTCTACGACATTTGATGCAAGGGAAAGCACTTCGCCGGCAGGAGCATCAGCAACCTCAACAAGCCCCTCCCAGAAACGGCGCCCAGAAAACCAGTTAAAAAGACCTGCAGCAATAAGGAAAAGCGCCTGTATAAGAGCTATCAGCAATGCGGCATCCCCTGCAGCGTCCAATACTCTCACCAAGAAATATGTTGCGATAACGGACAGGACACACAGAAGTAAAGAGACGACATGCGAGCGAAGATAGGTTTCTATGCTCATAGCGAATAGCCTTGTCCTCGATGTGTCACGACACAATTAATAATTCCTATTTTAGTAAGAGCTTGCCTCAGTCGGTTCATATTGACGGTCAGCGTATTGTCGTCCACGAAGGCATCAGAGTTCCAAAGTGCTTCCATAATTTCTTCTCGCGAGACAATTTGTCCACTGCGAGAAAGAAGAAGCTCAAGTATTCGAGATTCATTTTTTGTGAGTTCAACGCTCGATCCCTGATAGCTTGCTGTTGAGCGTGCCACATCCATAACAAGGCCATCTTTTTCTAGGATACGCCCAGCTGCACCCAAACCTTTCATGCGACGTAAAACAGCATCGATATGGGCGAGGAGCAACTGCCCGCTTTTAGGTTTTGCAATGAAGTCGTCCACTCCTAATGAGATACTCATAAGCTCATCAAGATCACCTGCACGACTTGTAAGAACGATAATAGGTACGTCGCTGCTTTGCCGCAGTTCTTTAATGATATATTGCCCATCTGTTCCCGGTAGTCCCAAATCAAGTAGAACAAGATCAGGATCCGCGGCAAATACCTGTTGCGCTACATCCTCAAATGACTCAGCATATATAGCCTCATAGCCCCCACGACGAAGCAGAACACAGAGCTGCCCCCGTACGTCTTCATCATCTTCTATTACATAGATACGTGCCATCAGCGCTCGCCTATTCTTGTCTCGATAGAGCTGATGTACTGCTGAAATACAGCTAGCCGTCATCTTACGAAAAGCATGGCTCACATGGACTATCAAATGACCTTTTGGCTACGCACGGCTCCACCAGTTGCAATAACTACACGGCAAAGGTCCTGATTGACTTCCTCAATCCTTGTAGTGCCATACTCACCTACAAGCCACGCGCGATATGTGCCAAGAATACCACTCGCTAAATACTCAGATACAAGCACATCAAATCTTGCTTCATCTTCCGTCTTGCCCTCTATAAGACGCTCACGTACCCTTCCGCGAAACATCTTTGTTAAAGAGTTAATAAACATCTCCGCACTAGTGGAGCTCACAAGTTTGTGGTAGAGCTTACGATCGTTATCGAGGTAGTTACCTATTTGTTTGAGAACAGGTAAAGGATTTTCAAGAAAGTCGCCATCAAGCGTCTGGTCGAGCAGATGCGAAACCTTTGTCGTAATATCCTCCATAACACAGCGAAAGAGGTCATCGATGTTGTCAAAGTGGGCATAAAATGTACCTCGGTTAAGATCGGCACGACGGGTGACATCCGAGACAGAGATGCTTTCATAGGGCTTTTCAGCCAGCAGCTGGACAAAAGCATCTTTCAACATTCTGATGGAACGACGCGCATTTCGATTCATCGGCTTGTTCATGGCGCTCACTCGCTTGATTTCAAACAACCAAAGAAATATCTGTCTAATTATATACGTTTGTATGCTTAATTGGGGATTGATTGCTTCTCATCTCTAACAATAATTGAATACGGGTAGAAAACGACAGTTGTTTGAGTTTAAACGGCTGTAATTTTTTGTAAACGGAAGGAGACCTACTACCCCATGCAAAAAATGTTTAGAGGTGTTTTAAAACATCGCAAGATAGTGATTGCTATCTTTATACTTTTGACGATCATCTGTGCGGCCTGCATCCCCCATGTTAAGGTCAATGCAGACATGAGTGACTATCTCCCTCCCAGTGCAAAGTCCTCCCAAGACCTCAGCGCCATGAAGGAAACCTATGGCAACGACATCACAAACGCACGGGTGTATGTGACCGGCATCTCACAAGTAGACGCAGAGAAGTTCACGAGCGAGCTCAAAGACGAAGGTGACGTGGTGTCCGTCACATGGTTAGGTGACGAGGTTGACCTTGACGAGCCCCTCGAGGTTCAGGACCAGGACACCGTCTCTGACTGGTATGACGGCCAAGGCTATCTCTTCCAAATGGTGCTTTCTGACACCGTCGACCAGCAGGAGATCGATCATATACGCGAGCTCGGCTATGACCTGCCAGGAACCCAGAACGTCGCAATGGATGGATCAGCCGTCTCCAACGCCTCCAGCATGTCTACCCTCGACACTGACATGGCCCACATCATGGCAATCGCCGTCATCACAGTTTTTGTCATCGTCATGCTTTCAACGACGAGCTATTTGCACCCTGTGGTTATGCTTCTCACGATTGGCATAGCAATCATTCTCAACATGGGCACGAACATCTTCCGCGGCACCATCTCCTCCATAACTCAGCTGGTGGCCAGCGTCCTGCAGCTCGCCGTGTCAATGGATTACTCCATTGTGCTGCTCACCAACTTCGGGAAGTACCGTGAAAAGTACGATGACCAGTTTGACGCCATGGTCGCAGCCATGACCAAGTCGTTCCCTGTCATCTTGTCATCCGCAGCCGTCACTTTCTTTGGCTTCCTGTCACTTTCCGCGATGCAGTTCCTCATTGGGCAAGACATGGGCATTGCCCTGGCCAAGGGCATCGTCTGCTCATTCTTCACCATCACCTTGCTCATGCCGTGCATCTTGTACAACATGCGCAAAGCCGTGGAGAAAACGACGCACAAACCCTTCATCAAAAGCTTCAAGGGCATGGCCCACTTCTGCCACAAAGGTGCAATACCTGCGCTTATCATCGTGCTCGTCATAGCCGTGCCAGCCCTGCTTGGCTCGCAGGGCGTGAGCTTCACCTATGGGGAGGCGTCAAACCTGGCGCCCACCTCACAGGTCAAGCTGGACAACGACACTATCAACAAGGCCTTCGGCGAGTCGCAGACATGGGCGATCATGGTGCCGGAGGAGCAGTGGAGCGAGGAAGATGCGCTTGTCAACGAGCTCAAAGCTTTGCCAACGACGAAATCAGTGCTGTCTTATACCACTGTCGCCGGCGATGGCCTGCCAGATGAGCTTGCCGACGCAGACGAGGTAAGCCAGCTAATCAGCGGTGGCTACAGCCGCATCATTCTCACATCGAACATACCTGATGAGGGGACGGTTGCCTTCAATCTCGTGGAGACGGTCCGCAACCTCTGCGAGGAGCACTACGGCGACGGCTATCATCTCGTCGGCAACGCCGTGAGCTACTACGACATACGCTCGGTGACTTCAGGAGACAACACCACCGTCAAGCTCGCTTCGATCATCTCCATCGGCGTTGTTTTGTTGATCATGTTCCAGTCAATCTCGATCCCCATAACCTTGCTTCTGGCTATCGAGGTATCCATTTGGATCAATGAGGCCGTTCCGTACTTCATGGGGACATCCGTGAACTTCGTGGCCTTCTTAGTCATCGACGCTGTGCAGCTTGGCGCATCGGTTGACTACGCGATCATCTACACGGAGGATTACCTCACGAGACGCAAGCGCATGGGCAAAAGGCGCGCCTCCATCGAGGCGATCGAGCATGCTGCGCAGCCCATCATCACCTCAAGCTCCATTCTTATCGTGGCCTGCCTCGGCATCTATGTTGTGGCTTCCAGCCCGCTGATCCAAGATGTCGGGCTTCTCATCGCCCGAGGCGCCTTCATCTCAGTCATCCTGATCTTCTTTGTACTGCCACAACTATTCGTGATATTCGATGACTTCATTCGCCATAGTTCTCTGAAGCTCGGCTTCTTCAATGAGAAATCAGCCGCATCACAGCATAGTGAGGAGTAATTAGTATGAAAAAAAGCATTTCCAGTCCACATAGCTCCACCAGAACAGTTTCAGCGGCACCTGTCCTCGGAAAGAAGCTGCTCGCCTGTGCGATGAGCACCTTGCTCGTGACAACATCGGTCATGCCAAGCGTCGCTTACGCCGACCAGAGCAGCGACTCGACTTCCTCTGACACTGAGACATCGCCTTCCATAGACGCCTCCTCCACGTCCAAGAAGGAAACTGTCTACTCCAAGGCAGATGCGAGCGGAAAGACCTCAGGCATCTATGTCGTGAATTATTTCAACACGACAGCTGCCACTGATGTGAGCGACCCGGGTTCTTATACCGAGCTCACTAACATGTCAAGCTCTGAGGATTTGACGGATACCGACGGCAAGGTCAACCTTACAACTTTGGCCGGCGAGCCCTTCTATTACCAGGGAGATCTCGACAGCTCGACGCAGCTGCCATGGGATGTCGAGATTACCTACACCCTTGACGGAAAGCAGGTCAGTCCTGACGAGCTCGCCGGCCAAGACGGTGACCTTGACATAGAGCTCAAGATTACCGGGCTTTCCGATGACTCTGCGACGGCAGACTTCGCGAAAAGCTTCGTGCTACAAGCACAGGGAACGTTTCCCAACGCTAACTTCAACGTCTCGGACAGCGACGGTGCCACGACGGCAATTTCCGGGGACAACACCTTACTCACGTACCTGCTGCTTCCTGACAGCGACGGAGACTATCATATCAAGGGCAGCGCCAAGGACTTCAGCTACTCAGGTTGGCAAATCAGCGCGATGCCCCTCTCGACTGCCATTAACGTCCGTGACTATGACACGTCCGACCTGTCGAATGCCTCAGATGAGCTCGACGAGGGCACATCGCAGCTTACCGATGGCGGCGCGTCACTGCAAAGCGGCCTGTCAGAGCTCGCCTCGGGCGCGAGCTCTGCCGCCTCGGGCGCGAGCACGCTCGCGTCTGGAGCCTCTGCCCTCTCTAGCGGAACGGACCAATTGAGCAGCGGCGCAGCTCTGTTGCAGTCAAAGCTTGAGGAGAACCAAGGAAGCTTCTCGACCCTCAGGGAGGGTGCCTCTGAGGTCTCCTCAGGCGTCTCCGCCCTGCGCACCACTCTTTCGGAGACCATGCCGGGAGCACTCCTGACAGCCAATGAGAACGTAAGCGACCTTAAGTCCCAACTATCATCCATCGAGCAAGAGCTTGGCCAGATCAAGTCTCAGGCAAGTGGCCTCACGGACCTGCAGACCAGCCTCACAACCGACGGCCAAAATGTGGCAAATGATCTCAAGGCGCTACAGTCGAGCATGACTGAGCTCTCCAGCGTAAGCGATGACCTGTCGAGCGCCGGCACGGGCATCACAGCAGCGGCAACAGACGCAGGAACGGCAGCGCAAAGCACTGCAGGGGCAAGCTCAGCGCTGAAGCACATGGACACCACGGGCCTCAGCGATGCGCAGAAGGCAACACTTGAAAAGGTAGAGAGAACGCTCGACTCATCTGCAACAACCAGCTCAAACGCTTGTGCGAGCGCCCAGTCAGCCGGCAAGAGCATACAGAGCGCCGCAAGCACGCTCACAAACGCCTCAGACAATGCAAAACAGCTCGAGCAAGAGATCAGCAACAATGCAACTGCGCTTGCCAATGACCTCAAAGAGGTTCAAATAGACGCAGGCACGCTCATGTCCGCCTCCCGTGACGTCTTGAGCAAGTCTGAGACAGCCACCTCGACGGCACAAGATGATCTCAGCACCATGAGCACAACCGTATCCCAGATGAGCAACGGCCTCTCGCTCCTCGACCAGCTTGACGAAGGTGCGCAGGAAGTGTCCTCAGGGACAGATGAGGTGGTGGCGTCTCTCACGAACTCCAAGGACTCCTCCGGCCAAACCACCATCTACGGCGCGGCCCAACAGCTCGCCTCTGGCGCCTCCAGCCTCAGCTCCGGCGCAGCTCAAGTCAGCTCGGGCTCTTCCTCGCTTGCGTCAGGGCTCGACACGCTCTCCTCAGGGACAAATGAGGCGTCATCAGGCTCCAAGACACTCTCCTCAAGCCTTGAGGAACTCCACGACTCCGTCTCAGGCCTTGATGACAAGGTCCTCAACCAGCTTCAAAGCACCATCGACGAGAAGCTTGGCAAGGGCTATGCGCTGCATTCCTTCGTAGATCCCAGCAACACCGACGTCAGCGAAGTCGAATTCGCCTACGTCGTCGACGGAATCAAGAATACTGACGATGATACCAGCGAAGACTCTGAGGACCAGTCGGAGCAAGCTGCCACAGACACAAGCGACAGCTCCTCCGATGAGGGTCAGAACTTCTTTACACGGCTTGCCGCGCTCTTCTCTTCTGACAAGAGCGACAAGTAGGGGCGCGGCGGCCTTCTCCCTTCCCACCGCCGAACCCTTGAGCCCTAGACATATCCCTCTAGGGCTTTTTTCATGGCATTTCCCCCTCATTGGAAAAAAGGTGCCTACGACACAAGGATCTGACAGCTTCGCATGGTGTCCA
>Ga0214872_100284_pt1 | contig 14848 bp, 13 predicted proteins | sample Stichaenrichm18X_FD_168614 | JGI IMG/M metagenome (GOLD analysis project Ga0214872, IMG submission 168614) | Xylose enriched microbial communities from anaerobic bioreactor in Madison, Wisconsin, United States - 18X | ecosystem: Engineered > Bioreactor > Anaerobic > Unclassified | place: USA... | reverse complement strand
TGCCCGAATGGTCAATTACCGTCTGAACAGCATGTTCTATAGATTTCATTACCGCCTGTCCACCTTCTGCACAACGGGTGGGCAACACCACGCGGTGAGCAACCGTAGGAGCAACACCCGCTTCGGAGTAACTTACGAGTGCCGCCGCTATTTTACTCGCGCCCATATCAACAGATACGACGCAACCTGGCGTAAATACATTCACATCCCTATTTGTAGCTAATGTCTGCATAAGTCAAATTATTCTGTATAAGAATCTTCATCATTATATGAGTCCAAAATAAGAGGCGTAGCGATACGTACCATTATTTGATCAGTCCCTAAAGAGATTTGATTACCACGGCAATCACGCCAAATCCAACTTACCCGTTCATCTTCGGTATATCCACGACCACCTAAAATTTGTAGCGCATCGCTTGCAACTTCCGTCGCAGCCCTTGGAACATACCGTTTAGCCAATGCAGTAGAAAGACGTCGTCTTGGACTGCGCTTATCAATATCCCAAGCAGCTTTGTATGTCATAGAACGCATATTATCAATTTTCACTTGCATATCGACAATCATCTGATCAATTTGCTGAAACTCCGAAATGTAGTGGCCAAATTCCTTACGCTTCTTTGCATAGCGTACTGCATCATCCATTGCAGCATTTGCAAGTCCCAGTGATTCGGCGCACACCATAATGCGACCGATTTCAAAAAGGTGGAAAAGTTGCGGGAAACCGGCGCGCACTTCAGAATGAAGCCGATATTCTTCTTTTAGCGGGACATCTTCGAAAACTAAGTTTGCAAAAGGAAGCATATTCTGACCGATTTTAGCAACAGGATATGCCCTGATCCCAGGTAAATTTCGGGGTAAGAGCCAGAATGAAAGGGCAGGATACTTATCTTTAGAACGTGAATCTTTATCTATAGCAACTACCATTAGATGCGGGGCATATTCACCATTTACTACAAATGTTTTCTGACCGTTGAGCGTAAGTTGACCATCAACAGTTTGTACACAACATTTCATGCCCATCGTATCGCTTCCCGCAGATGGCTCAGTAATAGCTAAAGCAAAAGGAAGTCGCCCTGTTTTTCTATAATTTGAGAGAATCGGCATGAACTGCTGTTGGTTGCTAAACTGCTGGATAATCCGCAAACTAAGCATATCAGAATAGAAGGGCAATGTTGTCCCAGAGCATCGCGCAAGTGTTTCAAGGATAAGCACTTGAGACAACGTGATTTCAGAATGAGCGTGTGAAATATCAAGCGGTATAAACTTACAGTACAAATTTACAAAGGCTTGGCAAACATCGTCAGGTAAACCTTGGTCATTCTGCCATTGAGCTAAATTGTTTTTATCAAACCACTTTCTTGAAAAATTGGTAAAAGATTCAATGATGTTATTTTGTTCCTCAGTAAGATCGAAATCCATCGCAATGTCTCCCTTATTAAAACGTTGCGCCTTCTTTATATACATGCCGCAAAATTTGTCTGCTAAATCGATGTAAACACCCTAAAGCAAAAAGGTCGTTTGGGCATAGTATGCGCCAAACGACCGTAAGACAGTTTAACTTAATTCTACTTTCATCTAACCAAAACGATATTCAACGCCCATGCCTGGTTGAGGATTATCCCACTTTTTCAAAATAGTAGATTCGCACGCAATTCGGCATGTGCCACACTCTAGACAGCCTGCATAATCAAACGTTTTATTGCCATCTTTATCAATCTTGTACAAACCCGCTGGGCATAAACGAACAAGTTTTTTAAACTCTTCATCATCGGGATTGTCTACAAGTTCAATATGAGCATTTTCCTCATCGACATTGTATTTATTGAGTGCAATAGCCGCATCGACATTTACGGTGATCGGATTTATATCGCTCATAGTGCCTTCAGAGCTCCTCTCACTTCTTTTAATGTCTTCCAGGTACCCATTTCTTTAATGATTGGTTTAATGCGTTCTTTCAGATGCTTTTGATTTTGGCCGTCAACTACAAACATGGCGTTAAAGATGCCCTCAACAGCCTTGGGATATTCGGTAAACATGCGTTTCCAGTCAAGCATCGTCTCGGGCCAAGCGCTAAATGTCTTAAGGTCAGAAAGAACAAATCCCTGCTCAAGCTGCGTCTTATACGACGCTAGGCCTGTGGCACTTGTATCTTTAGCATCGATGGCCTTGCATGCAACTTCTCCTGCTATGCGACCAGATTCAACGGCAAAATCCATGCCACGAACCTGATAACCAAGGTTCATGCAAAGCATACCTGCGTCACCTGCCACAAGGCAACCATCATAGACAAGCTGCGGAACCATATTGTATCCGCCCTCTGGAACTAAATGGCCAGAATGTTCTACGAGCTTAGCGCCATCGATAATGGGGGCAACGGCAGGATGATGTTTAAAATCATCAAGCATCTGATAGATTGGAGTTGGGTTATCGGCTTTTTCAATCTGAGAAATGGTAGCAACCAGTCCAAGCGAGATGGAGTCCTTGTTGGTGTACAAAAAGCCACCACCAGTTCTTCCGTGTGTGCAATCACCAACAAACAGCATTGCAGCACCTTCACCTTTAGGGCACAAGAAACGCTGTTCAATTTGATCGGAGGGAAGTTGGAAGACCTCTTTGATACCCACGGCCATTTCATCAGGAGTTGGGCGCTTTGCTCCCAAGCAACGCTCGGTAAGTAAATTGTTTGCGCCTTCAGCAACAATCACTACAGAAGCTGTAATCTCATCTTCGCCAGCTTTAATGCCCACCACACGACCAGCGTCATCTTTTATGAGCTGTTCTACTGCGATGCCGTTGATTATTTCGGCACCCGCATCCTCAGCTTTACTCGAAAGCCACTGATCAAATGGCGCGCGAAGAACGGTATATGAATCTTTTCCCTCTTGGGAAAGCTTGTCGCTGGTAAAGTCTACGGTCATATTTGCCGTTGGATCCATCATAGCGATACGCTCATGAGTAACTTTACGTTCAACAGGAGCTTCTTTTTCGAAATCAGGGAAAACCTTCTTAAGAGCATGCGAATAAATACGACCGCCGGTCATATTTTTCGCCCCGGAATACTCTCCACGTTCAACAACTAAAACAGATTTTCCTGCCTGAGCTGCAGTGTACGCAGCAACAGCCCCTGCACATCCGCATCCAACAACAATAATATCGAAATCAGGCTCTTGGTCTGCCATTTTTCCCCCTCACATCAATTCGCTTATATGGTTTAAAGTGCCTTCGTAAGTGCGGGAAGAACGTCTTTCAGATCACCGACAATGCCTACATCGCATTGTTTAAATATTGGTGCATTCTTATCAGAATTAATGGCAATAACCGTGCCTGAATCATTGCAGCCAACCATATGCTGCATCTGACCAGAAATTCCTACAGCAAAATAAACATCAGGTTTTACAACCGCTCCAGAAACACCTACATATGCTTCGCGAGGGAACCAATTCACTCCTTCAGAAAGAGGACGTGAGCATGCAACCTCAGCACCAATTTTTGAAGCAAAATCACGTGCAAGCTGAAGGTCTTCTTCTTTTGCGAAACCACGACCGCAAGCAACAATTTTGTCAGCGCTTGCAAGATCGATATCAGACTTAGGAAGAGCCGCGGTACCTTTTTTAACTGCTAATTTTTCAGGAGCCTTAAATTCGACTTCTTCAACCGTGTCCGTACCCGTTGCCTGCGTTCCGTCAAACGTTCCCGCAGAAATCAAATAGACAGAGACATCCGTTTCAGGCTTTGACTCTTTTACTCCAGTACCACCGAAGTAAACACTTGTGGCTACCCCGTCTTTGAGAGCATTAACACCAGGGACCGCCGCAGTGTTTGCGTGAGCAGCCAAACGACCAGCCAGATTTGTTACTCGAACCGTTGGCTCAGCCAAAACAACCTTTGCTCCAGATGCATCGAAGCTTTCATTTACTGATGGATATGCATCATCAGCAATGGCATCTTCAGGGATCTGTAAATGGAGGCATTTATCAGCAACGCCTGTCACTGCATTACCAAAAGTAAAAAGTGTAACCTCATCTGCGATTTGGCGAGCGCCAGCACAAAGTTCACGCGCACCATTTTCAGTTTCTGCAAGTACAAATGCATTCATGCTTGACGTCCTTTCTAGAGAACTTCTTTAACGGCAGAGACAAACTTGTCCAGGCCTTCACCATCGGACGCGTCAAACACTTCTTGTTTGCGATCTGCTTGTTTTGGAGCCTTAATAGAAACAGTTTCGATAGATTCTTCTGGTTTCTCTTCAGCTGCTTCGACATTTTGAGGTTTCTTTCCAGCCTTCAAAATGTCACGCATACCTGCAATACGTGGCTCCGCGATTTCAGGAGAGACAGAAACAACTGCGGGAACCGCAAGTTCAATATCTTCAGATTCGGATTCTAAGTTGCGCTGAATTTCAAGATTTCCTTCTTGGAAAGAAAGATTGGTAGCGCCAGCAACGTACGGAACATCAAGTGCACATGCTAATTGAACACCAGTTTGTTTCGCATAATCATCAGCTGAGCCATCACCAACGATGATTACGTCCCAATCACCCGCTTTGTTCACAAGTTTTGCAAGCTCTGTTGCAGTTGCACGAGAATCGAGATCTGCTAAAGAATCGTCAGCCATGAGATATAGCTCATCGACCCCACGAGACAAGATGTCCTTCTTTGTCTTTGAGTCATCTGCCTTCTTGGGACCAACACTGATGGCCTTGAGTGTGGAACCCTCATTTGCCTCTTTGAGCTGAGCTGCTGCTTCAATAGCATTTAAGTCGTACTGAGAAACAATCTCATGAGCGCGAGAGCTATCGAGAGAGCCATCACTCGCAACTGTGATGTCCTGATCATCAGGAACGATTTTGCATGCTACGAGAATATTCATGAATGTCCTTTCCTGCCGTTATTGTTGCGCTAGGTTGCACACCCGCGCCTTTCAGTCAGACAAGCTACCTTACTGTGATTAAAAATCAGTCCCAAAGAGTTAAGTATTTATATACCCTGGCAGATTCTTAATACGTTTTAAGTGTAAAAAACTGACTTCGACTCTTAAACGGTCATATCAAACAAAATGTGTAAATGAACTATGCAAAATTTAAAAATGATCCATGCAAAATTGAAATATGTGCAACACAATCAATATTTTTGTCCATTATATCTTTATCATTTTGATTTAAATACTGATATTTTTTATTTAAAGAACTAAAATTTGGATAAATATTTAGGACAGATTACAAAATTCGTTTATTTATAGTCAGAAGTACCAAAAAGACTCGTACCAAAGTGATCGTGCTTAGCCATAGTTCACAAGTAATTAGAGGTGTGACATGTCATCTGAAAAAACTGAAAAGCTTATCGCAAACGCTTTTATCAACTTAGTTGAGCAGAAACCCATGTCTAAAATATCGGTATCTGATATTGTTCAAGCATCAAAGAAAAATCGCAAAACGTTCTACTATCATTTTCGCGATAAAAATTCTCTCATAATTTGGATTTTTCGAAATAATATCTCTGATGAATTACGTCGTAATTTTAGTGAAAAAGAACTTGTGTTTCCGAAGGATGAAAATGATCCATTTTTTGGTATGCCCTATTACACCTTTATAAAAGAAGGTGTTCGGCAACTCGATGGGTCGGGATTTATGAAGACACTTGATACGGTGTTTTTAAAACAACAAAATTTTTATAGTCAAGCTCTTTCCGATTCTTCCCCTTCGGGACTCATGTCGTATTTGTACAAGCTTTATACACCTGCAATACAGCATGATATTGAATTTACCTTATCAAATAGATACCTCCCAAAAGAGAATATAAAGTTTTTGTCCGTCTTTTATACCGGAGCTATTCTTTCTTACTATTCTCGCAAGGTTCGTGCATCAAACAAAGAAGACTTTGGTGAAATTGGACCATTTAAGAACATCATTGAAGATTCCATAATCCAAGAAATAGCAAAACAGCAACGGTCTCGTACGTTTTAGCTAGAATTCCAGAAATTCATAGCTTCTTTCGTGCTGCAGACTGGCTTCAATGAATTTGCAACAAGCATATTCGCATGAATCGAATAAGTAACCTACAATCATTCTGATAGTAATCAAGCAGAAATCTTTTCTGTAATGCTGTGCACACGCACCAAGGAGTCTTCATGAATAAGCGCTTTTGGAAAAAGCCAGTTTGGGAAGTTACGAGAACGCTCGCCGATGTTGACCAAGGCCGCAAGCCTGCCGACACGGTGATCACCAACATCAAACTCATCAACGTTTGCACCGCAGAAATCTTGCCTGATTGCCAAATTGCCATCTCCTGTGGACGCATTGCCTACGTGGGAAAAGATGCACGTTTTACCATTGGAAGTGAAACGAAGGTTTTCGATGGAGACGGATTATATGCCGCACCTGGTTTTCTCGATGGGCATATGCACGTAGAATCGTCCATGATGGGAGTATCCGAATATGCGCGCGCAGTTGTTCCCCATGGAACTATCGGCATATATATGGATCCCCATGAAATTTGTAATGTGCTTGGATTGCGCGGCGTGAAGTTAATGGTTAAAGATGCACAACGGGTACCCTTAAAAGCCATGATCACCACTCCTTCGTGCGTTCCGGCCGTTCCCGGGTTCGAAGATACGGGATCCGCACCACTTGGTCCAAACGAGATTGCTGAAACGATGAACTGGGACAGCGTGGTGGGCTTGGGCGAGATGATGAATTTTCCTGGAATCTTAGCGTCCGATCCTCACGCCCATGGCGAAGTGGATGCCACGCTTAAAGCAGGACTTCCCGTCACTGGACACTATTCGACAACAGATATCGATCGCGGACTGAACGCCTATATAGCATCAGGTGTTTCCAGCTGTCATGAATCCACTCGTCCCGAACAACTTTTAGCAAAGATGCGTCTTGGTATGTACGGAATGCTCCGAGAAGGAAGCGCATGGCAAGATTTGCATGATCTCGCACCAGTAATCGCCGATGGAAAGGTTGATACACGATTTGCCTTGCTTGTCTCCGACGACAACCATCCGCATACGTTGGTAAAACATGGACATGTCGATCACCTCATCCGCCGGGCTATTGAAGAAGGAATCGACCCTGTCACCGCCATCCAGATGGTGACGATTAACACCGCAACGGCTTTTTATATGCAAACCGATCTGGGTCAAATCGCACCCGGTAAATGCGCTGATATTGTTTTATTCGATGACCTTCAACACATCGACGTCAAGCGTGTATTCATCGATGGTGAACTCGTTGCCGAAAACGGAAAAGCCTTATTCGATCCGAAACCATTTGACTATCCTGATTGGGCTACCCATTCAATGCATGTGGGCACCACCATTACGCCTAGGACATTTCGTGTTGCGCCCGAAGGTCTTACCCCTGGTGCAACAGAGGCGACGGTGCGCGTGATGGAAGTCATTCCCGTTCGTGCGAACAATATTGAACGTCATATATCAATTCCTGTTATCGACGGTTGCCTTGAAAGCGACACATCTCAAGATGTTCTTAAGACATTTGTGTTCGAGCGCCATCACAACACGGGAAAATTTGGGGCAGGATTCACCAAGGGTTTTGGTATTAAAAATGGGGCAATTGCATCGACAGTGGCTCATGATGCACACAATCTGCTCGTGATAGGCACAAACGATGCTGACATGGCGCTTGCGGCGAATACGCTCATCGATTGCGAAGGTGGCCAAGCAGTAGTGCAAAACGGGCAGGTAATCGCAAAGTTGCCTCTTCCAATCGCAGGTCTCATGGATGCCCGACCTGCTGAAGAAATGTCTGCCCGCGTAGCTGAAATGGAGAAAGCCTGGAAGCAACTCGGATGTACCATCGCTTCCCCATTTATGACCATGGCATCGCTTTCCCTTGCCTGCATTCCCGATTTACGCCTAACCGATCGCGGTCTTGTTGATTGCAATACATTCGAATTTGTAGACTTGCTCGTGAAATAAATGACGAACGTTACTTCACGATGACACTATGACGTTGTGAACTTGCGTGCACCTGCACATCAAAATCTGTTTGCTGCAGCGCCGCTTCAATAGCGCGAACCGGCTGTCCGTAGGTATTATTGTGTTCTGAGATGTGCATGGCGATGACGTGCTCGAGGCGTGGCGTTGCCAATTTTGCCACTTCTTGGGCACATTGGTCATTTGAAAGATGTCCCGAATCAGATTTGATACGCTGCTTGAGGTGCTGTGGATACGGCCCATTTTTAAGCATTTCAACATCGTAATTCGCTTCAATCGCCAATATGCGACAGTTCTGCAGCTTCTCTTCTGCCTGTTCGAGCACGCATCCCGAATCAGTCATAAAGCCAAGCGCATCATCGGCACTCGTGATGCGAAACCCCACGGGACACATCGCATCATGACTTGTGGGAAAAACTGAAACCCGCAAAGCACCAAGAGAAAATTCGGAATTGATATCCATTACCTCAGGGGTATACAGGCCGTCAATCTTTTCGATATGGGGAATTTGTTCACGCACTCCATCAAGAGTAAAAAGCGCGGGATGGGCACCCCGTTTCGACATCTCGCGAAGAACCACACCTAAACCCTTCGTGTGGTCGGAATGCTCATGGGTAATCAAAATCGAATGGATATCTTTCGGATCAACATCTGCATCAGCGCACCCTTGCAAGAATGCCTTTCGGGTGACACCGCAATCAATCATGAACACGTCCTCATCACATTGGACAAGCGATGCATTTCCCTTCGATCCACTTGCAATAACATCAAGTTCAATGGGATGAGTCGGTCTCACAGGCACCGTCTCAGACGACTTTTTCAATTGCAAATGGGTTTGCGCAGAATTATCCACCAACCAAGCCATCTTACACATCAGCTTCTGACGCATCTTTTACTGCAGTATGAGCAGCGGTGGCATTGTTGGTTTGGAAAGTATTTTCGGAATCGCTTGCCTGAGCGGGGAGATCATCAAGATCTTTCTTTGTCTTACGGGCAATGAGAATACGAGGATGACCAGCAAGATCTTTTACCATACGAGTAAACGGAAAACCCGCGTTTTGGGCAATCCTTCGCGCAGACTCAAGAGCTGTTTCAAACAATTCGCAGGCAAATACTCCGTTTTCGTTTAGCGCCTTGTAGGCAAACGGCACAATGCGGCGAAATAAGTCAAGCCCATCAGTGCCGCCATCGAGGGCCAAACGTGGCTCAAAGTCTGAAACTTCGTGGTCTAAGGTTCCCAGCACGCTCGTAGGTACATAGGGTGGATTTGAAATGACAAGATCAAAGGTACCAAAATAATCTTTGGGCACCGCCTCGCCCAGATCACCCTGATAAACCTCGACGCGATCATTAAGCTTAAGCGCTTCTACATTGGTTTTGGCGAGCTCAATAGCCTTATCACTGATATCGGTTGCAACAACATGACAGTCCGGCACCTCATATGCAAGAGAACATGCAATACATCCCGAGCCGGTACATAGATCAAGTGCCCGTTTTGGAGTAACTTCCTCAAGCGCAGCGCTTACTAAGACTTCCGTTTCCGGACGAGGAATAAGGACCCCCTTTGCCACACGAACGCTAATCTTGCGGAATGTCGTGGCACCCACAATGTATTGCAGCGGCTCGCCTTTTGCACGACGTACCGTGTAATCATGCAGGCGGGAAAGCTCATCGGGTTGAAGCGGCCTGTCCATATCTAAATAAAGATCAAGCCGCTCACAACCGAGAACATCGGCTACAAGCCATTGTGCAGACAAACGGGGATTTTTGTCATTATGTCGGGCAAGATATCCCTCGATCCATTGAAGAATCGAACGTACCGTCCAGGTCTGGGGCACTAAAAACACTCCTTATCGCAACAAATTGTCTTCTCGAAACAAGCTCATTTAATGATCAAGCTATCTCCATTGAATAGCTGAATTATTCAGCAAGAGAGTCTTCGAGTTTCTTTGCACGATCGGCAGCTTGAAGTGCGGTGATAAGCTCACTCAAGCCTGCTCCGCCGGTACCCAAAAGCACCCCGTTATATGTTCCGTTGTATCCGATACGATGATCGGTCACGCGATCTTGAGGGGCATTATAGGTACGAATCTTTTCGGAACGATCTCCGGTACCAATTTGTGCACGACGGGCTGCACCCTCTTTTTCGCGCTGCTCTTCCTGCATTTTTTCATACAAACGAGCGCGTAAAACCTGCATGGCAGCCTGTTTATTTTGCAGCTGACTCTTTTGATCTTGCGATTGAACCACAAGTCCCGTTGGCAGATGGGTAATGCGGACCGCAGAATCGGTGGTGTTCACGCACTGACCACCAGGACCACCTGCACGATAGACATCAATACGCAGGTCTTCCGGCTTAATTTTGACCTGTACTTCATCAGCTTCAGGGAGTACGGCAACCGTAGCGGTGGAAGTCTGAATACGACCCTGGCTTTCAGTTTTCGGAACACGCTGAACGCGATGAACACCAGATTCGTATTTCATCTCGGAATAAACCTTATTGCCCGACAGTTTAAACTGAATAAGTTTAAATCCTCCCATTTCGGAAGGTGAAGAGTTCAAGACTTCAACTTTCCAGCCGCGCTCTTCTGCCAGACGCATGTACATCTTGTACAAATCGCCAGCAAAAATGGCACCTTCGTCTCCTCCTGCACCTGCACGAATCTCAACAATCGTATTTTTATCATCATTGGGATCAGACGGGATGAGCTTGAGCTTAATGTCGTTTTCAAGCTTGGAAAGTTCTTCTTCAAGACGGCTGACCTCGGCAATCGCGAATTCTTTCATCTCTGGGTCGCCGCGCATAACCTTCGCATCTGACAGATCATCGAGATCTTTGATATATGCCTTTACGTCCTTTACCAAAGGTCCCTGGTCAGAATACTCTTTTGCGAGTTTGTTATACTCGTTGCGATCGTGCAACACCTCGGGGTCCATCATGCGCTTCTGCACATCATCGTAGGCATCGAGGATTTTCTGAAGTTTTGCCTTTTCCAACATCAATGTTTCCTTACATATAAAACAGCGCATCAGACATTGACCACTTCCAAAAAGTGAATCAATGGTATATGCGAATGGTTATTGTTTAACAGAACCGAACAAAGCGGTAAATAGCGCAATCTTCGATCATTTTAGCATGCATACTGCATAAGCTTGCCGAAGCATACACAACTAAACACGCGCACCATAAAAGAACAACGGTGCGCGCATTCAGTTCCATACGCATATATTTACATGTAAGAGTAGCTAATGATGAGTGCACCACTGAAGTGCAGATTTGGCAGCAATTGCTCCGTCACTCGTTGCGGTCACAACTTGGCGAAGATTCTTCTGGCGAACATCACCCGCAGCAAACACCCCTGGCACCGACGTAGCCATCGAATCATTCGCAAGAATCGCACCTGTGGAATCGAGGTCAACGTTGCCTTGGAGAAATTCGGTTGCAGGTGTTTTGCCGATGGCAACAAACACTGCAGATACGGGAATAGTGCGCTTTTCACCTGTGGATACATTAGAAATGCACACACCAGACACTTTGCCATCAGCTCCTTCGATACGATCAACGATTGAATTAAAAACAAATTTCACATTATCAAGCGACGCAAAATGCTTCACGTCAATTTCGGCAGCACGAAGCGTATCGCGTCGATGTACTAAATACACTGTTTTGCAAATACCGGCAAGATATTGGGCTTCTACCGCAGCGGAATTGCCGCCTCCGATAACCGCAACATCTTTACCACGGAAAAAGTTTCCGTCGCAGGTGGCGCAGTATGAAACACCATGACCAGCATATTCTGCTTCACCGGGGCATCCGAGTTTTCTGCTCTCTACGCCTGATGCTACGATAACCGAACGAGCCTTAATATCGCCGCTTGGCGTTGAGATTACTTTTGGCGAAGCAGAAAAATCAATATTTGTTACTTCAGCTCTGATTAACTTTGCGCCAAATTCTTCGGCCTGTTTGCCCATATCCTGAGCAAGATCAAAGCCACTAACGCCTTCGGGAAAACCTGGATAATTCTGCAACTCAGGGGTTTGCGCCATCTGGCCACCATATCCAAGTTTTTCTACCATGACGCAACTCAGTCCAGAGCGAACTGCATATAACGCGCTCGTCATACCCGCAGGACCTGCTCCTATTACGCAGACGTCATAGATCATGACAAACTCCTAATCGAGAAGATCAAGAACGTTTTGCTTTGGAACAGCACCAACAGATGTTTTTGCCGGTTGACCATTTTTAAACACAATAAGCGTCGGAACGCTCATTACCCCGTACTGACCTGCAACATCGGGTGCCTTATCAACGTCGAGACGATAGACATCGGCACGATCGGACACTTCTTTTGCCACTTCGTCTACCGTTGGAGAAAGCATCTTGCATGGTCCGCACCACGTTGCATAAAAATCAACAAGCACCGGACGATCAGCATTCAACACCTTCTGCTGAAAATCTTTTGAGTTCAATTCCTCTGTCATATTGACTCCTTCAGCGTATATTCATTCCTTTTTCTATTTGACACTACGACTATATCATTACCAGATCGATCTTTTTCCTTCCGTGCAGTCTGCTACGCAATCGTAATGAACCGACGTATAATACGCACATAAAAAGAGCATTGGTATGGAGATAACCGGAGTTGATAGATGACATCACCAGCACAGACAAATGCCGATACATTAAATTCCAACACAGTAAAGAATTCTCAATCCCCTATTACGCCCATACACACCGATGGTCCAAATCCCCTCGACGGGACACGTCCGGCATGGACAGGACACCGAACCGAAGATTTTGCGCTCGTCCTTGAAGGCGGGTCAATGCGCGGACTTTTCACTGCTGGCGTGACAGATTTCTTTCTCGATAAGGGGCTGTGCGCAGATCTGGTAGTGGGAACTTCTGCCGGAGCCCTTGCAGGGGTAAATTACGTCGCGGGAGCGACCGGGAGAACCGCATATCTCAATTGTAAATACTGCACGGATTGGCATTGGCTTTCCATGAGCAACTATGTTGCCACAGGAAACGTCGTCGGATCCATGATGTTTGACCAGATTGGAAGCTCAATTGAACCGTTTTCATTTGATGCTCTCAGAAAATCACCCATGCAGTTTGTTAGCGTTTCGAGCGATCTCGAAAAAGGCGATGCAGACTATCATTGCTGGAAGACATACGACAAGCATGAAGAAACATATTTAAAAGCTTCATCCGCCATGCCCTTTGTAAGCAAGTTGGTTCATGTCGATGGGAAGACGCTGCTCGACGGTGGAATATGCGATTCAGTGCCCTATATATTTGCGCAGCTTGCCGGCTATAAAAAAATCGTGATCGTGCTGACTCGTGAAGACGGATATGTCAAAAAACCGTATCGATTGATGGGTCTTGCGCACTCTCGATATCGTGATTATCCCCTGTTTATTGAACGTATGGAACATCGCTATTTCGAATACAATCTTGCGTATCGTCGCATTAAAAGAAAGGCTGAAGCAGGAGAAATATTTGTCATTCGTCCAACCGAACCGGTGACCGTCAAAACGCTCGAGAATGATCCCTATAAATTATTTGACCTGTATAAAAAGGGATATCGCCAGGCAGCCCTTAATTGGAACGGCTTAGTGGATTATTTAGGTCTGTAGATTACTTGGGTTTGTAGATAACAAGCCTGGTTAATGAAAAACCTGCTGATGAAGCATTTCACCAGCAGGTTTTACGTTTTTATTAACTTGAAGGGGATACACGAGGAAAATACGAGCAACTCTTTGCGATGCGTTTCTCCCTCATGCTTTCCGTAAGAACAATTACACCTTAAATAGCGTGTGCCGCGACCGTGGCCCCTTTGATGATCTCTTTAAAGTCATCAACGGACATTGAGCCTTGGTTTCCACCTTCGCGGGTACGGACGGATACCGTATGGTCGCCCATCTCTTTATCGCCTACGACCAGCATATACGGAACCTTCATGCTTTGCGCTTTTGCGATCTTTACGCGCATTGGCTCATTTTGCGTATACACCTGAACACGTCCTCCCAGCTCGCGCAACTCATTCGCAAGTTGGTTGCACGTGTCTTGGTGACGATCGGCGATAGGAATGACCACCACTTGCGTAGGCGCTAACCACAACGGCATATTTCCCACGGTTTGCTCAATCAAGATACCCAAGAAGCGTTCAATTGATCCAAACAGCGCACGGTGCAACATCCAGGGACGCTGCTCTTTGTTATCTGCCGTACGATACGTGATGTTGAAACGCTCAGGCAGATTGAAGTCAACTTGCACCGTTGAGCACTGCCACCAACGACCGATGGCATCCTGAATTTTAATGTCAATCTTTGGACCATAGAACGCACCGTCACCAGGGTTAATATCATAGGGAATGCCCTGGCGCTCAATAGCCTGTTTCAAGAAGCTCTCGGCTTTTGTCCACATTTCATCGGTGCCAATAGATTTTTCTGGACGCGTAGAAATTTCGGCAGTGTATTTAAATCCGAAGGTCGTCAGAATCTGATCGGCAAGATCCAAGATCGAGCAAATTTCATCAACAACCTGATCTTCCCGACAGAAAATATGCGCATCATCTTGGGTAAATCCACGTGCGCGCATAAGTCCATGAACGGCACCCGAAAGTTCATGACGATAGACGGTGCCAAATTCAAAATAGCGAATTGGAAGCTCGCGATACGAATGAATGGAATTTGCATAAAGCATGACATGACCAGGACAGTTCATTGGTTTAACGCCATACTCAGTCATGCGAGGCTTTTCCTTGGTACCTTCATTGACATCGAAGAAGTACATGTTGTCATGGTAGTAACCATAATGACCTGAGGTCTTCCACACATCTGCCTTATAGATATGCGGCGTAATAACCTCTTGGTATCCACGTTTTAT
>Ga0214872_100283_pt1 | contig 14879 bp, 11 predicted proteins | sample Stichaenrichm18X_FD_168614 | JGI IMG/M metagenome (GOLD analysis project Ga0214872, IMG submission 168614) | Xylose enriched microbial communities from anaerobic bioreactor in Madison, Wisconsin, United States - 18X | ecosystem: Engineered > Bioreactor > Anaerobic > Unclassified | place: USA... | reverse complement strand
CGATCTGATGATGAGCGACTCGACCAACGCGACGGTACCTACCTTCACGCCGAGCGAGGCAACGGTCGGCGTCACCCTGCGCGAGGTCATCGGCCAGGCCAAGGGCCGCGTCATCGTCGCGAGCTTCGCCAGCCACATCCACCGCATGCAGCAGATCTGCGATGCGGCGGTGGCCGCGGGCCGCAAGGTGGTCGTCACCGGCCGTTCGATGGTGCAGAACACCGACATCGCCCGCCGCTTGGGCTACCTGCACATCAGCGACAACGACATCATCGACGCCTACGACCTCAAGGGCATTCCGCCGGAAAAGGTCGTTGTCATGTGCACCGGTTCGCAGGGCGAGCCCCTCTCGGCCCTGGCCCGCATCGCGGCAGGGGAGCACAAGACCATCTCGATCGAACCGGGCGACACGGTCATCATCTCGGCCACGCCCGTCCCCGGCAACGAGAAGGCCGTCACCCGCGTGATCAACCTGCTCGCCAAGGTCGGCGCCGACGTTTGGGACAAGCGCCGTGCCCGCGTGCACGTATCGGGCCATGCCGGCCAGGAAGAGCTCAAGATCATGCTCTCGATCGTCAAGCCCAAGGCCTTCATGCCCGTCCACGGCGAGGCGACGCACCTGCGCGCCCACGCCGAGCTTGCCCAGCAAGTGGGCGTCGACCCGCGCAACATCTTCCTGCTCGAAAACGGCGAATGCCTGGAAGTGAGCCAGAAGGGCGTCCGCTACGGCGAGCCCGTGCAGAGCGGCGTCGTCTACGTCGACGGCCTTTCGGTGGGCGACACGAGCGAAGACGTCCTGCAGGAGCGCAGCGCGCTCGTCGAGCAGGGCATCGCGGCCGTGGCCTGCGCGGTCGACACGACCAACCGCCATGTGGTCGGCGAGGTCCAGGTCGAGATGCGCGGCATCACCGGCGGCGACGACGACTACCTGGCCCGCGACGCCCAGCGCACCGTGCAGCGGTCGCTCGAAAAGGCCCTGTCCGACCAGAAGAAGAAGCCCCGCGACTGGGAGAAGTCGGCGCGCCAGTCGCTGCAGTCGCTTCTGTGGGACCGCATCAAGCAGCGCCCGATGGTGATCGTTAACTTGATCGAAATCTAGGCGCGTCCCGCATACCCTCTATCTATTCCACGGCTGCCGCTCGTCGGCAGCCGTAGCCGTTTCAAGCTAGCGAAGGAGCTGATCGTGGCCCGGGCCACTAAGAAGACATCCACCAGCAAACGCAAGGCGGCGCCCGCCAAGCAGCAGCGGGCGAGCACTGCGCGCGGACGTCAGGCGGCACGCGCCCAGGCGCCCAGCGAGCCTTTGCTCGACGAGCGCTCGCGTCGCGACATCGCGGGCGTCATTTGCGCCGTCGCCGCGCTCGCCCTCTTTATCGTGGCGGCCATGCCCGAAGCGGGCATCGTGACCAAATGGCTTTCCGCCGCCCTTCACATCGGCTTCGGCATCGGCGCCTACATCCTTCCCGTGGTCCTGGCCCTCGTTTCCGCGAGCCTGTTCGCCTCCCGCATCGGCGAGCGCCTGTCGACCCGCGTGGCCGTGGGCCTGCTTCTGCTCTTCTTCGCGGTCTTGGTCATGCTCGCCCTTTTCTCGCCCAACGTGGAATCGGGCAACCTGAACGGCCTCTTTCTCGAACAGAACCTGCGTTCGCAGGGCGGCTATATCGGCGCGCTCGTCGCTTGGGTCCTGCTCACCCTGTTCGGTCAGGTCGTGAGCGCGATCATCATGGGCGGCGTCGTCATCATCGCCCTCATCGTGATCGGATTTTCCGTCAACGGGCTCGTGGAGAAGATCCGCTCCAAACGCAGCGAGATCGCGAGCGCCCGTGCCAACGATGAAGCCGACCTTTCGGCCATGCCCGCGGCCCCCTACAACGCCAAGCAGACGACCAAGCGCCGCCGCCCCGTGAAGGCGACCCGCATGGGCACCGCCCTCGACCCTGCGGCCGCGCAGGCGGGCGTCACCCAGCAGATCCCCTTCGACGACCCCGGCGCCACCCAGGTGCTCGACCCGTCGACCGCCAAAGCGGAACCCGCGCGAGGCCGCCGCGCCGCCGCAACGGCCTCGGCGCCCGTACCCGCGCGCACCCAGTCGCTCACCCGCAAGCTCGGCAGCAAACGCGCCCAGGAGCTCTCGCACCAGAAGGCCGCCAACGCGAGCAAGCGCAAGGCCGTGCCGCAGGGTGCGGTGCCCCATCCCTCCGAAGGCTTCGTCCTGCCCGACAGGTCGATTCTGAAGCATTCCGACCACGCCGAAAACGACAAGGAAACCGAAGAGACCCTGCGCGAGACCGCGGCCCTGCTGCAGGACACCCTGTCCGACTTCGGCGTCGACGCCAAGGTCGTCGGCTGGGCGGCCGGCCCCACGGTCACCCTCTTCAAGGTCTCACTGCCCAGCGGCGTGCGCGTGAGCCGCGTGACCAACCTTACCGACGACATCGCCCTCGCCATGGCCTCCCAGGGCGTGCGCATCTTCTCGCCCATTCCCGGCACCAACTACGTGGGCATCGAAGTGCCCAACGTCCACCGCCGCACCGTCCTTCTGGGCGACGTGCTGCCGGCGGCGGGGAAGGGCCCGCTGGAAGTGGCAATCGGCGAAGACGTCGAGGGCCATCCGATCGTTTCAGACCTGGCCCGCATGCCCCACCTGCTCATCGGCGGTACCACCGGTTCCGGTAAGTCGGTGGCCATCAACGGCATGATCATGTCGATCCTCATGCGCGCCACGCCCGCCGAAGTCCGCTTCATCATGATCGACCCCAAGCGCGTCGAGTTCACGCCCTACAACGGCATCCCGCATCTCTACGTGCCCGTCGTGACCGAATGCAAGGAAGCTGCGAGCGCCCTTTCCTGGGCCGTGGCCGAAATGGAGCGCCGTCTGAAGGTCTTCGCCAAGGTGGGCGCCCGCAACATCGGCCAATACAACGCCAAGGCCCAGAAGGGCATGATGATCGGCGACGAGGAAGCGGCCGAACTGCCCTATATCGTCATCGTGATCGACGAGCTCGCCGACCTCATGATGAACGTGGGCAAGGAAGTCGAAATGAGCATCAGCCGCCTGGCCCAGCTCGCCCGCGCGGCCGGCATCCACATGATCGTGGCCACCCAGCGCCCCTCGACCAACGTCGTCACGGGCCTCATCAAGGCCAACATCACCAACCGCATCGCCCTTTCGGTGGCGAGCGGCATCGACTCCCGCGTCATCCTCGACACCACCGGCGCCGAAAACCTCATCGGCAACGGCGACATGCTCGTTTCCAAGCCCGAGTACCCGCGCCCCCAGCGCTTCCAGGGCTGCTACGTGTCCGACGACGAAATCAACGCTGTCGTCGCCCATCTCAAGGAGCAGGGCGAGCCCGAATACCACCAGGAGATCCTGAAGACCAACCTCATCAGCCTGGGCGATACCGAACCCGACGGGTCGGGCGGGCGCGCGGGCGGCGGCGACGACCCGCTGCTCTGGGAGGCCGCCGAAATCGTGGTGAACTCGGGCCTGGGGTCCACTTCGAACATCCAACGGCGCCTGAAAGTTGGCTATTCAAGGGCCGGGCGTATAATGGACATGCTCGAAGAGAAGGGCGTCGTGGGTCCGCCTAACGGCAGCAAGCCGCGCGAGGTCCTCGTCAACGACACCGTAGAACTTGAAACGATCCGCGCCTTCGCGGAACACGACGAAGAATAATCGGGAGAACCATCCATGGGCGAAATCAGCTTCGGTGAAATACTGCGCCAAACGCGCGAGCGCAAGGGTCTCGACCTCAACGCCACCGCGCGCAGGCTGCGCATCCGCCCCGACATCCTCCGCGCGATTGAAGACAGCAACTTCGCCGCCATGCCGCCGCGCGGCTACACGCGCAACATGGTCAACGGGTACGCGCGCTATCTGGGCCTGAATCCCACCGAAATCACCGGCATGTACATCGAGGAGCTCTACGCCTACCAGTCGGGCATCTCGCGCTCGCACCGTCGCGGCTCGGGGATCGACATGTCGGCGGCCGACGAGGCGGGGCGCAGCCATCGCTCGTCGCGGCACGACCAGCCCAGCCAGCGTCCGCGCGCCGACCGTTCCCGCGAGCCGCGCCGCGCGCGGGGTGCCGTGGCCGCCGACGAGCTGTCGAGCATGAAGAGCTCCCGCGGCGTGCGCGGCCGCACCGGGCGCGTCTACCCCGACAGCAAGACCCATCGGTCGTCGGGCTCGCTTCTGCCGCGCTTGAACGACGGCGCGAACTACACCAACCCCAACGACGGCTGGCGCTCGAAGCTGCCCTTCATCATCGCGGCGGCGGTCGTGCTCGTTATCGTCGTCATCGTGTGCTCCTTCATCTTCTCGGGCACCGGCAAGTCCAACGAAGCCCAAGTGGCCAATATGCCCGTCACCGGCCTCGACGAATCGTCCTCGACCTCTTCCGACACGAGCGACGCCGCAGCCGATTCGTCGTCGTCCTCTTCGGCCAACGACGTCGCCCCGACCGAAGCCACCTTCGAGTACTCCGTGGCCGACGGCGCCACGCCCTACATCGAGATCTACGTCGACGGCACGACCGAAGTGGCCAAGGACCTCACCGGCCCCACGAGCGGCAGCTACACCTTCACCGACAAGGTGAAGTTCGTCTGCGCCGAAACCGACGGCGTCACCGTCAAGGTCAACGGGGAAGAGCAGGAGCTCAAGACCAACAGCAAGGGCATCGTCAACAACACCTACTACTTCAGCGACATCCTGAACGCTTGGAACGAGGCCCACGGCATCGCGACCTCATCGTCTTCGTCAAACGACACTTCCTCCTCGAGCTCTTCGGCAAGCTCCTCTTCGAGCTCCAAGAGCTCCTCGTCCTCGAGCTCGTCGTCTAAGTCGAGCAAGTCGTCTTCGAGCAGCTCGAGCTCGTCGTCGAGCAAGACGAGCTCTTCGAGCAACTAACCCCTTCCGTTTTCGGTATTCCATGGCCTCGCCTGCTCACGCGGCAGGCGAGGCCCTTGTATGAGAAAGGTACGTCCCATGGCCAAAGAATCGAGCTTCGATATCGTTTCGACCGTCGACATGCAGGAGGTCGACAACGCCTACGGGCAGGCGAAGAAGGAGCTTGCCCAGCGCTACGACCTGAAGGATTCCGGCTCTACGATCGCGCTCGACAAGCAGGCGAAGACCGTGACCGTCAACGCCCCGAGCGATTTCGTCGCCGGACAGGTCTCCGACATCCTCACGAGCAAGCTCGCCAAGCGCGGCATCGATTTGGGCGCCCTTTCGTGGGGCAAGCCCGAGGCGGCCGCGGGCGGCACCGTGCGCCGCGTGGCCCGCATCGTCGAAGGCATCGACCGCGACACGGCCGGCAAGATCAACAAGGACATCAAGGCCCGGAAGTTCAAGGCCAAGGTGCAGATCGAAGGCGACAAGCTGCGCGTTTCGAGCGCTTCGCGCGACACCCTGCAAGAGGTCATCGCCTTCGTGAAGGGCAACGACTACGGCCAGCCCCTCCAGTTCGTCAACTATCGATAGGCGGCGCGCGGTGACCAACGAGATTCTGCAGAACGAAACCGAACGTCCGGTCGCGGTGTCCATCGTCACGATGGGATGCGCCAAAAACGAAGTCGACTCGCTCCACATGGGCAAGGCGCTCGAAGGCGCCGGCTACGCCCTCGTCGACGACGCCGAAGGGGCCGACTGCATCATCGTCAACACCTGCTCCTTCATCCAGTCGGCCACCGAAGAGAGCCTGCAGGCCATCTTCGAGGCCTTCGACCTCCCGCAGGTGAAGGAAGGGCAGGGCAAGGTCGTCGTGGCCGGCTGCATGCCGGCGCGCTACGGCGACGATTTGGCCAGCGCCCTGAACGAGGCCAAGACCTTCGTGCCCTGCAGCAAGGAAGACGACATCGTGGCCGTCCTCGACGACCTCTTTCCCCAGCGCGGCCGCGCCGCGAGGGCGCACGAGGCCGCGCCCCTCTACAGCGCCTACGTCAAGATCTCCGACGGCTGCGACCGCTTCTGCAGCTACTGCACGATTCCCTATATCCGCGGTCGCTACAACAGCTTCACCTACGACCAGATCGAAGAGGAAATCGCGGGCTGCCTGGCTCGCGGCGCCCGCGAGATCGTGCTCATCGCCCAGGACACGGGCCGCTGGGGCGACGATTTCGACGAGCCCTCGACGCTCGCGGCCCTCTTGGGGGCGCTCGCCGACGCCCATCCCGACACCTGGTTCCGCGTCATGTACCTGCAGCCCGAAGGCGTCACCGACGAGCTGTTGCGCACCATGGCCGCCCACGACAACATCTGCTCCTACCTCGACATCCCCTTCCAGCAGGTCAACGAGCGCATCCTGAAGGCGATGAACCGCACGGGCTCGCGCGCCTCCTACGAAGCGCTCATCGCCCACGTGCGCGACATGGTGCCCGGCATCACCCTGCGCACGACCTTCATCGCCGGCTTTCCCACCGAAACCGACGACGAGTTCCAAGAAGCCTGCGACTTCATCGAAGACGCCGACCTCGACTACATCGGCGTCTTCCCCTATTCGCAGGAAGAGGGGACCGTCGCCGGCCGCATGGAGGGCCAGATCGACGTGGACACCAAAGAGGAGCGGGCCCGCGACCTGCGCGCTATCGCCGATTCGATCTCGCGCGTGCGCGTGGCCGACCGCATCGGGCAGACGATGGAGGTGCTCGTGCTTGGCCGCGAGGAAGACGGCCAGCTCTACGGGCGCGCCAAATGCCAGGCGCCCGACGTCGACGGGGTGACCTACGTGCACAAGGGCGCGCCCGGCGACATCGTCACCGTCACCATCACCGACACCCTGCTCTACGAAATGGAAGGCGAATAGCCCATGCCCCAGGAGCAAAGCGCACCCGCGCAGCTGTGGACCCCGGCCAACAAGGTCACGCTGCTGCGCATCTTGCTCATTCCCGTCTTCGTCGTCGCGATCGTCTCGCCCTGGCCCGAATGGTTCCCCCAGTGGCCCGAAGCCGAAATCTGGAAACCCTGGGTGGCCGCCCTGGTCTTCGTGGTCATCGCCGCGACCGACTTCATCGACGGGCACCTGGCCCGGTCGCGCAACGAAGTCACCGACCTGGGCAAGTTCATGGACCCGCTGGCCGACAAGATCCTCGTGGCCGCCGCCCTGCTCGCGCTCGTGGAGCTCGGGCCCCTGCCGTCCTGGGTGGCGCTTATCATCCTCGCGCGCGAGTTCATCGTGTCGGGCATCCGCATGGTGGCGGCGAGCAAGAACGTCGTCATCGCCGCGAGCTGGTACGGCAAGGTGAAGACGGTCCTGCAGATGTGCGCGATCGTCCTGTTCACCGTCAAAGACAGCTGGCTCGTGGCCAGCTGGGGCCAAGACGCCTTCGTGGCCTTCTACGTCTTCAGCTGGATCGTCATGATCGCCGCCCTCGTGATGACGATCGTCTCGATGCTCGACTACTTCTCGAAGGCCAAGCATATCCTGGGCTTCACCGATGCCGAAGACGCGCAAGCGCGTGCGGGGGAGGGCTCAGAAGAGGCAGACACGATCGCCAACGAAGAGCTCGCCGCCGCCGTCGTGCATGAGGCCGCCCGGGCGGGCCTTACGGTGGGTACGGCCGAAAGCTGCACGGGCGGTATGATCGCCGCCGCCCTCACCTCGGTGCCCGGTTCGTCTGCCGTGCTCAACGGCGGCATCGTGAGCTACACCAATCCTGTGAAGCACCGCGAGCTCGGCGTCGCGCAGGAAACGCTCGACGCCCACGGGGCCGTGAGCGAGGAAACGGCCTGCGAAATGGCCCGAGGGGCGCGCAGCGCCCTTTCGACCGACCTCGCCGTTTCGGTCACGGGCATCGCGGGCCCCGGCGGGGCGGAACCGGGCAAGCCGGTCGGCACCGTGTGGATCGGACTCGCTGTTGGGGACGCCGTTTCCGCGCGCGTCTTCCACTTCGAAGGCGACCGCGCAGCCGTGCGCGCCCAGACCGTCCACGAGGCCCTCGCCGCCCTCCGCGCCGCCATCCAGACGCGCACGCGCTAAATGCGCGCCCCTTTCTCGCCCTTTTCGCAGCATCGGCGCGCCGGCAGCGGGGGAGGCGCGGGGCCTTTCTCGTAGCATTGCGCGAGATGCGGCGCCTAGAATCAAAGGCGCAGACGGAATGCTTGACAGGCAAACATCTGTTCGTATAATGGCAACTGCTGTATTTCTACGAAGGAGACGCGATGTCGCAGGCGGCAGATAAAGAGAAGACGCTCAAGCCCACGCTCGACCAGATCGAAAAGAAGTTCGGGCGCGGGTCGATCATGAAGCTCGGCGATAACGAGCATATGGAAATCGGAGTCATCCCCACGGGGGCCCTGTCGCTCGACGCGGCCCTGGGCATCGGCGGCGTCCCGCGCGGGCGCATCGTCGAAATCTACGGCCCTGAATCGAGCGGTAAAACCACCCTGGCCCTTCACATCCTCGCCGAAGCCCAGGCCTTGGGCGGCATCGTCGCCTTCATCGACGCAGAGCACGCCCTCGACCCGGTCTACGCCGCCAAGCTCGGCGTCGACGTCGACGACCTGCTCATCAGCCAGCCCGATACGGGCGAGCAGGCGCTCGAAATCTGCGACATGCTCGTGCGCAGCGGCGCGATCGACGCCGTCGTCATCGACTCGGTCGCCGCTTTGGTGCCCCGCGCCGAAATCGAAGGCGAGATCGGCGACACGACGGTCGGCCTTCAGGCCCGCCTCATGAGCCAGGCCCTGCGCAAGCTCGCCGGCTCCCTGTCCCGTTCGAACACCACCTGCATCTTCATCAACCAGCTGCGCGAGAAGATCGGCGTCATGTTCGGCAACCCTGAAACCACCACGGGCGGCCGCGCCTTGAAGTTCTTCTCGTCGGTGCGCATCGACGTCCGCCGCTGCGACTACGTCAAGCAGAACGGCGAAACGGTGGGCAACCGCGTGCGCGCCAAAGTCGTGAAGAACAAGGTGGCCCCTCCCTTCCGCCAGGCCGAATTCGACCTCATGTACGGCGAGGGCATCTCGAAAACTGGCTGCATATTGGATATGGCCGTGGAATGCGGCATCGCCAAGAAGAGCGGCGCTTGGTACACGTATGGGGAAGAGCGCCTGGGCCAGGGCAGGGAAGCGGCCAAACGCACCCTCGAAGACAACCCTGAACTGCGCGACGAGCTCGAGCGCAAGGTGCGCGAGGAATACGAGCTCGCGATTCCCGAACCGAGCGGCTCTTCGGTCGCGACCGAAACCCATCCCGATCCCAAACCGGCCAAGCGCAAGTAGCGCGGGAGCTCTCACATGGCGTTCGTGCCTGAAGAACATCGTGCGGTGTCCTCCTTCGACCCGGCACCCGGCCGTCCCGCCCGAAAGGGGCGCCGCAGGCAGACGGGAGAGGGCGGCGCCCCGCGCATGAAGCCCTTCGACAAGCTCGTCCAGCTCTGTTCGGTGCGCGAGCGCTCGAGCGCCGAACTGGCCCGGCGGCTCACCGGCTACGGCTACAGCGACTCCGACGCCCAGAAGGCGATCGCCAAAGCCCAGCGGCTCGGCATCGTCGACGACGCCCGCTTCACCGAACTGTTCATCCGCACCCGTCTCGCAAGCGGGCGGGGCGAAAGGTCTATCGAACGCGATTTGCTCAAGCACGGCATCGTCGCGCGCGATCTGGAAGGCTGGCCCGAAGCCTACGGCATACAAGACGAGTCGCAGCTCGAAGCGGCCCTCGACCTCTTGCGGTCTCATCCGCCCCGCGCCAAAGACGCCTGGGGCGCCGCCTACCGCAAGCTCACCAACCGAGGCTTCCAGCCGGGCGTCGTCTCCCGCGCCGTGCGCCAGTGGTACGACGCGCGCGAAAGCGAGGACCGCCCCGGCGACGTCGCGAAGTGACAACGGCCGCGCGTGATGTTGTCAAACGAGCGTGTGACAACATCACGCGCGGCCGTTGTCACACACGGACCAGAGGGGTGGCGCTCGCCGACGGCTCGTGTGCATCTCGCCTGTTTACTAGAAATGCACGGGCAGAACATCTATAGTTGATATGCGTGAGATTTTACGTGCCTGCATAGGTGTTTTATATAGATGAACTGCATAGAGCGCCCCAGAACCGTACGTCTATTCTCATGCCTGGTTTTTGCCGGGCATTTTTTGATGTCCACAACCGATTGATCCACATACCACGAAAGGGGGAGCGTATGCCGGAGATTCTATGGCTCATCCTCGGTCTCGCCGTCGGCGCGATCGCAGGCGTCATCGCCATTCGGGCCATCAACAACTCTCGCCAGCAGAGCGCCCAGCGCGAAGCGGACGCGCTCATTCAGGAAGCGCGCAAACAGGCCGATACGCTGAAGAAGGAAGCGGAAGTCGAAGCCAAGGACGAAGCCCTCAAGCTGCGCCAGTCCATCGAAGCCGAAAAAACCGAGCGCCTGAAAGAGGCCCGCGCCGCCGAAGAGCGCCTCAACTCCCGCGAGACCTCGCTCGACCATCGCAGCGATTCGCTCGACGCCCGCGAACACCAGCTCTCGAGCATGCAGGGCCAGCTCGACCGCCGCAACCGCGACCTGCAGGACAGCGAGCGCAAGCTCGACCAGCGCCGCCAGTCGCTCGACCAGCGCTTCGAGGAAGTCAACCAGCGCCTCGAAGAGGTGGCCGGCATGACCTCCGACGAAGCCAAGACCGAACTGCTCGACAACCTGCGCGACGAAGTCACCCACGAATCCGCCGCGATCATCCGCGACGCCGAAGCCCGCACCAAGGCCGAAGCTGACAAGACGGCCCGCGAGATCCTCTCGATCGCCATCCAGCGCGTCGCCGCCGACCACACGGCCGAAATGACCGTGTCGACCATCCACATCCCCTCCGACGACCTGAAGGGCCGCATCATCGGCCGCGAGGGCCGCAACATCCGTTCCTTCGAGCAGCTCACGGGCACCAACCTGATCATCGACGACACCCCCGAGTGCGTCACGATCAGCTGCTTCGACCCGGTCCGCCGCGAAATCGGCCGCGTCACGATGGAAAACCTCATCGCCGACGGCCGCATCCATCCGGCCCGCATCGAAGAGATGTACAAGAAGGCCCAGCGCCTCGTGAACCAGAAGGTCCAGGAGGCCGGCGAACAGGCCACCTTCGACACGGGCATGCACGACCTGCATCCCGAACTCGTGCGCACCCTGGGCCGCCTGCGCTACCGCACGAGCTACGGACAGAACGTCCTCAACCACAGCCTCGAAGTGGCCTATCTTTCGGGCGTCATCGCCTCAGAGCTCGGCCTCGATCCCACGACGGCCAAGCGCGCCGGCCTTCTGCACGACATCGGCAAAGCGGTCGACCATGAAGTCGACGGCTCGCATGCCGTCATCGGCGCCGACCTCGCCCGCCGCTTCGGCGAAAAGCCGGAAATCGTCCATGCAATCGAGGCCCATCACAACGACGTCGAGCCCAACAGCGTACTCGACGTGATCGTGCAGGCGGCCGACGCCGTCTCCGCCGCCCGCCCAGGCGCCCGCAAGGAAACCCTGGACGCGTATGTGAAACGCCTCGAGAAGCTCGAGGAGATCGCCAACGCCCACAAGGGCGTCGAGCGCACCTACGCCATTCAGGCCGGCAGGGAAGTGCGCGTCATGGTCCAACCCGAAGTCGTCGACGAAGCCGCGACCAAGGTGCTTGCCCACGACATCGCCCAGCAGATCGAAAACGAGATGCAGTATCCCGGCCAGGTGAAGGTCGTCGTCATCCGCGAGAGCCGTGCCGTCGACATCGCGAAGTAACCGCGGCATGTCCGAAGACCTTACCGACTTCATACACAACGTCACCGGCGAAAGCCATTCCCGCGTCGAAGAGGACCTCGGGGATGGCTTCGTCCGTTTACGGAGCGAAGAGGCCGAGCGCCGCCAAGCCAAGCACGACGTCCGCGGCACCGAAGACATCGTGATTGAGATGCTGCGCAACGCCCGCGATGCCCACGCCTCCCACATCTACGTGGCCACCGCTAAAGAAGGGACCACGCGCACCCTCACGATGATCGACGACGGCGACGGCATCCCCGCCCATCTGCGCGACCGCGTCTTCGAAGCCCGTGTCACGAGCAAGCTCGACACGGTCCACTTCGACACCTGGGGCATCCATGGCCGCGGCATGGCCCTCTACGCGATCAAGGTGAACGCCCGCCAGGCCCGGGTCGTCGATTCGATGGTGGGCGGCGGCACGGCCTTCACCGTCGTCACCGACACCGCGGCGCTGCCCGAAAAGCGCGACCAGAGCACGCCGCCGCAGTTCGTGCGCACCGAATCGGGCACGATCGTCGTGCGCGGTCCGCGCAACATCCGGCGCACGGTCTGCGAATTCGCCTACGTCGACCGCGCGCACGTGACCGTCTACCTGGGCTCTCCGATCGACATCGCGGCCGTGTTGTGGGACCAGGGCCGCGCCGGCACCTCGGCGCAGGCGCGTGCCTTCTGCACCGACCCGTCGACGCTGCCTATTTGCGATCGGCTCGCCGCCGCTTCGACTCCCGACGAGTTCGCCGCCCTTGCCCACGGCATCGGGCTCGACCTGTCGCCGCGCAGCGCCCGCCGCGTGATGGACGGCACGATCGAACCCGTGCCCGCAGCAGCCGACGCCGTCCGCATCGTCGACGCCGCCGCGCCCAAGCCCACGCCGCGCCCCAAGCGCGCATCCGGCCCGCACGACGCCGTGGAGGACGCCCTTGGCGCCCGCGACGGCCGCAGCCTCAAGATCGCCGCCGACGATCGCGCCGCCTTCCTCGACGAGGTGGCCCGCGCCTACCGCACGCTTGCGCAGGCCTACTACCTCGACGCCGACGTCGAGGCGAAGCTCACCGTGGGAAAGGCCAAGCTCACCGTTGAGATTCCCGTGCGACTTTTGCGGTAGCAATTGCCCCGTGGGCCCCGTACCTCTATCATGGTCCTACATATACGCAGACCAAAACGCAGCACTCGAAAAGGATAGTCCGTGCCCACCCTCAACCACCTCAAGCCCGAAAACGGGCTTTTGAAAGTCTCTTCGAAATCGTCGCCCGCCTCCGTCGCGGGCGCCATCGCCGGGATGGTGAAGGACGGGTCCCATGTCGAGCTGCAATCGGTCGGCGCCGGCGCCGTCAATCAGGCCGTCAAGGCCATCGCGATTGCGCGCGGCTTTCTCACCCCGGTCGGGATCGAAATCGCCTGCACGCCCAACTTCGCCGACATCGTCATCGACGGCGAGTATCGCACGGCCATCCGCCTGAAGATCGTCCCGCTCGCTGGCGCTCCCACCGCGCCTTCCGCACCCGAAGAATAGGCTCGCTTTGTTCAACGACTCCACTTTCTGCATTACTACGTTCGGCTGCCAAATGAACAAGCACGACACCGAACGCATCGCCGGCATGCTCGAATCCCTGGGCTCCGTCCGCGTGGACGATAACGCCGACGCCGATTTCAGCATCTTCCTCACCTGCTGCGTCCGCGAAAAGGCCGACGAGCGCCTGCGCGGCCAGGTGGCATCGATGAAGAACGACCCCGTCCGCACGGGAAGCCCCTACGGCCACCGTTACGTCTGCATCGGCGGCTGCATCGGCCAGCGCGACGGAGAAAAGCTCTTCCAGGACCTCGGCAACGTCGACGTCGTCTTCGGCACCCATAACATGCAGGCCCTCCCGCACCTCCTGCAGGACGCGATCGATTCGGGCGAGCACCGTGCCGAAGTGATCGACGGGCGCGCCGAGTTCCACGACGAGCTGCCCGAAGACCGCGAGCATCCCTGGGCCGCCTGGCTGCCGATCACCGTGGGCTGCAACAACTTCTGCAGCTACTGCATCGTGCCCTACGTGCGCGGGCGCGAAATCAGCCGCCCAATCGAGGAAATCGCCGACACGGCCAAAGCCTATGTGCAGCAGGGCGTCCGCGAGATTTCCCTGCTCGGCCAGAACGTGAACTCCTACGGGCGCGACCTCTACGGCGAGCCCCGCTTCGCGGAGGTCCTCGACGCCGTAGCCGCAAGCGGGGTCGAGCGGATCCGCTTCTTCACGAGCCACCCCAAAGACCTCACCGACGACGTCATCGAGCGCTTCGCGACCCTGCCTAACCTGATGCCCGCCCTCCATCTGGCCGTGCAGTCGGGCTCCAACCGCGTGTTGAAGGCGATGAACCGCCGCTACACGGTAGAGCACTATCTTGAGCTCGTCGAGAAGATCCGCGCCGCCCGCCCGGGCATCGCCCTTTCGACCGACCTGATCGTGGGCTTCCCCGGCGAGACCGAAGAGGATTTCCTGGCCACCAAACAGCTTGTGGAAACGGTTGGCTACAGCCAGGTCTTCACCTTCATCTACAGCAAGCGCGAGGGAACGCCCGCAGCCAAGATCGAAGACGACACGCCGCACGAGGTCATCCAAGACCGCTTCGACCGCCTGGTCGACGTCGTGCAGAAGGGCGCCTGGGAATTCAACCAGCACGATCTGGGCGCCACCGTGCCCGTGCTCATCGAAGGCGCGAGCAAGCGCGACGCCGCGATGGTGGCGGGGAAGAGCCCCAAGAACCAGACGGTTCACGCCCATCTGCCCGAAGGCTGCGCCCTCGACGACCTCGTGGGCCGTATCGTCGATATCCGCATCGACGAAGCACGCACCTGGTATCTGAAGGGCACGATCGCCTGATGCCGCATCGGCCAGGTATCCCGCTCGTCGTCGTCTGCGGGCCCACAGCTTCGGGCAAAACCGACCTTTCGCAGCTGATCGCGCGCGAGCTGGGCGGCTGCGTCCTGAGCGCCGACAGCATGCAGATCTACACGGGCATGGACATCGGCACGGGGAAGATCCCAACAAGCGAGCGCATCGTGCCGCATTTCGGCTTCGACCTCGTCGATCCCGGCAGCCCCTATTCGGCCTCGCTCTACCAGGAGTACGGCAGGGGAGTGATAGCGCGCTGCGAGGCGAAGGGGGAGC
>Ga0214872_100281_pt1 | contig 15087 bp, 13 predicted proteins | sample Stichaenrichm18X_FD_168614 | JGI IMG/M metagenome (GOLD analysis project Ga0214872, IMG submission 168614) | Xylose enriched microbial communities from anaerobic bioreactor in Madison, Wisconsin, United States - 18X | ecosystem: Engineered > Bioreactor > Anaerobic > Unclassified | place: USA... | reverse complement strand
GCCGAGCTCGGGCAGGCAGCTGACGCACTTTGCAATACGACTCGCTAAAGCGCGGGTGCCGTCCGACTTGTCGGACGGCACCCATTCGCTCAGACTATGCTCATGTCAATTCAGCTTTAACAGAGCCTTCTTATTTCCACATGCCTCTATAAGTTTTTTCTTAAACTCACGAACACTGGCATAGCGAGCATCTGGGTCAAACTGAGTTGCATGTACTATGACTTCTCTTAGCGCAACGGAGATATCTGAGGTAACAAAACCTGACATGCGGTCATGGGAAGTAGCTTCTCGTCCCGTAAGGCAAAAGAATAACAACATACCGAGAGAGTAAATATCACTTCGGACACTTGTCTGGCCAAATCCAAATTGCTCAGGAGGGGCATAAGCACGCGTGCCAAAGTGAGTAGTGTCTTGTTCGGCATCACTTTTGAATATACGAGAGATTCCCAAATCAATAAGTGTAACTCCAGCTTGTGTAACCATAACATTGCTCGGTTTGAGATCGCGGTGGATGATGGGCATGCTAAAGCGCTCATGTAGCTCACTTACTGCATCGCATAGATCAGGAAACACTGTGCGCACGAGATCTAGGCGAGCGTCAGAGTCATCCAAACGACCAACGCAGCTGCCAAGGGTCTCCCCACTCACATATTCCATAACAACTGTAAAGCGGCCTTCGACACGTGTACATTCGTAAATACGCGGCAAATGTACAAGACGAACACCACGCTTTTGTGCAGCAAATACAGCCTCATAGGCATTGCCAAGACTAGTATGGCCACTCATAATTTTGCGCACGAAAGGGCCTCGCTCTGAGCCATCTCGCACCACAAGGTAAACAAGCTGGGTTTGTTCGCTCTCGCTTTGCTTAAGGATCCGCTCGACTCGATAACCATCGCGGGTACTTAGCTCATCGAGACGAGAAGCAAGTTCGCTGTCGAAATCACCAGTTTCCATATGCCGATCGTAGCAGATCAGAGCTGATCTCACAGCAGTTAGTTTATACCGAACTAATACTGTCCTTTACTGCCCGTACTTTAAGCGAAGAGAACATCGCTACAGAGCAATGCATCTATTCTATTTATTACTCTGCACAGACTAGCAGACCGTCTCTTCTCCAAAGTGATAGAGCTCCTCATTTACTTTCTGGAGTGAGCAACCTCGATCAAGACAAAAAATAATAATGGCATCACGTCGACTCTTAGGATATAGAGCACTCACACCGGCAGCACTGAGAAGACGATTGGTCTCACGACAATCAAGAGCCATTGCAAAAGCAATGGAAAGAACTTTATCACGGTCAGGGTGACACTTTTTGCCTGAGAAGAGCTCACGACCGTAATGTTCTGCTAAACCAGACATTCGTACGACACGTGACTGCTTAAGATGCTTTTCTGTAAGTAGTTGCTGCAGATAATCAGAAAGCGTCCGGTCAGTCATATCTTTTTGATGCTCATCAAGAAATTTGTCAAGATTTGAGGATGAGACAAGCTCATTGAGTAGCTCTTCTGTCAAAGGCTCACTCACAGCTAACCCTCCTATGCAATATCCCAGCTCGCCGCAGCATCGTTGTTCAGAAGAGAGCTGAAGTACAGTACTTTTACTGTATCTGCTTTAAAATAGAGCATACCTGACTTAGTGCCTCCTACAGCAAGCGTGCCTGATTGTAGAGCATCATCGCTATTTGCAGATGAGTTTGAATAGTAGGTGGCATCTTCCTGGGCGCCGTTAGAGTCTTCACCCTTCCAGTCATACATGTTGTAGCTTGCTGAATCACTTCCATTATTTACATAGGTCACACTCACACCTACAACAGATGATCCATCATAGTTAGTCAAAGTGGTGTCAACTGAGTTAACGACAATGGATAGACCACTATCGAGTTTTACAGAGGTCCCAACAGTAAGGTCTGTAGAAGTACTCTGATCAGCACTTTCTGATGCCGCAGTAGTATTCTCTGTTGAAGAGCTCGTCGATACGCTCGAAACGCTTGAACCATTAACAGCCTCATTCAGTGCTGCTGAAGTAGCACTTTGCGCTGCAAGTACAGCAACCATAGCCACTACGTTGATAATGACAGCTATGATGGCAAACACCTTGCCTGAGTACTTGCCTCGCAAGGTGCCTATCATGCCCACGATAGCAAGCACCACACCTACTAATGCAATGAAAAATGAGATGTTATTAAGAATTGGCATCCAAGAAGTAATAAGAGCGATGATACCTAGTATTAGTCCCGCTATTGCCATGCCTGACTTCGCAGCGCCCACAGTATGTTTACTCATGTTTGTCTTCTCCTTCTAGAGGATTACGCGATCTTGTAGCGGCGTTTTTGATTATATTTTTGCTACCTGATAAAAACCTGAGCTGTCAGATCCTTTTAAGCATTTTTCTGCCTACCCAAAATCTTCACGCGTAGAATCCTTAGAAGATCTTGGATCAGCACATAAGCTGAACCGCTAACACAAGGACATATCATTCTCATCAAACAACTTGTGAGAAGCTCAGAGTCATAGGCATGTATAAGACTTATGACTTTTACGCACAGATCCTACCGATGTGATCGTGTCTGCTGCTGTAGCACCAAAAGTTGATAAACACAGCACTTTAAATGCACAGGCTGGCTTGTTCAATACAGACGAAATCATTACGCGAGTAAAAAAGTTGGACAAAGCTAGAAGGGATATCTGAAAATCCCAATACATACACGAAAGCAACCAAATAAATTTGATCCAGCCATACGAATAAGCATAGTTCTCAAAGTTTGAGTAATCTATCATTAGCTTAGTTTGAGCTATACAGATATATGTTTTTACCAAAGAAACTCTAGAGCTTAGAGAAATGGTATGGTCTCATTCTTAAACCAGTAGTCTTCAACAATGCAATAAGAACTTCTAGAGCGGTAATGCCTAAAAAGCTGATTTTAAAAAGATAAACACCGCAGCGAGACAAACTTTTGTTATGATTCTCATCTGTTTACGTAAAGCGTGAGACCATAAGGCTCAGGACAGAAGGAAATCTTATTCTACAAAGAATCACTTTAAAAATAGGTATAAGAAAATCCGATCTCCATTCCAGCAATAAATGCTGAGATTCGATTGGGGGAACTGACATGGGTCTTGTTCCTCAGTGCAGGTTAGGTATGTATCCCAAACGTTTCCAGTAATGCCAAGAGTAAAAAATAGATCCGGAACTTCTGAAGATCTGAAACGTACCACCGGCTATCTACAGGTATTGCATGTTTCTTCAAAGATTAAAAAGAAAGCTCCCTCTCAAAACCATTTGAGAGCTATCCTAAGGAGCATGAATTATACGGTTCGCTGCCTACCTATAGCAAGGAGAGTGGGAGATGAAATCTGCCCCCGATCTATATCGCGCTATTACACAACGTAAGTCAACACGCAAATATGAAATGCAACCATTGAGTGCCGAAACTCTTACCAAAGTGGAGAAAGCTATTACCGAACTCACGCCTCTGAATGCCTCCATACCATTGAGGTGGCACTTTACTCAGAAAGCAAAAGGGAAATTCAAGGCGGAAGCACCCCATTATCTCATCATCAGCGGTAGTGGTACTCCAGGCGAGATGGAAGAAGCCGGCTTTCGATTCGAGCAGCTTGTTTTATGGCTTGATACAGAAGGAATTGGGAGCGTTTGGCTAGGATCAACGAAAGATGCTGAAAAAAGCGACACAGAAAGCAACCTCATCACGCTGGCTTTCGGTAAAACAGCAGAATCGCTGCATCGAACCGTAGATGAATTTAGTCGAAAGCCTCTCGAAAGTATTACCAACGCACCAGAGGATGAATGCATGCAGGCTGTACACCTTGCCCCCTCGGGAATGAACTCCCAACCTTGGTATTTCGAAAAAACTGCCGACAAAGTTCTGGTCTATCAACAAAAGTTGAAGCCACCACTGTCCTTTGTCTACAAGCTCGCCGATCTTGATATGGGAATTGCTCTTTGCCACTATGCGCTTGCATGCCAGCAAGAAGGAATATCCTTCACCTTTACCCGTTCCAAAACGATGCCGGATAAACCTGGGTTCACACCTTTTGGAATAATCAAATAACAAAACCATGGAGTTGGTCATTTCGTAGAATGATCAACTCCACCTATATCACTATCGGTTGATATCTAAATTATGGACAGCTTTAACGACAAGTCAGGCAAGATCAATTTCAGCATTGGTCAATATCGAGTATTGCAAGTCGTTCTTCGTGAGAAGCTCGTGGGTAAAGAATCGCCTAGTACGATCTACTTATCTTCTCATCTGATCTTAGATAACTTGATCAGGTTTATGAGAACTTGTTTGCTTAATGAAATGCTTATCCTGTTATAGGCCACATCTAATGCATGCCTTTGTTGTGCCATATATGATGCACAATCTTGCTGGATAGATGAAAAAGTGTTGCTGTATACAGGTATAACAACGCTTTAGGCTTGCTCTTTATGCATTCTCAAACATCGACAAAAGAGAGCGCAGCTACTGCCACCTTGATAGAGGTGAGATTAACCCTACCCTAAATCACCCTTTTCGGAGAGAAAGCTGCATACGTGCGATCGCTAAGGCTATCAGATAGGCCCCACCAACGATCGCGACAACCCATCCAACTGAAGCCCATACGGATTGGTCGTAGACTTTGAGAAACGGATAGGGTCCAGACACGACCCTAATAAGGTTGAGAAAAATCAGAAGAGCCGCATAAAGTGTCGTCGGAATGATTGCTAATCTCGCGTCTGTGAGCCCAGAGGCTCCTCTCGGATCAACAAGTAGCGAGGAGAGGATAGCAAGGATAGGACACAAGAGATGAAAGTAAAGCATAGATCCCGACAAGAACATCATGGCATAGCCATTTTGACCCGAAAGAGGAGCTAAAACGAAAGTTACTACCAAAAAAGTGAGCGTAAGACAACAGACGGAGATGTACCTCAGCTTGATAACCCACGTAGGCACAAGACGTCCGGTGATTGCCTGTCGTGCTAAGAAGCAGGCGTAGAAAACGCAGGCTACCAACGAGAAGATATTGCTGTCTTCAGTATAGAAAACAAAGAGTCCCGCTCCATGGGTCTGGACGCTAAGGGAAAGGCCAACTAACTCGAGGATGATAAGTGCGACGGTCACTACAAAGGAAATAACCAAGCGCTTCTGGTCACATTTATCTCCCGATACAAGATTATCCAAGCTATCCCTTTCATCGCCCCTTTATAATCGGTCATGATATTCTACCAACTGAGACACGATATAAAGCTTAAAATAACGGGGCAAACCTTACAGTTTCAATCTCTCCTCTGGGAATTTCTGCAATAACAGAGAAGGCTTCATAAAAAAAGAGTCTCCAGAAGACACCCATGTGATGCTATAAAAAATGACTCAGAAAACGAAGCTTTAAATTATACCAGGGATTGTATAGGCTTCGCTCCTAGCAGAGCTTGGTAAGTTGATTTACTCCCCTACTAACATCCTAAACAAAATACTGATGGACCCAGCCAGCACTTTTATATATGACCATATAAAGCAGGACTAACTCACCCAATAAAAGGATGGAGCTGTCCTCAAAATGAGAAGAGCTCCATCCCAAACCATAAAGACTAAAATTTACTACCTACTCAGTGGCTGCCTTGAATATCAATGAGAGTATCGTGATCAAATTACATGATGGACTTGTAGGAGTTTTTCTATCTCTGTTCCCTCTATTTTTTTCAGCAGCTCTTTCAGAGCAACCCTCTCCTTGAAGTCAAGCTTCATATCGGTAAGCTTCTTCCCATCGCGCAAGGCAACGACAGAATCAAGCAAATCACGAATATCATATACGCTGCCCCATACCTCAGGCACTCCACGATCGACTTTTAGAAGCGTATAAACTGCTTCCATACCTGTACGAATAGAATACTCAGTGGTAAAAACTGTGTCTCTTGGCGTCTCCGCAAAATTTCCTATGAAGGCAAAGTTAACACAGCCTTCTGGGACAACATCAGGGCGATCTCCAGCCTCACGCGGCTGAAAATATGCACTGGCAAAAGGCATCATGACCGAAACTGTATTGGCGCTATTTTTTGCTAGGTCCTCAATCTGATCTGCTGGAACACCGAGATGATAGAGCCACTCCTCGCATATCTCCATCCCCGTGCAGTCACGCATAGCTTTCTTGATGAAGTTGCCGGGACGATCCGAGAACATCCCATAAAGCCAGACAAGCACCTGATCTTTAGGCTGACTGCGATATTGTGGCTGACGATTAATTGTCCAGCTCAAAAGCCAATTAGAGTCCTTCGCAGTCACGATACCGCCGGTGACAACCTCGCCCGATAGAGGATCACGCTTACAGATGTTACGGATATAAGGGAGAATCTTGCTATCCAACGTATTAACTGTTGCACTGACCCAGTTACTGTCTTCTGGATTAGTGCAGAACTTGTCTGGATGGCCAAAGGAAGGGTCCTGCTTTGCAATCTTTCGCCAGAGATCAAAAGAGCCTCCTTTGTGTATTTCAGTATCCATCCCACTTGCCTTGGTTTGACTTCCATAGGTGGAGTTTTCCACATTGCTCCCGTTTGTATAGAAGACAAAGTCATTCTCGGTAAGATCAATGTTTTCATGCTGTCCAGCGTGATTAATAACAATCGTTTTTGCAGTCTTTTTATCTGGTTGAATATCAAAAAGTACATTCGTGACCGTTGTGTTGTAATGAAACTGCACGCCGTTTGCCTTCAGATACTTCACCATCGGAAGCACCATGGACTCATACTGGTTGTATTTGGTAAAGCGAAGTGCCGTAAAGTCGGGAAGTCCTCCGATGTGGTGGATATATCTTTGCATATAACGTTTCATCTCAAGTGCACTCTGGTCATCTTTGAATGCAAACATTGTTCGCCAATATAACCAGAAGTTTGTACTAAAAACCTCATTATCAAAGATATCGGTTATCTTCATGTTGGCGAGCTTTTCATCTGGTGTCATAAACAGATTTAAGATCTCCAGGCTACCTTTATCAGAAAGACCGAATTTCTTGTCTGTATGGGCATTTTCCCCACAATTTTGAGTTGCACGGCAAAGAGAATAATTTGGGTCTTTTTTATTCAGCCAGTAGTATTCATCCAAGATACTAAGTCCTTCTGTTTCAATAGAAGGAATGGAGCGGAATAGATCCCACATGCACTCGAAATGATTATCCATCTCACGTCCGCCACGCATAACATAGCCGACATTGGTTATTTGATCCCCATCCAAAGCGCCACCGGGAGTAGATCCCTTTTCAATGATATGGATATGCGCTCCTGGCATCTGGGCGTCACGTACGAGAAAACATGCAGCCGAAAGGGATGCGAGACCACTGCCAATTAGATAAGCGGATTTGTGATCTACGTCTTCCGGTTTAGCTGGACGAGCAAAAGCTTCATAATTCCCACTTGAGTAGTACATGATGAGACCTCCTATAAAGTGTTCAAAAGTCTTTCTTGCACTTTTTTCACTATAAAAGTTGACCTCACAAAACTCTATAAACAAAGAAAGCCCCATGATAAAAATTTTATCATGGGGCTTCAATTGTAAGCTCTAAGCTCTTCCCTGCTCTTACGCTGTTAAGCTTTATCTGTTCGACAGGCATTTAAAGCACTCGTAAGGTTTCCTTGCATAAGTAGGCTGAGCCGATCAATGATCAGCTGAGGATCTCCCGTCATGCCGTCTCGTATCCATTCCAACATGAGACCAACAAAGGCGTATTTATAAAAATCCGCAATAAACTTCTTGTCCTCACTTCTGACGCTCATTCCTGCAGCCTTTTCATTAACTACCCCTATGAGGAGATCATAGGTAAGCTTATAGAGATAAATCTCCACCTGCTCACGACTCACGGAGTGATAAACATTCAAAATGAGAGGTTTGTTATCAAGTACCGCCTCAAATATCTGAAGAAAGCCTTGTTGCCAAGTGCTATATGTTTTCTTTCCGTCCAAAGCTTTAGTTGCCTCTTCAATACATGACCACTCGATCAGATCGTAAATATCCTTAAAATGATAATAAAAGGTCATACGACTGATGCCACAGTCATCGGTAATATCAGAGATGGTTATCTTATCTAGCGGCTTTTTTAACAAGAGGCTTTTTAACGATGCTTCTAAAGCAACTTTTGTCAGCTGTGACATTTTAACTCTTCTTTCACAAGCTCCTCTACTATAGAGACAAAGCAGAAAATACATGAGAATAAGAAAAGCCCACTTAATTCAAGCTACCTTATATACTGTCTTTTATAAAATACTCCTCTATATCAAAGAGACATACTCAACATTATCAGAATCATGTCACATCAAATGATATAGCCATTACCTAGAATTCGTAACCACGACAAAGCGGATTCAAGAAAAGACGGTAATCGTTGTGAATACTTTACAACAAATGCTGACCGACGGAAACAGCACAGAGAACCTGTGAGAGTTGGCGCATATACTACTCGAAACGATAATCAACGGAAGATAATTGATACACAAGCAGCCATAACCTGCGATGTAGACAGTCATCGATCTGCCCAACACCGAGGAGAAGGTAATATGATGGCATGATCATAATCGAATTCTAGATTGTTGGCCAATTTCCGACTGCAGCACAGCACACCAATAATCTCAGTGCTATCAAGATGAATCAACTGATTCTATAATTTAAGTAATATTTAATCGTTTTAGTATTCTATGATTTATTATGAGCTTAATAATTTTATTCCTCTTATATTTCGTAAAATATGCATAAAATATATAAATAAATAGATATTTAGTCTATCCATTTTGAACGAGGTCCAAACAAGTTATTTTTTGTTTCTTTAGCATATCTACTGATATAGCAGCTTGATAGCAAGTCAAGTAGATAAGTAATTCCGTATTTAGCGTATATACCATATTTATCTATTCCATTACCAGCACTGCTAATAAATAAAGTAGAATCATAATGGGATGGAGTAGTTTTGTTACAAAATGCTGTGATTAATACTTTTCGTGCGGTGCGTCCGCATACATACGCATCTATTTCCTTGGCAAATTTTCCGGAAACAGAAATTACAATTATTAGAACTTTATTTGGTGATTCCCTATAGCTTGCCCCTTTTATAATATCGGAAATTGAGGTAAGACGTACAATTTTGCCAGCATAAAACATTTCTTGCTGAAATCTAATAAGGTTCCCACTAATGTTATTGGCGGAAAGAATCTCAACGCTTTCGTGCTGATAAATATCATATGCACAAGAGCATATAAGCCCATCATTTATATGTAGTCGAATATCTGCAAACATCTTACTTAACTCATTATCAAGAATACTATGATAAGCTTCAGGTTTCTCACTCATATTACGAAATCGTATATTGCTAGGAAATACTACTCGTGAAAAAGATGACCTAAGCTCACTTAAATTTGTATAACCAAGATGATTGCAGAATCGTCTAACTGCAGCACGAGTGACATATGCCTCCTTCATTATTCTTGATACCCTGATAGAATCAGCCACTTGAAGATGATTTATTAAAAATCTTGCAATCGATACATCATTACTCGAATCATTACTATTAATAATTTGACTAATTAGATCAAGAAGTCTGAAGTCATGAATGTTCACAACAGCCCCCTTTGACTTCTTCTCGCAATAATGATCCATAGAACGAATCATTACGTGAGCTATACAGAGGCATAATAATAGCTAAGACTAGCGCCGGCGTCTTCTCACAACAGGTTGGTAACTTCTTTTGCCCAAGGGCATAGTGGGAGGATGTGTGATGACTGCCAATAATACTGATTTAATTGCATTGCCATTTCTGTGGGGATCTGCGACTGCGGCCTATCAATGCGAAGGCGCATGGGACGCAGACGGCAAAGGGCTAGGAGAATGGGATTTTTTTAACCATAAAAGTCTCAAAAATATAAATCATGTCGATGGTGATATTGCTTGTGATTTTTATCACCGATATAAAGAAGATTTGGATCTTTTAGCTAAAGGAGGACAAAATACCTTTCGCTTTTCGATCTCTTGGGCTCGAATCATGCCGAATGGTACTGGAAAGGTCAATAAAAAAGGTATTAATTTCTATAATAATTTAATTAATTATTGCATAAAGCTAGGTATTGAGCCCAATGTTACTTTGTTTCATTACGACCTTCCCTTCGCTCTCGCTCGACGTGGTGGTTGGCTTAATTCCGATATTACCGACTGGTTCTGCGCTTATGCAAAGATTTGCTTCAAAGCCTTTGGTGATCGTGTTCGTATTTGGACTACCATAAACGAACCACATTTTTATAGTTACTGCTCAAACATCATAGGAAATTATCCACCTAATCGAACTTTGGATTTCCAATCATATTTTCAATGGCAATACAACCTTATGCTTGCAAGTGCTAAGGCAATAGAAGCTTTTCATGAATTAAATATGCCTGGGATCATCGGAGTGGTTCATGATGGAGGTAGCGTAGAAGTTGCACCTGAAACAAAGCATCCAGATGAGGTATTTAAAGGAGCAGATTTCTTCGGCAACCGTATGATTTTGTGTCCAGCATTAGAAGGCAAGCTACCTCCTGAAACAAATGAGATGCTTGCAAAAATGAACATATTATTATACAAATCTCCTGAAGACAATGAAATCTTTAAGCATGGAATAGCAGATTTCTTAGGCCTTAATCTTTATTGCCGTGAATATGTTACAGATTGGCATGGGGAACAATCCCATGCCTCAGTTAATAACAAAGGCAACGGCCCTAAGGTAGAAAGTAAATGTATCGCACCTCTTTTTGAAACTCTTTACGATAAATCTGTGCCTCACAATCAATGGGGTCGTGAATTACTCCCGCGGGTCATGTATACATCCATCATGGAAATCGCAAAGCGCTATAACAACCCTTTGATATTCGTAACAGAAAATGGCCACGGATGTTTTGAAACCCCTGATAAAACTGGCTTTGTTGCTGACGATGAACGCATAAAAGTTGTCAAAGACTTTATTGACGAGATGCTAAGGGCCAAAAAGGCTGGTGCGAAAGTTGCTGGCTACTATATGTGGTCAGCCATGGATCTCTATAGCTGGATTAATGGTTACAAAAAACGTTATGGCTTTATTCATATTAATTTTGATGGCAACCTAAAACGAACTCCAAAAAAAAGTTTGACTTGGTATCGGCAATTTATCAAAAGTCATGAAAATCTAAAAACAGATGGCATCCCTGCATCCGTTTTACGTTAAGGATGTGAGAGAAAATGAAAGATTCTAAATATCATTCCATGAGCGAAACTGTTTTAGCAGCCATGGGAGGTAAGGAAAATATAAGTCACGTCGAACATTGTGCTACAAGACTTCGTCTTCATTATGTTGATGGATCAAAAATTGATGAAGAGGCTATTAAAAACGCTGAAAATGTAATAGGTGTCGTTAAAACAGCTGAGCAAATTCAAGTTGTTATCGGGCCAAAGGTAGAAGATGCTTATAACGAATTTCTAGAAGTTTCTGGAATTAACCCTAATAATTCAGAGGATACTAAACCTGCATCGAATAAGAGTACAGCTACAAAAGGCGCAGTTGATCTTGTGACTCGATTTGGCAATATCAGTGCGGCCGTTTTCATGCCTATCATTCCCGCTTTAATAACCGGAGGAATGATACTTGCCTTTAAGAATTTACTAGTTAATTACTTTGGATTTGGAACTGATAGCGGCACTGCTATAGTTCTCTCTGCAATTTATAGTGCAGGTCTTTCTTTTATTCCTATCTATCTTGGATATTCACTAGCCTCAAATCTTAAGATGAAACCCGTAATGGGAGCACTTCTTGGTGCTGTTCTTCTCAATTCAGCTATTAATGGAGTTGATAATCTTGATTTCTTAGGAATTTCTATACCGACAGTCGATTATAGCGGGACGGTCTTACCCATAATATTGGGCGTTATATTTATGTATTATGTAGATAAGCTTTTGCGCAAATTTATTCCTGACATTATTGATATATTCGCGAGACCCATATTGACCATGTTGATAGTTGTCCCTTGCACGTTAATTGTTTTTGGTCCTTTGGGTAGCCTTCTTGGCTATGCTCTCAGTGATGGCGTAACATGGCTTATGGATAATGTCGCCTTTATTGCTACGCCAATTCTTTCTGTACTTAACCCTTACTTTGTTATGCTTGGACTAGACAAAGCCTATATTGCAGTTGATATAGCTAGCATTGCAGAATTAGGCTGGACTCCTATTATATTTGGATTTATATCCAATCTTGCTGTTGGTGCTACCACGCTTGCACTTGCAACATCAACGCATAATGACAAGACAAAAAGAGGCATGTACATCTCAACAGGTGTTACTGCACTATGTGGTGTTACAGAACCAGCATTTTACGGTGCTCTTATCGAACGTCCGCGACTTCTAATTGGCACAGCAGCAGGGTGCGCATCCGCTGGCCTTATTGCTGGTATTTTTGCTCTTAAGGAATATGTCGAAGGTGCGTGCCCGGGCTTACTCTCAGCACTCATCTTTATCGCGCCTGACGGTGGAATGGGTAATTTTATACTAGCTTGTGTTGTAGCAGCAGTTTCGATAAGTGTTTCGTTTATTGTAACAAAAATTCTAATTGCAAAAACTGATATAAAAAGCACTGAAAGAGCCTAGTGCTTTATTTAGTAGCAAGACGCATATGCGTCTTGCTACTTCCTTAATTATTTTAAAGTTTATCCTATTTACTTATAAATAATACTACTAAAAAGTTATGTTCTAATAATATAATTGATAAGAAAAAATAGGTAATTTATATGGCAAATAAACAGCAAACATTCTTCAGTTTGCAATAACACACTGCACTTTGCCAATACGTATCCACTGTGTAGCAATAACACAATTGTGTTACATGCCTTGTCAGGAGAAAAAAAGAGTTAAGTACCAGGTCGTAATCTACTAAACCTATCTACCTATATCAACTTCATCTCTTGTAGACTTTACTCCTATGATCGACACTAAAAGTCAATACAACAAGGGCTTCATCTTGTATATCACATGAGACACGATAGTCACCGATGCGATAGCGCCATTTCCTGGAACAACTAGCACTAAGCCCTTTGCCACGAACTCTCGGATTGTCATAACCATCAATGTTCTTGTCTAACCATGAGAGAATAGTCGTTCTTATCGCCACATCAATTTATGGAGTTGCTTACGTGCTTTGTCAGAGTACCTGAGCCGCCATATCATCGAAGACCAAACCCATGCATAAGTTCATCGTTGCTATAGGTCGCAGGATCGGCATCAAATTCCTTCTTTGCACTTTCCCAATCACGTAGGTCTGTTTCGTCCTCAATAATATCTAGTGCAGCATCCATCATGAACTCAGCCATAGGCTTGCCATGTATAGCTGCATAGGTCGAGATGAGCGACTTTTGATCCGGGTCCATTCTCATGGTGAATGTCACGCTCATGGCATGCCCTTCTCATGTATGTACGCTGTAACACATTCCAGCTACCGCACCAAAACAAGCAGTGCTAAATCCTGATGCTACATAATTCCCCACAAATGTCATTGCAATGAAATACAAGATATCAGCTCAATAGCTTATCTAGCCATGGATCAAAATTTACGTAGTTGCCTCTTCCGCCTAAAATAAACAGGCGTCTATGAGAAAATCAATCTTCATTTACATGTAGCTCATCATCGAGTACTTCTACTACCCCATTTGTACTTACTTGCATGGATTAATAACAAGAAGCTCTGAAATTCAAGTTATTCAGACTTTTCAAGTTCTTTATTAATCACACGTGCAATTCCAATTGCATTGTTTGTGTCGCGCACAAGCTCCTTAAATCCATCGTCCATAAGAAGCACCGCAGTTTTGGAAAGAAGTTTGATATGCGTCGTCCCAGCCTCACCATCGGGCACGAGTAGAGCTATTGCGATATCAATAGGCTTATCATCAAAGGATGGCCAACTTAGTTTTTTGTCATTCTTAAATACAATTACTGTAGCAGTGTTAATTGCTGCACACTTTGCATGCGGAATAGCAAAGCCATCCGTCATCCCAGTAGCACCCATTTCCTCTCTTTCAAGAAATGAACGATAGACAGCATCGGCACTATGAGTAACTCCAAGTGATTCAGCCGCGTTTGCTATTGCCCTTAGAACTTCATAGCGGTCGTCTGCATGTTGACCGAGCATAACATTCTTCTCTGATAGGAAATCCATTAAGAATGACCTCCTTATAGGTAATTGTCGAAATATGATGCTAGATAGGCTAAATTTATACAAGAGCACGATAACCAAGTTCAAGTGCTCCAAGAATACCTTGGTTACCACCACACCCCGCAGGGACAATATAACTGTCAATATCTGCAAGCTCAGGAGTTAGAACATAGCCACCCAACTCTTCAAGCGTCTTTCTTCTAATAAGAGGAAAGAGTTGCTTCTGATGCATCACTCCCCCGCCAAGTATGATTCGTTGAGGAGAATAGCAAAGAATATAGGTTGCCAAACCTTCGGCAAGATATGAGCTCTCTATATCCCAAACTTCTAACTGGTCAGTAAGTTCTATGGGCTTTTTGCCCCATCTATGCTCGATAGACGGACCAGAGGCCATCCCCTCTAAGCAGCTCTTATGATATGGGCAAACACTTTCTCCAAAGTCCTTTTGAAGCTTTGCAACCTTAATGTGGCCAGCTTCTGCGTGGAGCATTCCATGCAGAAGCTGGCCATTTATCATTACTCCAGCACCAATACCTGTCCCAACAGTAACATATACAACGTGATTGAGATCTTTAGCTGCTCCAAAAGTGGATTCTCCGAGACATGCACCATTTACGTCCGTATCATATCCGATGGGAACGTGAAGGCCATCTGCAAGAGCTTCATAAAAATTAAAATACCTCCAAGCAGTCTTAGGAGTCTCAAGAATTCTTCCAAACCTAGGGACATTTGGATTAACGCACGTTGGCCCAAAAGCGCCAACTCCAAGAGCATCAATATTCCTACTGCTGAACCATTCAACTATGGTACGCACACAAGCGATTGGATTAAGGGTCGGAATTTCCTTACACTCCTCAAGAGTTCCCCTCTTGTTTCCAACTGCAAGAACCATTTTCGTTCC
>Ga0214872_100277_pt1 | contig 15206 bp, 15 predicted proteins | sample Stichaenrichm18X_FD_168614 | JGI IMG/M metagenome (GOLD analysis project Ga0214872, IMG submission 168614) | Xylose enriched microbial communities from anaerobic bioreactor in Madison, Wisconsin, United States - 18X | ecosystem: Engineered > Bioreactor > Anaerobic > Unclassified | place: USA... | reverse complement strand
ACCCGGAACCATTCCGAACCCGGCAGTTAAGCCCCGCATCGCCGAAAGTACTGCGGGGGAAGCCCGTGGGAGGATAGGGCGTCGCGCTCGCGGAGGGCGCTTTTTCTTTCATGCGCAGGGGCCGCCCGAAGGGGCGGCCCCTTTTCGCGTTTGCGGGGCCGTCCGCGCGCGGGCGCCGCCCTCGGCCCGCCTTTCCCGATGGGACCGCTCCGATTCGCGAAGGGCGCGCTGTGACGACCGCAGCGGCGGTTCTATCGGCCTCGATTAAGGGCTGGGGCAGCACAAGCGGCAGCTGTGCCGTCCTTTTCATAAGCGGCCGTCGTATCGTCGTTTGACTACAGCGCCGATTCCATGGCGTAGCGCATGACGCCCGAACGGCAGAGGACGCCGATGAGCTTGCCGTCTTTGGTGGCGGGCACTTTCTTCAGCTTGTGCTGGGTAATCAGGCTGCAGGTATCTTTAAGCGTCGAGCCGGCGGGAATGGTAATGACGCGTTTCGTGGCGATCTCGCTTACAGGGAGCTCGAGCAGCGATGGACACGAGAGCCATGCTAAGCAGGTTCTCGTTGAAACCTCCCACGAACGCGCCGGCGTAGAGCATGATGAGGAAGGGAATGAATGATTTCCCGGTCTTCGTTTGCTGATTAGCTGCCATGAATAGCCTTTCCCGTGCGTGAGCGCACGCATCCAAGGGCACGGGGCCCGATAGCGAATCGACGGCTGTTCACAGGGAAGGGAATGGCGCGTACGGCAGCTGGACTTACGCCGTGCCGCACACTGCAAGGGCTATCGCGCCACTGAGCTGGGACGATAGTGGATATTTTCCACAGCGGACTTGTAGGGGAAGGCGCGGTGCGGGCGCGTGCAGGGGCCGTGCGAAACGAGCGCACAGCTGCGAGGAGCGTGCATTTCAAGCAAGCGCATGCAATGTTCGTGCGAAACGAGCAGCGGGGAGCGAGGGCATGCGGGGTAGTAGGGAAGGGAAAAGCCCGTGCGTTCGGGCGGGAACGCGCGGGCTTTTGGAAACGGGATGGGGTGCCGGTTAGCTACGAATCCGTCGCGGGTGCGGCGCCCGCGGGCTTCGCGACCTGAGCGACAGGCGTGCCGGGCGAGTGGGCCATATGGCGAGCTAGGCGAGCTCGGCAATCGCGATGCCGAGGGCCACGATAACGGCGCCCACTACGAAACCGGCGAGCGCGGTGCGCTTGTGGTCGGCGCGTAGCAGGTGGGGGATGAGCTCGAGCACGAGGATGTAGGCGAGCAGGCCGATCGTGAGGGCTAGCATGAAGGCGATGACGCCCCCGTCGATGCTCGAGCCCAGGCCCGTCATGACGAGCCCGCCCACGAAGGTCGACAGAGCGGCGGCGCCCAAGACGGCGACGCGCTTGCCCGTGTTCTCGTGGCGCACGCCGGAAGCGACGATCATGCCCATCGGGATGTTGTGGATGCCCACGCCGAAGGCGAGCAGGGCGGCGGTGGCCACCGATTCGCTCGCGACGCCGCAGACCGACATGCCTTCTATGATGTTGTGAATCGACAGGGCGATTGCAGTCGACACGCTCACGTGCAGGGCGCTGCCGTGGGCGTGGCCCTCCAGGGTTTCGGGCGGGGCGTCGGGCAGGAAACGGTCGAGCACGACGAGGGCGACGAAGCCGATGACGGCTGCGAGAAGGCTTGCCGGCGCGCCGATGGTTTCGGCGCCTTCGGCCGCTTCGGGCAAGAGGTCGCCGAGCAGCAGTACGACGATGGCGCCGGCGGCCACGGCGAACGACGCTTCGCGCACCCAGCCTTCGTTCTTCGCGAAGCTCGCGATGGCGGCGCCGGCGAGCACGAACAGGCCGAGCAGGAAGGTGATGATAAGACCCATGGTCCTCCTATGAGAAATGACAATGCGGGCATGACGGTGTGGAACGATTGAATATGATAGACAGTATCAATTTGAATTTGAGAAAAATTCTCAAAATGTGTGAAGGGTCCACAATTCGCGCCGAACTCGGGTAGGGTAGGGGCGGAAAGGGACGCTGAGGAGCGCGTGCGCTGGTCGGCCGCGCCATCGGCGGGAAAGACCACGTGCGGCCGGCATGTGCGGGAAAGGGGACCGATGAAGACGGGTTCGGGTTACAAAACGCGTCAGCGTGGCGAGGTCATCGCGGTGCTCGAGAACGCTCACGGTGCCCATGTGACGGCCAAGCAGGTGCATGAAGAGCTCGCGCGCGGCGGCTCGACGATCGGTGCCGCCACGGTTTATCGCCAGCTCGAGCGCCTGGTCGACGAGGGCCTGGCGCGCCGCTACAACCTGGGCCCCGGCGAGGCGGCCTGCTACGAGTACGCGGCCGGCAATCCCTGCGCCCACGAGCACTGCTTTCACTGCGTGTGCACGGTGTGCGGCAAGCTCTACCACGTGGAATGCGACCATCTGGCCGAAATCGCCGATCATTTGTCCCAGGAGCACGGGTTCGCCGTCGATCCGCAGCGCACGGTCTTCTACGGGGTCTGCAAGGAGTGCCGGGACAAGGGCGAGGCGTAAAGGAGCACTCGCTGGTGCGCATAGGTGAAAACGGGAGGGGCCGCAGCATCGCGCTGCGGCCCCTCTTTTCGTGCGGACGGCTTCCGCTATTGAGCGCTGCGGCGCTCGGCGCCTGCCGTCATTCCGCGTGCGCGGCCCGATACGGCGCTCGTCGCCGCGCTCTCGCGTGTGAGGCCGTGCGCGACGCGCATCCGTGCGTCATCGCCGGGTGCGCCTAGAGGAAGGCCTCGATGTCCTTCAGGGTGAGGCCGTGCGCCCGCGCGAGGGCGGCGGCGCTGTCGTGCTCGACCTTCACGCGAGTCACCCCGTAGCCGCTCGACCTCTTCACCTGCACGGGCCCCCACGGGGTGGGCGCCGTGTCCGCCTCGCGCGCAAGGGCCAAGCGCCCGCAGGCCTTCCAGCGCACGCCGAGCGTGGAGGTGTGCCGCAGGATGAGGCGGGCGAGCCGGTCGCGGTCTTCTGGCTTGCAGATGGCACAGAGCAGCACGCCGGGGCGCGACTTCTTCATCGTGAGCGGCACGGTGAAAGCGTCGAGCGCTCCTTCGTCGAGCAGGAGCTCGAGGGCGAAGGCGATGTGCTCGGGCGTGTCGTCGTCGATGTTGCAGGACAGCTCGACGATCTCTTCGTCGCCGCCTGCCGTCCCGCCGGCGCCGGCTTCCTCGCCCAGAAGGGCGCGTACGCAGTTGGCCTGGGCGAATTCCTTTGTGCCGATGCCGTAACCTATGCGCTCGACGGCCATGAGCGGCTGGGCTTCGAAGGCGGACGCGAAGTGGGCGAGTAGTGCTGCCCCGGTGGGGGTGCAGAGCTCGCTTTTCACGGCGCCCGCGTAGGTGGGCACGCCGCGCAGGATGAGCGCCGTTGCCGGGGCGGGCACGGGCAGCACGCCGTGGGCGCAGCGCACCGTGCCCGAGCCCACGTTCACCGGGGAGGCCACCACGCGAGATGCGCCGATGCGGTGGAAAAGGTAGCTCGCGGCGACGACGTCGGCCACGGCGTCGAGGGTGCCCACTTCGTGGAAATGGATCTGATCGATGGGCGCGCCGTGCACGGCGCTTTCGGCTTCGGCGATGTGCCCGAAGACGGCCGAGGCGTTGGCGGCGACCTGCGGGGGCAGGGGAAGGCTTGCAATCACGCGCTCGATGTCGGCGAGGCCGTGGTGGGCGTGAGGGTGGCCGTGGTCGTGCGCATGCCCGTGCCCGTGGGCGTCAGCGTGCTCGTGCCCCTGCTCGTGTGCTGGCGCGCTTCCGTCGTCGCCCGGCGCCTCTTCCGCGCCGTCGACGTAGACGTGGAACCGGGTGCCCGCGACGCCGCAGGTGACGGCGGGCTCGGCGTCGAAGCGCACGTGGGGGATCCCCAGGGCGTTGAGCTCGCGCAGGGCGGCCGCGCGCTCGTCTTCGTCGAGCAGTTCGTAGAGGGCGGCGCCGAGCATGTCGCCGGCGGCCCCCATTCCGCAATCAAGATAGAGCGTGCTCATGAGCGTGCCTCCACGTGGTTGATCATGCTGGCCAGGTATCCGGCGCCGAACCCGTTGTCGATGTTGACCACCGACACGCCGCTCGCGCAGGAGTTGAGCATCGAGAGCAGGGCCGAAAGGCCGCCGAAGGACGCGCCGTAGCCCACGCTCGTGGGGACGGCGATGACCGGACAGTCGGCAAGCCCGCCGATCACGCTCGCGAGCGCCCCTTCCATGCCCGCCACGGCCACGATCGCTGTCGCCTGCATGAGCTCGTCCATATGCGAAAGGGTGCGGTGGATGCCGGAAACGCCCACGTCGTAGAGGCGCACGACCTCGTTGCCCAGGGCGCGGGCGGTGAGCGCCGCCTCTTCGGCGACGGGAATGTCGCTCGTGCCGCCGGTGGCGATGACGATTCGTCCGATACCCGATGGTTCCGGCAGGCTGCCCACGGTGGCCAGGCGTGCCGCTTCGCTGTAGGCGATGTCGAAACGTTCGCCCAGGTAGGCGGCCTTTTCGGCATCGAGGCGGGTGACGATCACGGGTCCCTGGCAGGCGGCTTGCATGCTCGCGACGATGCCTTCGATCTGCGGGGCGGTCTTGCCTTCGCCGAAGATTACTTCCGCGGCGCCCTGGCGGGCCTTGCGGTGCAGGTCGACTTTCGCGTAGCCCAGGTCGTCGAAGGGGGCGGTCTTCAGCTTGAGCAGGGCCTCGTCGACCGACACCTCGCCGGCTCGCACGCCTTCGAGCACCCGCCGCGCCTCGCTATTCATCGCGCGCCTCCAGGTCGAGCCAGACGTCGCTGTAGTCGGCGGAAAGCTCTTCGACGATTTCGCGCCGGTACATCATGAGCAGGGGAATTTGGTTGGCCGGCAGCTGGATTTTGGCCGCGTTGCCCACCGTGCGCACGCGCAGGTCGGAAAAGCCCAGGTCGAACAGGAAGCTTTCGGCGCGTTCGGTGCGGGCGAGGTTTTCGGCGGTGATCTTCTGGCCGGTGGGGATGCGGGTGGCCAGGCAGGCGTAGGACGGCTTGTCCCAGGTGGGCAGGCCGTGCGCCTTGGCCCCGCGGCGGACGTCCGCTTTGCCGATGCCGCACAGGCGCAAGGGCGAGAGGACCCCCATTTCGGCGAGGGCCTTCATGCCGGGGCGGTCGGAAGCGTCGTCGGTGGCGTTGGTGCCGTCGACGATTTCCTCGAACCCGTCGACGCGGGCGGCGCTGGCGATGGTGCCGAATACGGTCTGCTTGCAGAAGTAGCAGCGGTCGGCCGGGTTGGCGGTGACCTGCGGGTTGGCGAGCACGTCGACGTCGAGGACGGTGAGCGGGGCGCCCAGCTGGTCGGCCACGCGGCGGGCGTCTTCCAGCTCGAAGGCGGGCTGGAAGGCCGATTTCACGAAGTAGGCGTGGGTCGCCTGGGCGTAGTCGAGCGCGCAGGCGAGCGTGTACGACGAATCGACGCCGCCCGAGAAGGCGACGGCGACGCGGGGATGGTCGGTGAAGAAGTCGTTGAGGTCCATAGGCGGGCGCCTTTCATTCGAACGGGAGGCGGAGCGGCGACCTGCGGAAAGCGCAGGGGCGCGTGGTGGATTGCTGTCGTTTCGATTATACGCATCCGCTTCGGCGCAGGTCGACGGGCGCGCTAGTTCCCCTTCTTCTGCTTCACGCTCGAAGCGCCCGCATCGGCGTCGGCGTCGACCGTGCTCTCCCATTCGCCGGCGTGCGCGGCGCGCCATTCCTTGATCTGGGCGAGCTTGGCAGCGAAGCGGGCCTCGGCGCCCGCGTCGGTGGGCTCGTAGTAGGTGCGGTCGCGTAAGGAATCGGGCAGGCAGGGCATGGCGGTGATCTTGTCCGCGGCGTCGTGGGCGTAGCGGTAGTCGCGCCCATAGCCCAGGTTGCCCATCAGCGCGGTGGGGGCGTTTCGTATCTGCAGGGGCACCGGTTCGGCCACCGATTTCGTCGCGTCGCGTTTCGCTTGTTCGTAGGCTCGGTAGAGGGCGTTCGACTTGGGCGCGAGCGCCAGGTAGACCACCGCTTCGGTGAGGTGCACCGAACATTCGGGCATGCCGATCAAGTGGCAGGCTTGGAAGGCCGACACGGCCAGATCGAGCGCGTGCGGGTCGGCGAGTCCCACGTCTTCGGCGGCGAAGCGCGTGACGCGGCGGGCGATGTAGAGCGGGTCCTCGCCGCCTTCCAGCATGCGGGCGAGCCAGTAGACGGCGGCGTCGGGGTCGGAATTGCGCATCGACTTGTGCAGGGCCGAAATGAGGTTGTAGTGCTCGTCGCCCGACTTGTCGTAGAGCAGCAACTTCTTCGACGTGCACTGGGCCACGGTTTCCGCGTCGACGTGCACGGTGCCGTCTTCGTCTTGCGGGCTGTCGACCACGGCCATTTCCAGGGTGGAAAGGGCCGTGCGGGCGTCGCCGTTGGCGAAGGCGGCGATCGTGTCGAGGGCGCCTTCGGCCACGTCGATGCGCATGTCGGGGAAGGCCCGTTCGTCGGTGAGGGCGCGTTCGAGCAGACGGCGCAGGTCGGCCACCTCGAGCGCGTGCAGGACGAAAACCCGGCAGCGCGACAGCAGGGCCCCGTTCACTTCGAAGGAGGGGTTTTCGGTCGTCGCGCCGATCAGCGTGATGCTGCCGCGTTCCACGTAGGGAAGGAAGGCGTCCTGCTGGGCGCGGTTGAAGCGGTGAATCTCGTCGACGAAGAGGATCGTGCGCTTGCCCATGCGGCGGTAGGATTCCGCTTCTTCCATGACCGCGCGAATTTCCTTGATGCCGCTTGTGACCGCGGAGAAGTTGATGAAGCGCGAAGACGTCTGGCGGGCGATCACGCGGGCGAGCGTGGTTTTGCCCACGCCCGGCGGGCCCCAGAAGATCATGCTCGCGATGCGGTCGCCTTCGATCATGCGGCGCAACAGCTTGTCGGGACCGATGAGGTGCTCCTGCCCCACGACCTCGTCGAGGGTGCGCGGGCGGATGCGTGCGGCCAGGGGCTGGCTCATGTCGACGGCGTCGCTTTCGCCCTCGTCGAAGGGGGAGGCGGCTGGCACTTCTTCGAACAGGCTTCCTTGCAGACCCACGGGCACTCCTTTCGTACATTTGTTCTAAGTATACGACGAGTGCGGGCGCCGCGCGTGCGCGCGCGTCGAAGGGGCGCTCGCGCGGCGCACGCACGGGCGCGGTCGGGCTGGCGGCGATGGGCCCGTGGCGCACAGCGGGGCGCGGCGCGCGCGACCGGTGCGCCGAATCCCAGGCGGGCGGCGCACGGGAAACCGGTTCGAAACAGGGGAGTGGGAAGATGCTCGTTCGTATGCGCTACTATAGGAACTCGTTCCTAGTTTTCGAAATATTAAGATAGAGAGGCGACATGGGTACGCGCTTGAACGACATATGGATCACCGGTGCGCTGGGGTATTTGGGCCGGGCGCTCACGCAGCGCTTCGCCGACGCCGGCTACACGGTGTACGCGACGGGGCACGAGGTCGACGTGTGCGACCTCGACGAGGTGACGGCCTTCATCAGCCGCAACCGCCCCACCGTGGTGGTCAACTGCGCGGGCATCCGCCGCGACTTCGTGTCTGCGGAAAACCGTCTGGAAACGATGAAGACCAACGCCCTGGGCGCCCGCAACGTGGCCATCGCGACCGAGTCCATCGACACCCTGCTCGTGCAGGTGTCGAGCGACGACGTGTTCGCCCGTCATCAGGGCGGGCCGCTCGACGAGTTCGACCGCCCCGAGCCCGACACCCTCTACGGCAAGTCGAAGCTGGCCGGCGAATCGTTCGTGCGCGAGCTCAACCCGCGCCATCTGATCGTGCGCTCGTCGTGGGTCTACCACGCCGACGGCGGCCAGCTGGGCTCGATCATCGACGGCGCCAAAGCGGGCGCCGAAACCGTGCGCCGCGGCGACCAGGTGGCCTGCCCCACGTCGGTCGACACGATGGTGCGCTTCCTGCTCGAAGCCATCCGCGAAGGCGAGTACGGCACCTTCCACGTGGTCGACAAGGGATCGTGCAGCCGGTCGGATTTCGCCCGCGAGGTCTACCGCCTCATGGGCGCCGACCCCGCGCTCGTGCACGATGCGCCGGCCGACCCGTCGACGTCGGAAAACGTCGTGCTCGACGACATGATGATCGCCCTTTCGGGCCTTTCGGAACCGCCGTCGTGGCAGGACGACATCCGCTCCTACCTGGCGGGCTTGGACCTTGTGAAGGCGGGTGCCTAGGATGGCGAAATCGAACAAGCCCGAACAGCTTTCCGCCGTCGACACGATCGAAGGCAAGAAGAAGCGCAAGATCGGCCTCACCGGCCAGATCATGATCGCGTTGGTGCTGGGCATCGCCTGCGGCGTGATCTTCCACTACCTGGTGCCCGCCGGCACCGTGCGCGACGACATCATCGTCAACGGCGTCTTCCAGTTCGTGGGCCAAGGCTTCATCCGCCTCATGCAGATGCTTGTGGTGCCCCTGGTCTTCTGTTCGATCGCCTGCGGTGCCGCTTCAGTGGGCGACGTGAAATCGCTCGGCCGCATCGGCGGCAAGACGCTCGGCACCTACATCGCCACCACCGCGCTCGCCGTGGCGATCGCCCTGATCGTGGGCAACCTGATCAACCCGGGTCTGGGCGTCGACGCGAGCACGCTCACGTCGTCCGCGTCGTCGACCGACGTGCAGACCACCGACGTGAGCGTCATGGACACTCTGCTGGGCATCATCCCCACCAACCCTTTCAACGCGCTTGCCGAAGGCAACATGCTCGCCGTGATCTTCTTCTCGCTGTTCGTGGGCATTCTGATGGCCGTGATGGGGCGCAAGGTGGAGCATGTGCGCCGCTTCTTCGAAGAGTTCAACGGGCTGATGATGAAGATGACCGAAGTGGTCATGCTCGTGTCGCCGATCGGCGTGTTCTGCCTGCTCGCGCGCACGTTTTCCAACTTGGGCGTGGAGATGTTCATCCCGCTGATCAAATACATGCTGGGCGTGATCATCGCGCTCGCTATCCAGTGCTTCGTCGTCTACACGCTCATCTTCGTGATTTTCGGGCGCCTGAGTCCGGTGGCCTTCTTCAGGAAGTTCGCCAACGTGATGCTGTTCGCGTTTTCGACCGACTCGTCGAACGCGACGATTCCGCTGAACGTCGAAACGCTGGTGAACCGCATCGGCGTGCACCGCAAGGTGGCGTCGTTCACCATCCCGCTGGGCGCGACGATCAACATGGACGGCACGTCGATCATGCAGGGCGTGGCCGTGGTGTTCACCGCGCAGCTGTTCGGCGTGCCGCTGGGTCCCACCGATTACGCGACGGTCATCCTCACCGCGACGCTCGCGTCGATCGGCACGGCGGGCGTGCCGTCGGTGGGCCTGATCACCCTGTCGATGGTGTTCAATTCGGTCGGGCTGCCGCTTGAGGGCATCGCGATCATCATGGGCATCGACCGCATCCTGGACATGATGCGCACCGCCGTGAACATCACCGGCGACGCGATCGTGACCACGGTGGTGGCCAAGTCGGAAGGGGAGTTCGACCGTGCGGTCTTCGACGACCCGAACGCCGGCACCAAGGACGCCGCCGGTGCGGTGGTGACGTCGGCCGAATAGGCCCGCACGGAAAGGCTTTGCGTGGGCGTGGGCGTGGGCGTGGGCGTGGACGCGGACGTGGACGGTCGGGCGCGGGTTGTGTGCAGTGCGCAAATCACTATCGGGCTGGAATTAACATGCCTTTCGTTCGGAATCGGGTGCATTTTGCGGGATCGAGCGAGAAGGGCATGCTAATTGCGGCACGCGGCCGCCATCGAAAAATCTGTGTGAAACTGTCGCCTGAAAACTTGTTTTGCAAAATCAAATTGCATACAATGCGATTATCCCATCCAACGTCAGGAGGCTTTCATGAGCATCTACGACCACACCGCCACTAACCTCGATGGCACCACCAAGAACCTTTCCGACTACAAGGGCCAGGTCGTCCTCGTCGTCAACACCGCCACCGGCTGCGGCTTCACCCCGCAGTACGAAGACCTCGAGCGCATCTACGCCGCCCACAAGGACCAGGGCTTCACGATTCTCGACTTCCCCTGCAACCAGTTCGCCGGCCAGGCGCCCGAATCCGACGATGAGATTCACCAGTTCTGCACCCTGAAGTTCGGCACCGAATTCCCGCAGTTCAAAAAGATCGACGTCAACGGCGACACGGCCGACCCGCTGTTCGCCGAGCTCGCGACCGAAAAGCCCTTTGAGGGGTTCGGTAAGGGGCTGAAAGCCAAGGGTTTGCAGAAGTTCGCGGATGCGAACAACAAAAAGTACGGCGACAAAACCTACATCGGGTGGAACTTCACCAAGTTCCTCGTTGACCGGGACGGCAATCTGGTCGCTCGCTTCGAGCCCACGGTCGATATGAACGAGGTTGAGGCTGCGATTGAAAAGCTGCTCTAGCCAGCGCTTTCGCTTTCGTATGCACGGGCCGCTACCCAGCAGGGTGGCGGCCCTTTTCTTTTTGGACGCGACGGGCTCGGCAGGGGAACCGCAGCGGCCAAGGCGCGTCCGTTCGGGCTCACCGCACCCGGTGAATCGGTTATTCGTTCTGAAAAATAAGAAATGGGTCTTGCAAAATCTCATTACAAACGATAATTATTACTAATAATAAGTAACCGACACTCACGTAAGGAGCGAACGATGTCCCTTATCGGAAAAGAAATCAAAGACTTCTCGGTACAGTCCTACCATGACGGCGCTTTTGAAACGGTAACCAAGGAAGACGTCCTGGGGAAATGGAGCCTGTTCTTCTTCTATCCGGCCGACTTCACCTTCGTGTGCCCCACCGAGCTTGAAGATCTGGCCGAAAGCTACGAGGCCTTCAAGGCGGCGGGTGCGGAAGTCTACGCGGTGAGCTGCGATAGCGAGTTCGTCCACAAGGAATGGCACGACAGCTCGGATCGCATCGGGAAGGTCGCGTACCCCATGCTCGCCGACCCGGCGCACGTGCTGGCGAAGAACTTCAAGGTGCTCATCAAGGAAAGCGGCGTGGCCGAACGCGGCGCGTTCATCGTCGACCCCGAAGGCAAAATCCAGGTCTACGAAGTCACCGCGAGCGGTATCGGCCGCAACGCGGCAGAGCTCTTGCGCTTGCTGAAGGCGGCCCAGTTCGTCGCCGAGCACGGTGATCAGGTGTGCCCCGCGAAATGGCAGCCGGGCGCGCAGACCCTGCATCCGGGCATCGACCTGGTCGGCCAGCTGTAGGTCGCGCACCGTTCATTGCGCACGGCCCGCTGCTTCCCCAGGGGAGGCGGCGGGCCGTTTTTTTGCTGTGCGGATGCGTATAATGGCGCCATTGTCGGGGCGATGCGGAGGTACGGCGATGGCGAACATGCGACGAGCGGACAGGGAGATTCGCGACGATGGCGAGATGCGCGGCGTCTTGGAGCGCTGCCACGTGGTGCACGTGGGCTTCGCCGATGCGGAAGGGCCCTTCATCGTGCCGGTGAACTACGGTTTCGTGTGGCGCGGGCTGGACGATGCGGTGCCGCTCACCGTGTACGCGCATTCGGCGCGGGAAGGGCGCAAGGCGCGCGCGATCGCGCGCGGCGGCACGGCGGCCATCGAGATCGACGAGCCTTTGGGCGCGATCGCCGGGCGCACCGCCTGCGCCTATTCGTTTTCCTACCGCAGCATCATGGGCACGGGCGACGTGCGCGCCGTGACCGACGAGGATGAAAAGCGGGCGGCCCTGCGGCTCGTCATGGAACACGAGGCGGGGCCGGGCGCGTGGGATTTTCCGCAAGCGGCCGTGGACCGGGTCCTCGTGTGGGCGGTCGACGTGCGCGCGCTTACGGGCAAAGCCCACGCGTAGCGCTTGCGAGCGAAGCATGGCGCGCGGTTCCATGGAGGCTTTGACGGCGGGCGGCGTCTGCGCCCTGCGGCCGTTGGCCGGGTCTGAAGGCGCGTGTGGTCAATGGGTCGCGCCCGCCGCGCCGCGCCCGCGCCTGCCGCGACCTATTTGGCCGGCGACCGGTAGAGGGCCATAAGCGCGATCGAAATCGCGCAGAAGACGGCCACGCACGCGAGCATCTGCTGGTAGCCGAGCATCCCGTTGCCCTGCGAGATGAAGCCCACCAGGATGGCCGGCGCGAGTGAGGTGCCCACCTGGCGCACGAGCGTGATCGTGGCGATCGCGCTGCTCGCTTCGGAGGCGCGCGTATTTTCCAGAATCATGTAGTTGGTGGGCGCGCCCATCGCGAAGCCCATGCCCAGGCCGATGACCAACAGCCCGGCCACGAGCAGGGCGGGCGAGGGATGCGCCGCCGCCACCAGGGCGACGAACAGGTAGCCCGCGCCTTCGACGGCCAGACCCGCGACCAGGACGGGCTTGGGCCCGAAGCGGTCGATGAGCTTGCCGCCCAATGGCGGGCCGAACAGGCTCGTGATGCCTATAGCGAGCAGGTAGTAGCCGCCCGAGCCCGCCGGGTCGCCCATCGCGTATTCGGCGAATTCCGGCACGAGCACCATCGAGATGATGCAGCAGCCGATGAAGAAGGACACGGCCATCGTCACCACGATCGCGCGGTTGCGGAAGTATTCAAGATGGAAGACCGGGTCGGCCGCCCGCCGCTCTACCGCGCGAAAGACGGGCAGCAGGACCGCGGCGACAAGCAGGGGCACCCAGGCTGCGGGGCGCACGATCGTTTCCGCGAAATCGAAGAAGTCGATGTCCTTCAGGCCCAGCAGGAGCATGAGCACGAAGAGCGCGAAGACCACCGAACCGGCCAGGTCCATGGGGGTGCTTGCCGGAGCCGTGCGGTTGGGCAGCACGGCCGCGGCGCCCGCGATGAGCGCGATGCAGAAGGGCACGCTCGCATAGAACATGACGGCCCAGTTCTCGGGGCCGGCGATGCCGATGATCGCGCTGCCCACGCCGGCGCCGAGCACGTTGGCGATGCCGGTGACGGCCGCCGCCATCCCTAAAGCCGCGCCGCGCTTCTCGGGCGGGAAGGTGGTGCCGATTTCGGCGTTGGCCACGGGGATCATGCCGCCTGCGCCCGCCGCCTGCAGCACGCGGCCGGCGAGCAACAGGCCGAAGCTGCCCGCTGCGGCCGAAAGCCCGCACACGAGCGACCCCGCGCCGAAGATGCCCACGCAAATCGTGAAGACGATCTTGCGCCCGCGCCGGTCGGCCAGCTTGCCGATGATGGGGATGAGCGCGGCGTAGAACAGCGAGTAGATGTTGATCATCCAGATGCCGGCCACGTCGTCGATGCCGAAGCCGTTCTGGATCACGGTGCGGGCGGGCGAGACCATGCCCATGTAGAGCCCGCCGATGATGAGCCCGGTGAGGTAAACCCCCAGGATGGGGCCCGTTTTCGATTTCATTGGTTGAGTCATGCTTCCTCCGTCGTTTGAGGCAGACACCGTACCACGTACGAGCGTCCGTTCGTGCCGGCGGAGTGCAGAACCGATGCGGCGTCCACAGGTTTCTACCGCGCGGGTGGTAGGCGGGCGTGAGTCAAAGGGGTCGCATCTCTTTGACTCATACGCGGGCCAGGTCGCGCAGGACGCGGTCGGTGTCGGCATTGATCACGATGCTGCGGCCTTCGATCTCGCGCGGGGCGAAGGCTTCGCCGAAGTTCAGGCAGGCGTAGGTGGCTTCGGGGTTTTCGAGCACGCGCCGCCAGAAGGGGTACTTGATGATGACGGGCGTGTTGGCGCCCACGCCCAGCTCCAGGTAGAGCACCCGTCCCGTTTCGTGCGCATCGAGGAAGCGGGCGTAGCGCTCTTGCGCAGCGTGCCAGCCGGCGTCTTCCACGAAGGTGTCGTCGCAGCGCAGGTTCATGGCCATCGGCTTTCCGCAGATGGGGCAGTGCGGCACGAGCTCCGTGGGAATGCGGCAGCCCTTCTGCTCGCGTACCATGCGCTCCACCGCGCCGCGGTTGTCGTAGGTCTGCGCGTGGCAGGGCACGCTGCACTGCCACAGGCCGTAGTCGCCCTGCGTGTAGAAGAGGCGGCTCTTGCTGAAGCCCGCGCGCTGGAACTGGTGGTCGACGTTGGTGGTGATCGCGAAATAGTTGCGGTCGCGCACGAGGTCGTGCAGAATCGCGTAGGTGTCTTTGGGCGCTGGCTCGTAGCGGTTGTACCAGATGTGACGGCTCCAATAGGCCCACTGCTCTTCGAGCGTGGGGAAGGGGTAGAAGCCGGCCGAGTACATGTCGCGCAGGCCGTAGCGGGCGATGAAGTCGCCGAAGAGTCGCTCGAACCGCTTGCCGGAATAGGCGAAGCCGGCAGCGGTGGAAAGGCCCGCGCCGGCGCCCACCACGATGGCGGAGGCTTCGTCGAGGGCGGTGCGCAGGCGGTCGAGCTCGTGCGCGTAGGTGGCGGTGTCGGTGCGGTTCATGGTGCGTGCGCCTTTCGGTGAAGAGTCGGGAAGGCCCGACAGCGTGCGCTGCCGGGCCGAGTGCTGCAAATGAGGGCTCTGTGCGGAAGCTTACTTGCCCACCACGCTGACGCGCTGCTGGATGTGGTCGCCCGATTCGATTTCGTCGACCATCGCGATCGCGTAGTCGGCATAGGAGACGGCCGATTCGCCGCGGTCGTTGGTGGTGAACTCCTCGCCGGCCAGGAGGTAGGAGCCGGTGCGGGGGCCTTCGGCCTGGAAGTCGGCGGCGGGGGAGACGAAGGTCCACTTCACATCGTCGCGCTTGCGCAGGGCGGCGAGCTCGTCGGCCTGGCTAGTGGCCATGGCCACGTATTCGGCCGGGAATTCGGGCGTCTGCAGGAGCTGCAGGGTGTGCTCGGGGTTCACGTAGAGCGAGCCCGCGCCGCCCACGATCAGAAGGCGGGTGTCGGTGCCCGAAAGCACGTCGCAGAGGTGCTGGCTCGTGGCGGTCTGCTGGGAGAACTCTTCGGGGTTCCAGGTGCCGAAGGCGTCGACGACGGCGTCGAAGCCGGCGAGGTCTGCGGGCGTGAGGTCCATGATATCTTTCTGCACGACCTTGGTGGCAGCGGTCTTGTTGTCCGAGCGGACGAAGGCGGTGACGTCGAAGCCGCGGTCGAGAGCTTCCTTCACGACGAGGCGTCCGACACGGCCGTTTGCTGCGACAACTGCGAGTTTCATGGGTGCGATCCTTTCTTGTGAGGGGCGCTTGTTCCGCGCTCCTGTTTTCGTTGTGGCTCTAAGGTACAAAGCATGGTATCGTTCCGAAAGAAGGCACCCTAAAGTGCGCTAGTTTCAGAAAACATACTATTAG
>Ga0214872_100272_pt1 | contig 15402 bp, 14 predicted proteins | sample Stichaenrichm18X_FD_168614 | JGI IMG/M metagenome (GOLD analysis project Ga0214872, IMG submission 168614) | Xylose enriched microbial communities from anaerobic bioreactor in Madison, Wisconsin, United States - 18X | ecosystem: Engineered > Bioreactor > Anaerobic > Unclassified | place: USA... | reverse complement strand
TGGCGCCCGTCCCCAGGAATGCGGCAACTACCACGATAGCGACCTCGCCCAGGCCCAGTGGTGGGCGCGCCGCTATCTGGACCACACGCTTTCGGGCATCGACGAGGCCCATCTCACCTACCCGCAGTGCTAGGCGGGCCCGCATGGAACATCAACTGAAGATCGGCGTCATCGGCGCGATGGAGGTCGAGGTGGCCCTGCTCACAGAGCGGCTCGCCGACGTCTGCACTAAAAAGCGCGCCGGAATGACCTTTTACCGTGGCACGCTCGAAGGCGTGCCCTGCGTGGTCGTGCGGTCGGGGGTGGGGAAGGTCAACGCCGCCCTGTGCACCCAGGTGCTCGCGAGCGCCTTCGGCGTCACGCACGTGATCAACACGGGCGTGGCCGGCTCGCTCGACGCGACGATCGACATCGGCGACGTCGTGGTATCGACCGACTGCGTGCACCACGACGTCGACGCGACCAACTTCGGCTACGCCCTAGGCCAGGTTCCCGGCATGCCCGAAGCCTATCCCGCCGACGCGGCCCTGCGCGCTGCGGCCCTCGATGCGGTGGCCCACGCGGCCCCCGACATCGCGGCCTTCGAGGGCCGCGTGGCCTCGGGCGATTCGTTCGTGCGCGACGATGCCGAAAAGAGCCGCATCGTCCGCGACTTCGGCGCCCGCTGCTGCGAGATGGAAGGCGCGGCGATCGCCCAGGCCTGCACGGTGAACGGTCTGCCCTTCGTGGTGGTGCGCGCCATTTCCGACAAGGCCGACGGGTCGCACAGCGAGCTCTACCCGGTCTTCGAAGCCAAGGCCGCCCGCCACTGCGCCGCGATCGTCGCCTACCTGGTCGCCCATCTTCCGCAATCGCCCCGTGCGGACGCCGGTGCGCCCGCCTTATCGTAGGAGGGACCCTTTATGGCCCAACCGCTTACCACCGTGCAGTACAGCCAGCTGCTCACCCATCTGATCATGGAGCTCTTCCGCGAGCGCGGGCAGATCGTGTCGGCGCCCACGGCCGAATCCGACAAAGACCCCGAAAAGCTCTGGCCCGTGTTCCGCGCCCTGGTGAACACCCGCGAGCCCAACCCAGCGAGCCCGGAGTTTCTGGCCGAACAGGACAAGCTGCTCACCTCGATGATTGAAGCCGACGGCATCGTGCCCGTGAGCCGCACGGTGCCCGTGCCCGGCAACCCGCGCCTGCGCGTGTGGCAGGGCGACATCGTCGACATAGAGGCCGACGGCATCGTCAACGCCGCCAATTCCGAAATGCTTGGCTGTTGGATTCCCGGGCACAACTGCATCGACAACCAGATCCACACCTTCGCGGGCGTGCAGCTGCGCATCAAGTGCGCCGAAATCATGCAGGCCCAGGGCTTCAAGGAACCGGTGGGCCTGGCCAAGGTGACGCCGGCCTACAACCTGCCGGCGCGCTACGTGATTCACACGGTGGGGCCGCAAATCGCCGAAGGCGCGCGTCCCACGGCCGACGACCGCGACAAGCTCAAGTCGTGCTACCGCAGCTGCCTCGATGCGGCGCTCGCGCACGACATGAAGAGCATCGTCTTCTGCGGCATCAGCACGGGCGTGTTCGGCTTTCCCGCCAAAGAGGCGGCCCGCATCGCCACCGGCGAGGTCACGCGCTGGCTCGAAGAGCACCCCGACGTCGACATCACCGTGGTCTTCGACACTTACGAAGACGCCGACTGGGACATCTACGTCAAGCAGCTGAAGATGAACCGCGGATTCGTCTAGGGGCGCCCGTCTGCTTGCGGCCCATTTTGGACGGGTAGCGCACCCGTCCGTTTGCCTGTCTCGTCTTCGATTCGCCAGCCGCCGGCGGTTTGCGCAGCTTTCGCGGGCGGCGGCGCCGGGCGGCCGCGCTCGCGTACAATAGTGCGCGATACCGCACCCGCTTGAGAGGACCGCACCCCATGAATCTCGTCTGCTTCGACCTTGAAGGAACGCTCGCGCCCGAAATCTGGACCTCGTTCGCCGATGCCGCCGGCATCCCCGAGCTGCGCCTCACCACCCGCGACGAGCCCGATTTCGACAAGCTCATGCGCATGCGCGTCGACGCCCTCGCCGCTCACGGCTGCACGGTCGAGAGCATCCAGGAGACGGTGGCCACGCTCGAGCCTTTCGAAGGCGCGCGCGCATTCCTCGACCGCCTGCGCCCCCTCACCTCGCTCGTGGTGGTGTCCGACACCTTCACTCAGCTTGCGGTTCCGCTCATGCGCAAGCTGGGATGGCCGGCCATCTTCTGCAACGAGCTCGTGGTCGACGAGGCCGGCGCCGTCACCGGGTGGAAGATGCGCGCCGCCGCCAAGAAGGAAGAGGTCGTGCGCCAGTTCCAGAACATCGGCTGCGAGACGATCTGCGCGGGCGACGGCTTCAACGACGTGGGCATGATCCGCGCGAGCAAGGCGGGCTTCCTCTTCCGCACCACGCCCGAGCTCGCCGCCGCCAACCCCGACATCCCGGCGCTCGAAACCTACGACGAGCTCTTCGAGGCGATCACGGCCGCCCTGTAGGGGAGGGCGCGCTGCCCGCTCGGCATCTTCCGCACGCAAAAAGCCCGGCAGCAGAAGTGCCTGCTGCCGGGCTTTTCCTGTCACGCTTCGGCTACTTGAACCACTTGCTCTTCGAGAAGAAGAGCGCCACGAGCAAGCTCACGACCAGGGCGAAGGCCGTCGGCCACAGCCAGGTGTCGCTCGCGGGCAGCACGGTGGTGTTCATGCCGTAGAAGCTGAAGATGATCGTGGGCATGGCGAGCACCACGGTGATGATCGTCAAGGTCCGCATCGTGCGGTTCAGGTTGTTGTTGATCACGCTCGAGAAGGTGTCGGTGGTGCTGTCGAGAATGTTGGTGTAGATCGCGCACATCTCCATAGCTTGGCGCAGCTCGATGAAGACGTCGTCGATCAGGTCGCGGTCGTCTTCGTAGAGGCGGATGAAGCGGCCGCTGTTGATCTTGGCCAGGGTCGATTCGTCTGCCTTGAGCGAGGTCGTGAAGTAAACGAGCGATTTCTCGAAACCGAGCATCTTGATGAGCTCTTCGTTTTCCATGTTCGCGCGCAGCTCGCTTTCGATGCGGTTGAACTGGCGGTCGATGTTGCGCAGGTAGACGATGTAGCGCTGCGAGATGCGCAGGAGCATGAGCAGGAACATACGCGTGCGCTGGTTGGTGTTCATGCGGCGCATACGGCCTTCGGCAAACATGTTGATGATCTCGTTGTCGCGCAGGCTCACGGTGACGAGCAGGTCGTTTTCGGGAAGGAAGATCAGCGACAGGGGGTGGGTGTCGTACTGCACGATGTCGGGGTCTTCGGCTTCGTTGGCGTCTTCGACGAACGGGCAGTCGACGATGATGAGCACCTGGCCCGTGTCGTCGTCGAAGTCGACGTGCGAGCTTTCCTCGTCGTCGAGGGCGGACCGCACGAATTCGGGGAGGATGCCCAGCTCGGACTGGAGCCATTCGCGCTCTTCAGCGGTGGGGGTGTCGACGTTGATCCAGCAGCCGGCTTCGGGCGCGTCGATCTCGCGCGTGGTATAGCGGTCGTTTTCCAAGACGGTCTTGTAGCACCCGATCACGGCATCTCCCCTCTGGTTACTCGTTTTCGCAGGTGCATTGTACCGCCAATGCGCCTGCGGGCGGCAAGGCCTACGGGAAACCCATCGAAGCGGGTTGGGCAGAACGTGTGCGGAAGTTCCAAACTGTCTTGTCAGATGTAAAGACCAAGTGCATACTCGATCGCAACAAAGAAGCGATTTCCCCGAGAGGACGAGACGATGGACGACACTCAACAACTTGCCGAAGAGGTGCGCCGCCTAAAGCGCGAGCGCAACGCGGTCGTGCTCGCGCACTACTACGTGGACGGCGCCGTGCAGGACGTGGCTGATTTCGTGGGCGATTCCTACGGCCTGGCCAAGCGAGCGGCTTCGCTCGACTGCGACGGGATCGTCTTCGCCGGCGTGCGCTTCATGGGGGAGTCGGCCAAGCTGTTGAGTCCCGAAAAGCGAGTGATCATGCCCGCGCCCGACGCCGGCTGCCCCATGGCTTCCATGGCCGATGTGGAAACGATTCAACGCGTGCGCACCGCGCATCCGGGCATTGCGGTGGTCTGCTACGTGAATTCCACCGCCGCGGTGAAGGCGGCTTCCGACGTGTGCGTGACGAGCAGCAACGCCGAGCGGATCGTCTCCGCGCTCGCGCAGCGGCAGATCTTCTTCACGCCCGACCGCCATCTGGGCCACTACCTTTCCGAACGGCTGCCCGAAAAGGAGTTCATTCTCAATCCCGGCTTCTGTCCCATCCACGAGGCGGTGCAGCTTTCCGAAATCAAGGAGCTCGAAGCGGCCCACCCCGAGGCCCGCGTGCTCATGCATCCCGAATGCCCCCAGTGGGGGCTCGGGGAAGCCGACTACGTGGGCTCGACGGCGGGCATCATCGAATCCGCGGTCGAAGGCGACGCCCCCGCCTACATCATCGTGACGGTCTGCGGGGTCCTGCACGAAATCGAAAAGCGCGCGGCGGGCCAGGGCAAGCGGTTCTACTTCCCCAAGACCCGGCCGGTGTGCCCCAACATGCGCAAGGTGACCCTGCGCAAGGTGCGCGATTGTCTGCGCGACGGCACGGGCGAGGTGCCGCTGCCGCCCGCTGACGTGTGCACGGGCGCCCGCGCCGCCCTTGAACGCATGCTCGAATTAGCGCGGTAGGGGGGCGGCTATGGAAACGACCGAAGCCTTCGACGTCGTCATCGCCGGCTGCGGGGTCGCCGGCCTCTATACGGCCCTGCATCTGCCGGCGACCGCCCGCGTCCTCATGCTTTCGAAAGGCCCCATCGACCATTGCGACTCCATGCTCGCCCAGGGCGGCATCTGCGTCCTGCCCGAACCCGGCGATTACGACGCCTTCTTCGAAGACACGATGCGGGCGGGCCACTACGAGAACCGCCCGAGCAGCGTCGACATCATGATTCGCGGCAGCCGCGCCGTGATCGCCGAGCTGGTGCGCCGGGGCGTGCGGTTCGCACGGACGCCCGACGGGGCGCTCGCCTTCACGCGCGAGGGGGCCCACAGCCGCCCGCGCATCTGCTACCACGACGACGTCACCGGCCAGGAGATCACCACCCACCTGCTTGCGGCCGTGCGGTCCCTGTCCAACGTGCGCATCTGGGAAGACGCCCCACTCGAGGATATCGTGGTGGAGGGCGGGCGCTGCACGGGCGCCGTCATCGCGCGCGGCGGGCGGCGCGTGCGCGTCGCGGCCCGCGACGTGGTGCTCGCGACCGGCGGCATCGGCGGCCTCTACGAGCATTCCACCAACTACCCCGAGCTCACCGGGGACGGGTGCCGCATCGCCGCGGCGCACGGGGCCGCGCTCGAGCACATGGACTACGTGCAGATCCATCCCACGAGCCTCTACACGGGTAAGCCCGGCCGCGCCTTTCTCATTTCCGAAAGCGCGCGCGGGGAAGGAGCCGTGCTCATCGACGCCCACGGCGAGCGCTTCACCGACGAGCTCCAGCCGCGCGACGTGGTGTCGAAGGCGATCTACGCCCAGATGAAGAAGGACGGCGCCGCCTACGTGTGGCTGTCCTTCGCGCCCGTGCCGCATGACGTGGTTGTGGGGCATTTCGCCCACATCCGCGCCCGCTGCCTGGAAGAGGGCTACGACATCGCCCGCGAGCCCATCCCCGTGGTGCCCGCCCAGCACTACTTCATGGGCGGCGTGCGCGTGGACGGCGACTCGCGCACGAGCGTCCCGCACCTCTACGCGGTGGGGGAGACGAGCTGCAACGGCGTGCATGGGAAGAACCGCTTGGCGAGCAACAGCCTGCTCGAGAGCCTCGTGTTCGCCGCACGCGCTGCCCGGGCGATTCAAGGGCGCGCCAACGAACCCGCCCGCGTGGCGCCCGAGCCCACCTACGCGCAAGAGGAGGCGCGCCGCGCGGCGGCCGCCGGAAAGGAGGGCGCATGGACCCTGCAACGATGACGGCGGTGGTCGACCCGCATATCCGGGCGGCGCTGGCCGAAGACCTGAACGCAGGCGACGTGAGCACCGACGCGGTGGTGCCTGCCCACCGGCACGCTCGCGTCGACGTGGTCTGCAAGCAGGACGGCACCATCGCCGGCACCGACGTGTTCGCACGGGTGTTTTCCCTGGTCGATGCCGCAACGGCGACGCGCTTCGCGGTCGCCGACGGGGACGCGGTGCGCGCGGGGGACGTGATCGGCACCGTGAAAGGGGACGCGCGCGTGCTCCTTTCCTGCGAGCGGGTGGCGCTCAACTACCTGCAGCGCATGAGCGGCATCGCGACCTACACGCGCCGCATGGTGCGCGCGCTCGAAGGCTCGGGCGTCACGCTGGTGGACACGCGCAAGACCACGCCCACCCTGCGCGTGTTCGAAAAGGCCGCGACGCGGGCGGGCGGGGCGCGCAACCACCGGTTCAACCTTTCGGACGCGGTCATGCTCAAAGACAACCACATCGCCGCCGCCGGAGGCATCGCGCCGGCCGTGCGTGCCGTGCGCGCCCGCGCTCCCTTCACGAGCCGCATCGAAGTGGAATGCGAAACCCTCGACCAGGTGCGCGAGGCGATAGCCGCCCACGTCGACATCGTCATGCTCGACAACATGGGCGAAGCCGACCTGCACCGCGCCGTCGCGACGATCGCGGGGCGCGCGGCCGTCGAGGTGTCGGGCAACGTGACCCTTGCCAACGTCGCCCGCTACGCCCGCCTTCCCATCGACTACCTTTCGAGTGGCGCGCTCACGCATTCTGCTGGTATCCTCGATCTGAGCATGAAGCATCTCGTGATCGAGGAGTAGGGCATATGGCGCAATCGCAGGCAGGGAGCACGCGTCGCGAAGGCGTTCTCGACGCCCTGCGCACGGCGTCCGCCCCGCTTTCCGGCGCCCAGCTCGCGCGGCGGTTCGGAGTGAGCCGCCAGGTCATCGTGCAGGACGTGGCCCTGCTGCGCACCCAAGGGCACCCCATAGAGGCGCTCCATGCCGGCTACGTGCTGAAGGAGCCGGCGGGCTGCGTGCGCCTTGTAAAGGTGCGCCATTCCGAAGACCAGATCGAAGACGAGATGTGCACGGTGGTCGATTTGGGCGGCGCCCTGCTCGACACCGTGGTGAATCACCGGGTCTACGGCACGCTCTCGGCGCCTCTGAACGTGCGCAACCGGCGCGATGTTGCTCGATTTATCGAGGATATGCGCACGGGCGTGTCCTCGCCCCTTTCGCGCGTGACCGACGGGTACCATTACCACCATATCGAAGCCGAAAGCGAGGCGGTGCTCGACGAGATCGAGGCCGCGCTCGCGCGCAAGGGCTACCTGGCCCGGCGGCTTCCCTATGAGAACGATTTGAGGTGAGCGCGCGGCCCGCAGGCAGGGCGGCGCGCCGCCGGAAGGCAAACGGAGGCATGCCATGGACCTTGCGGACGTGAACGCGCAATCGAAGGAAATCAGGGAACGCTACCATGCGCTCGAGGAGCGCTACCACGGGTCGCGCTGGTCGGTGGAAGAAGACGCGCTCGCCTTCCTCACCGACGCCGGGCTCGTGGGGCGCTACGCGATGGCCGACCAAGGGCGCTGGCCCACCTCCGACGCCGACGCTCTGCCCGCCAAGATCGGCGAATGCGTGTGGTGGCTCGCCGTGCTCGCCGACCGCATGGGCCTCGATTTCGAAACCTGCGTCGAAGAGTTTCTGAAGGAGCGCGCCGAAGCGCTCGGCTAGCGCGCTAGAGGTCTTTGCGCTGGTAGAGGCCGGCGTCGGAAAAGCCCAGGTGACGGTAGTACTCGCGGGTGCCCACGGCGCTGATCACGTTGATGCGGGCGTATCCCGCCTCGCGGGCGATCTCGCAGGCGCGCGCCACGAGCGCCCGGCCCAGACCGCGGTGCTGGGCCCCGTGGGTCGCCGCGCCCAGCTTGGCCGCCCGCCCGTAGACGTGCACCTCGCGAATCATCGCCTCGTCGGGCGCCGTGGGCAGCTTGTAGCGCTCGAAGGCGCCGGGCTTGGGAAGCGACAGGCGCAGAAAGCCGGCGATCCGCCCGGTGGACGTGACCCACTGCAGGAAGACCTCGCGCGTGAGAGTGGTGTCATAGGGGACGGCGTCCAGGCGCACGCTCACGTCGTCCATGTCGTGGGTGCCCACCTCGCGGAAGCGGATCTCGCGCACCGCGCCCGCACGGCCCTGGCGCTCGATTTCCGACTCGACCATCTGCCGCAGGTTGGTCTTCTTGTTGCCCACGACGATGTCCTGCGCCGAGATGTCGCGGATCATGCGGCTGATGCGCGTGTAGGGCGGGGTGGCCAGGGTGTCGGCCACGAGGACGCGCACGAGCTCCTCTTCGCTGTAGGGCGTCCAGCGGCCGTCGCGCCAGGCGCGGGCGAGCCCCGTGCCGTCGACGAGCGCGCAGGGGTAGATTTTCACCTCGTCGGGCAGGTAGCGGGGGTCGGTGACGAAGGCGCGGTAGTCGGCGATGTCGCCTTCCGGCGTGGCGCCCAGGAGGTTGGCCATGAAATGGGTGTGCTCTTTGAAGCCGAAGAGCCTGATGAGCTCCATGGCGCGCGCCACTGTGCCCGGCTCTGCGGCCCGATGGTTGGCGGAAAGGACGTCGGGGCGCAGGCTCTGGATGCCGATCTGCACCTTGGTGGCGCCCAAGCGGCGCAGGTCGCGCAGGCTCGCTTCCGAAATCGCGTCGGGCCGGGTTTCCATCACGAAGCCCACGACCCGATGGGCGGCGGTTTCGTTGGCGCGCTGCTCGGCTTCGAGGGCGTCCCAGCCGCACGTCTGCCAGGCGCTCGCGGCGCGCCAGGCGGGGCTTTGGGCGTAGGCCTCGCGCCAGGCCTCGTTGTAGGTTTCCGTGCCCGCGTCGATGCGGGCCTGCACGCCGGCGGTTTGGCGGGAGAGGGTCGCGTCGTCGCGGGCGATTCCGCAGCGCTCGTAGGCGGCCCGGCGGTCGCGCACGCAAGCGGCGGCGCGGTCGGTGCCGGCCTCGTTCAGGGCGCGGAAGAGCTCGCGGGCGAACCAGATGCGGTAACCGGCCGGGTAGTCGGTCCAGCTGCCGCCGAGCACGATGAGCTCGACCTTGTCGGTGGGGTGGCCCATGTCGACAAGGGCGTGCAGGCGGGCGGCCACCTGCAGGTAGGGGTCGAAGAAGGCCCGTTCGGCCCGTTGGCAGGCCGGCTCGCGATGCAGGTAGCTTTTGGGCATGCGGATGTCATTGGGGCAGTAGAGGCAGTTGTTCGCGCAGGTCCAGGGCTTGGTGATCACGGTGATCGTGGCCACGCCCGAAGCGGTGCGGCGGGGTTTCATCTGCAGGGCCGCCACGAGCTTCTCTTCGGTGGCGGCATCGACCTGCCAGCCCTCCCAACGGGCGGGGTCGTCGCGCTTCACGCGGCGGTAGTAGGGGAGGAGCTGCTTTTTCGCGAAGTGGCGCACGGGGTCGCGGAAGGCCCGGTTGTGCTCCTGCACGATGCGGTTCAGGTCGGCGGCGGAAAGCTCGCCGGTCGTGCGCAGGCAGTCGAGTATGTCCAAGATGAGTTCGTCCATGCGGACTATGGTACCTGAATGCGCCGGTGCTTCGGCGTGTCGCGGGAAAACCGCCCCGTGGCGCAACCCCGCCGCTACCCGCGCTCGAGGCGCGTGACCCCGTGGAGGGCGTTGATTTCGGCGATTTCCATCTCGCCGTCGATGTAGGGGGCGTACATCTTCTCGATGCTGCCCAGGCCCATGCTGCAGCCGCTGCAGTACTCGCAGCTTCCCTCGCCGCAGCCGGCGAGGCTCTGGCGGACGATTGCGGCGCGTTGGGCGCGCGTGGTGTCTTTGATGAGAATGCTTTTCATGGGTCCCCTTTCCTCTGGGGCGGGACGTGCGGTTCGCGCCGACTATAGCAGCTGGCGTACAATGCGGCGCATGGACGAGCGAACGGTCAACATACTGCGACAAACCAACAACCGCTTCTACGCGGACCAGGCGGCTTCGTTTTCGCAGACCCGCCAGGCCCCCTGGCCGGGCTGGCGGCGCGTGCTCGACGCGGCGGTCCCCGGTTGGCGCGCGGGCGCGGAAGGCGATGGGGAAGAAGCGGCGTGCGAACGCGACGGCCGCGAACCGTGCGGCGGCGCAGGGCGCGAAGGCGGCGCGGTGGGCGATGCGGAAGTCGGCGGCGCGCCGCGTTCGGGCCGCTCCCTTGTGGATCTGGCCTGCGGCAACCTGCGGTTCGAGGCCTTCCTTTCCGCCGAAGCCCCCGGGCTGTTCGCCCATGCGCTCGCGGTCGACGACTGCCCGCCCCTTGTGGCAGAAGGAGCACGCGCGGCGGGCGCGACCTGCGCCTCGCTCGATGCGGTGGCGGCCCTTGCCCGCGGGACGCTTGCCTTTGACCTCGCCGCCCTTCAGCCGGAGCCCGCCGACCTGGCGGTCTGCTTCGGCTTCGCCCATCACGTGCCGGGCGCCGACCACCGCGCCGATTTGGTGCGCGCGCTCGTGTCGGCGGTGCGGCCGGGCGGGGCTGTGGCCCTGTCGTTCTGGCGCTTTCTGGACGACCCCCGCCGTGCGGCGTCCTATCGGCGCGCCCACGAGCGCAACTGCGCCGCCCTCGCCGCGGCCGAGCCCGCCTTCGACGCCGCTCGGCTCGAGCCGGGCGACTGCCTGCTCGGCTGGCGCGACACGCAGGCCGTGCGCTACTGCCACAGCTTTTCGGATGCGGAACTCGACGCCCTCGCCGTTTGCGATCCTCGTGCCTCGCTTCTCGCTCGCTTCGACGCCGACGGCCGCACCGGCCGCATGAACACCTATCTTGTGCTTAGGAGAAACCTATGATTCGCCCCATCGTGAAAATGCCCCTCATGCTGCAGCGCGCGGCCGAGCCCGCCGGCCCCCAAGACGTGGAAGTGGGCCACGACCTGCTCGACACCCTGGCGGCCCATCGCAGCGAATGTGTGGGAATGGCGGCCAACATGATCGGCGTCAACAAGCGGGCGATCGTCTTCGCCGAAGGCGACGGCGCGCGCGTGATGTTCAACCCCGAAATCGTGAGGCAATCGCAGCCCTTCGACGCCGAAGAGGGCTGCCTGTCGCTTGAGGGCACGCGACAGGCGCGCCGCTACAAGAAGATCGCGGTGCGCTACCAGGATTTTGACTTCGCCTGGAAGGAGGAGTCCTTCACTGGCTGGACGGCCCAGATCATCCAGCACGAGATCGACCACACCAAGGGCATCCTCATCTAGCTGACAACGGGCGCGCGTGATGTTGTCACACGCCTGTGTGACAACATCACGCGCGCCCGTTGTCACACAATGTGGAGAATCGGCAGATACCGTTTGGCGGCTCGCCCCGTCAACCTGAAAGCTTCCTGAAATTTCCTATATTTATACATTCGGTATAAAAACGCACAGAAGGGAGCTTCCTCGTGAAAACAGCGCTGAGCGTGTTCTGGCGCGATGTGAAGCGCATCGTGAAGAACCCCTTCGCCTTGGGCGTCGTGCTGGGCATGTGCCTGTTGCCCGCCGCCTACGCCTGGTACTGCATCGAGGCCAACTGGGACCCCTACAAGCTCACGGCCAACATGCACATCCCCGTGGTCAACAACGACGCCGGCGCCGAAATCGACGGCATGGGCCAGGTCGACGTCGGCGACCAGATAGTCACCCAGCTGCAGCAAAACGATGCCTTCACCTGGGAATTCGTGTCAGAAGACGAAGCGCGCGAGGGCGTGGAATCGGGCAAGTACTACGCCGCCTTCATTATCCCCGAAAACTTCAGCTCCGATCTGGCGGGCGTACTCGACGGGCGCACCGACAACCCGCAGATCGAGTACTACGTCAACGAAAAGTACAGCGGAACGGCCGTGAAGGTGACCGACACCGGCTCGTCGACGATCGGCAACGCGGTGAACGATTCCTTCACCGGCAGCGTGTCCACCGCCATGGCCGAAATCGTCAAGCAGACCGCTGACACCCTTAAAAGCGACGTGAACGCCCGCACCTCGGCGACGGGCCAGTCGCTTTCCGATGCCGAAAGCCAGGTCAACGACGTGGTCGCCCTGCTCGACGATTCGGCGGGCGGGCTCGACGACTGGCGCAGCACGGTTTCTAGCGCCCAAGACTCGCTCGACGCGATGCAGGACATGCTGCCTGGCATCGAGCAGTCGCTTTCCGACGCGCAGTCGACGCTCGGCACGGTGCGCAGCGCGTCGAGCGACTTCAACACGGCCTTCACCGGCGGCCTGACCAAGTCGGCGACGGCGCTCACGCAGACGACTGCCGACGCCAACCAGAAGGTGGCCGACTACCGCGATCGCACGATGAAGGCAAAGTCGCAGGTCGACGGCGCCTTGGCCGACCTGCGCACGGTGGCCGACCGCAACCAGAACGCGATCGACACGGTGCAGCAGCATCTCGACGCATCGAGTTTGCCCGCCGATTCCCCCGTGCGCGCCGACATCGAGAACCGCGTGCTTGCGCCCCTGCAGGAGCGCAACGACGCCCTGCAGCAGAGCATCTCCTCCCTGCAGACGGCAAGCGACAACCTGGGCCGGTCGGTGCTTTCGGTAGCGAGCCTGGTCACGGCCATGAACGACGGGGCGGCCAGTGGCGCCTCCGCCATGGTGGAGGCCACCAAGAGCTTCAACGTCGACGTGCTGCCCCAGCTTTCGACGAGCGCCGACACCGTGGCCGGCACGCTCGGCTCGCTTTCGGGAACGGTCGCCGGGCTCGGTCCCCAAATCGACCAGGTGAGCAGCCTGCTCGACCAGGTCGATTCCGTGATCGGCCAGATGCAGTCGTCGCTCTCCGACGCGAGCGGCACGCTCACGCGCGCCCGCGACGGCCTTTCCACCACGATTTCCGACCTCTCGATGCTGGCGAGCTCGCTCGACCTTTCGAGCATCGTCGACATCGAGCACCTCGACGCCTCGCAGGTGGGATCGTTCATGTCGTCGCCGCTTACGATTAACACTCAATCGGTCTACCCGATTTCCAACTACGCGGCGGCGGTGGCGCCCTTCTATTCCAACCTGGCCATCTGGATCGGCTGTTTCATGCTCGTGGCCATCATCAAGCTCGAAATCGACCGGGAGGGCTTCGAGAACGTGTCGCCTTCCCAGGCCTACCTGGCCCGGTTCTTCCTCTACCTGTGCGTGAACCTCATCCAGGCCACCGTGATCGTGCTCGGCGAGATCTTCCTGCTCGGCTTCGGGGTGGCCGACCCGTCGGCCCTGCTCGTGAGCGCGTGGATCACGAGCCTGGCCTTCGTGAGCATCGTCTACATGCTCGCGATCTCCTTCCGCCACATCGGCAAGGCGCTCGCCGTCGTCCTGCTCATCATGCAGATCCCCGGGTCGTCGGGCATGTACCCGATCGAGATGATGCCCGACTTCTTCCAGGCCATCCACCCGCTGCTGCCCTTCACCTACGGCATCGACGCCATGCGCCAGGCCATCGGCGGCATCTACGGCGGCGAGCTCGTCCACGATATCGTGCTGCTGCTGCTCATGGTGCCCGCGGCCTTCTTCGTCGGCATGGTGCTGCGTCCCTACTTCCAGAACCTCAACGTCCTGTTCGACAAGCGCCTGGCCGACACGACCTTCATGATCACCGAAGAGCACGGCGTCTTCCAACAGCGCTACCGGGCCCGCAACGTCTTGCGCGCCCTCTACGACAACGACCAGTTCCGTCCGCGGATCGCCGAAAGCGCGGCCAAGTTCGAGAAGAGCTACCGGGCCTTGGAAGGCGCGGGGCAGCTCATCGTCTTTCTGCTGCCGATCGCGATCATCGTGCTCATGTCGGTCTTCCAGGTCGACCCCGACCCCAACACCAAGGTCGAGCTGCTCGTGACCTTCGTGATCGCGGTCGTGGTCATCGACGGCGCGATCATCGCGATCGAGTACCTGCACGACTACTGGAACGGCCAGCTCGACCTGGTGTCCCAGTCCCAGGAGGATATGGAAGCCCAGGCCCTCGACCACGTGCCCCTGCGCCACCATGATTTTTCGGCCGACCATGCAGAGCGCGTCCACGAGGAGCTCGAACGCCGCGACGCCCGGCGCCAGGCGCGCGAAGGAGGCGACCGGCGATGAAGAACGTGTTCCGCATCTTCGCCGACGACGTCAAGCACGGCGTGGGCAATTCCCTGGCCGTCGTGGTGCTCGTGGGCCTCATGCTCCTGCCCGCTATGTACGCCTGGTTCAACGACGCCGCCAGCTGGGACCCCTACCACCACACCGAGGGGCTCAAGGTGGCCGTGGCCACCCAGGACGAGGGCTACAAAAGCGACCTGCTGCCGATCAAAGTCAACATCGGCGACATGGTCGAATCCGAGCTGCGCGCCAATTCGAGCTTCGACTGGCAGTTCGTCACGAGCGACGAGGCGGTGGAAGGCGTGAAGTCGGGGAAGTACTACGCCGCCCTGGTGATTCCGTCGACCTTCAGCTCGGACATGATGTCGATCTTCAACGAGAACTCTCAGACCGCGCAGATCGACTACTACGTCAACGAAAAGATCAACCCGATCGCTTCGCACGTGACCGACGTGGGCGCCGACACCGTGCAGGAGAGCATCCGCACGGCCTTTTCGAGCACGGTGGCCGACGTGGGGCTGTCGGTGCTCGGCGATCTGTCGGCCTACGGGTCGAGCAGCGATCTGCAATCCTACGCCGAACGCGTGGGCGCCCGCATCGACGCGTCGGTGCAGGACACGCGCAGCGCCGCCGACAGCGTGCGGGCTCTGGGCAACCTAGTGGGCGCGGTGAACACCCTCGTCGATTCGTCGTCGAAGGTGATGGACGGTGCCGGCTCGAGTTCCCAGTCGGCCAAAGACACGATTTCCGACGCCTCGAGCGCGCTCGGCGATGCGACCGACAGCCTCGACGGGGTGACCGACCGCGTCAACGACGCCCTGTTCGCGAGCGCCGCCAGCTTCGACGCCCTGCGCGACCAAAGCGACGCGGCCTTCGACGCCTTGGGGGCGTCGGCCGGCGACGCGAGTTCGGCTCTGCGCACGGTTGCCGGCAAGGCCGACGACCAGCGCGCCGCCTTCCAGCAGGTGCGCGACGCGATGGCCGACCTGGGCCTGGCCACCAACGAAATCGACGGCGTCATCGAAAGCCTCGACCAAGCGTCGAGCGCGCTTTCCGAAAGCGCCGACAACATCGATTCCGGCGTGACGGACGCGGCGGCGAGCAAGCAGGAGGTGCGCGACGCGGTCGACGCGGCCAAAGCCGACGTGACCCAGCTGCAGGACAGCTACGAAAGCGATTTGAAGTCCCAGGTGGACGCCCTGGAAAGCTCGCTTTCCACGGTCGCGTCGTCGTCGGATGCGGTGAGCGAGAAGCTGGCCGACACCGCCGATTCCCTTTCCGCGGCGACCGGGTCGCTCTCCGAGCGCTTGGGGCAGACCAAGGCGGCG
>Ga0214872_100268_pt1 | contig 15667 bp, 15 predicted proteins | sample Stichaenrichm18X_FD_168614 | JGI IMG/M metagenome (GOLD analysis project Ga0214872, IMG submission 168614) | Xylose enriched microbial communities from anaerobic bioreactor in Madison, Wisconsin, United States - 18X | ecosystem: Engineered > Bioreactor > Anaerobic > Unclassified | place: USA... | reverse complement strand
GACGCGCTCGCTACTCGATTTCGAGCAGAATGGGCGCGTGATCCTGGCGCGGACCTGAATCTACCATGTCCGACCGCACGACCCGCCCCTTCATGCGGTCGCTCACCAGGAAGTAGTCGATGCGCCAGCCCGCGTTGTTGATCTTGCTCGTTTTCACGCGCTGGGCCCACCAGGAATAGGCGCCCGTCTCGTCGCCGTGCACGTAGCGGAAGGTGTCGACGAAGCCTCGCCCCAGCAAGTGCGTGAAACCGGCGCGCTCTTCGTCGGTGAATCCGGCCGACATATGGTTGGCAGCCGGATTGGCCAGGTCGATCTCCTCATGCGCCACGTTGTAGTCGCCACACGCGATAACCGGCTTGCGCGCATCGAGCTCGGCCAGGTAGTCGGCGTAGCGCGCGTCCCACAGCTGGCGCTCGCCCAGGCGCTTGAGCCCGTCGCCGGCGTTCGGCGTATAGACCAAATTGAAATAGAAATCGGGCAGCTCGAGCGTGATCAGGCGCCCCTCTTCGTCCATGGGCTCGGGCGCCCCGATCGCCGGATAGGCCGGCGTCACGTCCAGCCCCTTCTTGTAGAGGGCCATTGTGCCCGCATAGCCCTTGCGCGCCGGCTCGTGCGAGCTCACCCAGGCGGCGTCGTAGCCGGGGAAATACGCCTCGAGCGCTTCGGCCTGCTTCTTGTTCATGCCGACGGCCGGCAGCTTGGTCTCCTGAATGGCGATGATGTCGGCGTCCTCTTCGGCAATCGTGTCGAGCACGGCGCGCGTGAGGTCGGCGCGGGCACTCTTGCCGGTGAGCGCCGCGTTCAGGGAATCGATGTTCCACGATATGAACTTCATAAGGCAGATGACCTTCCATCTTGCGAAATCGCGAATAGAACGACGCCTATTCTACCGCGAGAGGAATGCGCGCGAGGCGAACCGAATCCCGAAGGGCACAGCCCAGCCACACCCCCGACTCGGACAACACGCCTTTCGCAAAAAAATCCGAGGTATCGGGCGGAATCGAACGAGAAAGGCGCGTTGTTGGCAGCCGCGGCGGCCGGCCGCGCCTCGGTTACTTGCGCGCCTCCCCTAGCGCTCGTCGCGCGACTGGTCGGCGGCGTACCAATAGGTGCGGGCGCCGGCGGTCTGCATCATCGCGTTGCGCGGGGCCTGCATCATTGTGTTCCAGGCGTTCTTCAGCTCGAGCGCGCCGTTGACCGCCGAAGCGGCCGCGAACGCGAACAGGTAGGTACCCAGGTCGTCGGCGAGCGGCGCCACGGCCCACACGGCCAGGGGCAGCCAGCCCATCACGAGCGACGGCGCCGTGCAGAACGCGATATAGCGGGCGCGCGTCATCGGGCGCGTCACGCCGCCGTGCACGGCGAGCGACGCGATCAGCTTGCGCACCGGCCCCATCGAAAACGCCATCACGATGCCGGCGAGCGCCGGCATGCTGGTAAGATCGGGAATAGCCGCCACGCCCACGAGCATGGCGACCAGGTAAATGTCGGCCACGATCGCGAGCACGGTGATGAACGAGCGGCACGCCGCCCACTGCTCTTTGCCTTCGGGGTCGGAATCGTTCAGTAGCACGGCGTTAGCCGGAATCAGTGCGTCCCTATTTCCGCGATCGGATACGGACGTGCGGTTGCTTGTAAAAAGCCTCATGCAAACTCCTATCCTTGCGAGAACCTCTTACTGTCGAGCATGACTTTACCAAGCCCTGCATGCTTTTTGACATAGTTTTGACATTTCTCCATGAAGTCACGCAATGGTTGATGATAATTTAATAGTTCTGAATCATTCGGAGCCGTTTTCGTCTGTACAGGCCATGAACATCGGCTCACTTTCCCCATGGGCATCCCACATGAATCCGCCCGAAGTCGCGGTATTATCTATAAGTTCATGCGGCGGCACCGCTACATGCCGCCCGTTCCACGCCCGCCTTCAACCGCCCTGGGAAGGGGATTCCATGCCACACAAAGTAGGCTTCGACAACGACAAATACATCGAGCTGCAGACCAAGCGCATCCGCGAGCGCATCGCGGAGTTCGGCGGCAAGCTGTATTTGGAATTCGGCGGCAAGCTCTTCGACGATTACCATGCCTCGCGCGTCCTCCCCGGCTTCAAGCCCGACACCAAGCTGAGCATGCTTTCGGCCCTGCAGGACGACGTCGAGATCATTCTCGCCATCAACGCCAACGACATCGAGCGCTCGAAGGTCCGCGGCGATTTGGGCATCACCTACGACGAGGACCTGCTGCGTCTCATGGACGCCTTCATCAACCTGGGCTTCTACGTGGGCAGCGTGGTGATCACCCAGTACGGCAACCAGCCCAACGCCGACCTCTTCCGCCAGCGCCTCGACGCGATGGGCGTGAAGAGCTACCTGCACTACCCTATCGAAGGCTACCCGCACGACATCGCCCATATCGTCTCCGACGAAGGCTACGGAAAAAACGATTACGTGGAAACCTCGCGCCCGCTCGTCGTGGTCACGGCTCCCGGCCCGGGCTCGGGCAAGATGGCCACCTGCCTTTCGCAGCTCTACCATGAGAACAAGCGCGGCGTGAAGGCCGGCTATGCCAAGTTCGAAACCTTCCCCATCTGGAACCTGCCGCTCGACCATCCGGTGAACATCGCCTACGAAGCCGCCACGGTCGACCTCGACGACGTGAACGCGATCGACCCCTTCCACCTGGCCGCCTACGGCGAGACCACGGTCAACTACAACCGCGACATCGAGATCTTCCCCGTGCTGAAGGCCATGCTCGAGCACATCCAGGGCGAAAGCCCCTACCAGAGCCCCACCGACATGGGCGTCAACATGGCCGGCTTCGCAATCGTCGACGACGACGCCGTGCGCGAGGCCGCCAAGAACGAAATCGTGCGCCGCTACTTCCAGACCGCCGAAGAGGTGCGCCGCACGGGCGTGGGCGAGGACCAGGTCGCCAAGCTCGAGATCCTCATGAAGAAGGCGGGCGTCGACGTCGACGTGAACCCCGCCCACAAGGCCGCCCTCGACAAGGCGGAGGAAACGGGCGAGCCCGCCGGCGCGATAGAGCTGGCCGACGGCCGCGTGATCACCGGCCGCACGTCCGAACTGCTCGGCGCCGCGTCTTCGGTCCTGCTCAACGCGATGAAGGCCCAAGCCGGCATCCCCGACGACATGTACATCATCTCCGACGAGGCCATGGCCCCGATCGCGCGCCTGCGCACCGACCTGCTGGGCCACGAGAACCCGCACCTGCATCCCACCGAGATGCTCATCGCCGTGTCGACGTCCTCGCTCACCAACCCCATGGCGGGCCGCGCCCTCGACCACCTGGTCGAACTGAAGGGCTGCGACGCCTACTTCTCGACGATCATCGCCTCCGACGACGAGCAGCTCTACCGGTCGCTGGGCATCAACGTCTGCTGCGAGCCCAAGTACGAGTCGCACCGCTACTATCACGAATAAGCGCCCGACCAGCGCATGCGAACGGCCCCTGTTTCCGCAAGGAACAGGGGCCGCTTCAGTTAGGGGCAGTTGAAAGCGTCGCTCCCGAGCGCGCCGATTCCCCGCGCGCGCCCTAAAGATGCGGCAAGGAGCCCAAGGATTCGGAATGCGCCGCACAGCTTGAAGGGGCGCGGCGCACAGCGACTAGCTCCGCGCCCCGGCCTCGCGGCGGCGCGGGCGCACGGGATGGCCCCCGCCTGCCTGCGAGATCGCCACGCCGCCCAGGATCGCCGCCACACCGAGCCATTCCACCGGGCCCAAGGGCTCGCCCAGGGCGATCATCGACACGAACAAGCCGGCCGGCAGTTCCGACGATGCGAGCACGGTGGCCATCCCCGCCGGGATATGGGGCGTCCCCAAGCCGAAGAGGTACACGGGCAACAGCATGCCGAAGAGCCCCATGACCAGGGCATAGGGCGCCATGCCCTGGAAGACGACGCCCGAGGGGATGAAGTCGGGACAGATGGCAAGCGACGCCGCGCTCGCGCCCAGGCACACCAGAAAGCCGCGCTGGGCATCGCTGCAGGGCACCGTGACCTTCCCCGAAAGGGCCAGAAACAGCGCGCAGCTCACGCCCGAAAGGAAACCGAACAGCAGTCCCAGCGGGCTGAAGCCGGCAAGGCCCGTGCGCCAGACTCCACTCGCGAACACGGTACCCGCCAGAATCACCGCCGCAGCGGCCACTTCGGCCGGCCGCGGGGCGCGGCGCGTCTCGATCACCTGGATGACCAGGCCGATCCACGAGTATTGGAAGAGCAGGGTGATCGCCACCTCCACCGGCAACAGCGACATCGCGAAGTAGTAGAGGACGCTCGTGGCGCAGGACAGGAAGCCGAGCGCGACGAGCTTGGCGGCATCACGCGCCCCCAGGCGCCGCCACCCGCGCCCGCGCGCCGCCTGCACGAGCAGCGCGACCCCGAACAACACCGCCGAACACCACATCTGGCCGGCGACCACCTGCTGCCAGGAAAACCCGCTCGCAAAGGCCGACTTGCACATGGTGGCGTTGGCCCCGTAACAGGCCCCGCCGATGAACACTTGGAGCGCGGCGACGCGCCGCACGGCTGCAGATTCCTTTTCCATAGATGCGCCTTTCCGTCTTGGCTGTCGAAAGCGACGGAGGCATGGAAACGCGGCCCGCGCCCCACGACCCCGTCAGAGGGCCGTGGAAAAAAGATGGCCTGCGCCCGGAAAAGTCCACGGAAGGTTTTAACGAAGCGGGACTATAAGGCAAGCGCCCGCATCCGTCAACGCGCCGGCAACCGCCCGCCCGCGCCGCCCGCAAAATCCGGCCGCATCCCCTATCCTTAAAGGCGCACCCGAAGACAAGGAGCCATCATGCCCGATACGCCCAGCAACGCCCCCAAGGTCACGCTCGAATCGCTCATGGGGCAGGCCGCGGCCGCCCAGCCCGCGAACAGCCACGTCACCCCGGCCGCCGCCACCGAAAAGGCCGTGACCGAAAAGGTGTCGGCCCTTTCCGCCGAAGACCAGAAGAAGGTCGACGACCTGGCCCGCCAAATCGACTTCACCCAGTCGGGCATCGAGCAGACCTTCGGCGCCGACGCCCAGCGCGGCATGGCAGACTTCTCAGACCGCGTGCTGGAAAAGACCCGCAGCAAGGACGCGGGCCAGACCGGCGAGCTCTTGCGCGAACTCGTGGTCACCGTCGACGACAGCTCGCTTTCCGGCGTGAAGAAGGTGCCGATCATCGGCACGATCGCCGTGAAGGTCGAACAGGTGCGCCGCGAGTACCAGAAGGTCGTCCCGCAGGTCGACGAAATCGTGGGCCAGCTGGAAAGCTCGCGCGCCCAGATGATCAACGACATCGCGCTCTACGACCAGCTCTACGACCAGTCGGTCGCCCAGTACAAGCAGCTGAAGATCTACGTGGCCGCCGGTGCCCAGGCACTCGCCGATTTCCGCGCCGACCAGCTGCCCGCGCTCGAGGCCCAGGCCGCCGCGTCGAGCGACCCCATGGCCGGCCAGGTGCTCAAAGACTTCAAGAGCAAGCTCGACCGCTTCGAAAAGCACTTAGACGACCTCGACCGCATCAGCCTGGTGGCCCTGCAGGCCTGCCCGCAGATCAAGATCCTGCAGAACGCCGACGCCACGATCGCCGACAAGATCCAAACGACGATCACCACCACGATTCCCCTGTGGAAGAGCCAGATGGTCATCGCACTGGGCCTGGAAAACCAGCGCAAGGCAATCGAGCTGCAGCAGAAGGTCGACGACGTGACCAACCGCCTGTTGCGCGAGAACGCCGAGCAGCTCCACCAGGGCGCCGTGGCCGCCGAAAAGGCCAACCAGCGCGGCGTGGTCGACGTCGACACCCTGCAGCACGTCAACGACGAGCTCATCGCCACGTTGAAGGACACGCTCGAAGTGCAGCGGCAGGGCCGCGCCCAGCGCGCCGAAGCCCAGCAGAAGATGCGTACGATGGAAGGCGAGCTGAAGGCCGCCCTCGTCGAGCACATCAACAGCTAGCGCACGCACGCCAACACAACCTGCGCGCACTATAAAGCGGGGCGCTTTGGCCGGGGCGCCCCGCTTGCGCGTTCACAGGGCCGCGATTGCCGCGCAGGAGACGAGCCCCCAGCCCATCGCGACCGCGATGAGCGCGCCGAGCGGCAGCTCGCGCACGTGCCCCATCCACACGAGCAAAGCCAGAAGCGCCGCGCTCGCCGCTATCACGGCCGGCACCGAAAGGTCGTACGAGGTCGCCACGCCCACGTTCAGCGAGAGCATCTGCAGGGCGATCGTGAGCAAAAGGCCGCCGATCACGGGGCGAATGCAGCGCTTGATCGCCGCGAACACGGCCAAATCCTCGAAGCGGTCGTAGACGTAGTAGACCACGAGGAAGGTGAGCCCCGACGCCCCCACCCCGATGCCGAACCCGGCGAGCGCCACGAGCAGGGCCGCGCCGGCGCCGTAGGTCGACCCGATCACGAAGCCGGTGCCGGTGAGGACCTTGGCGATGATCGACCCGGGCATCGCGTTCGACACGGTAACGATCTGCTCGTAGTAGTCGGCGCTCGACACGAGCCCCGTATCGACGAAGACCCCGTGCCCGAAGGCCAGGTAGGCGTCGCCCCCGCCGAAGGACATGAGCACCGACGCCACGGCGTTGCCGGCGAAGGCCGCCGTCTCGGGGCAGACGGCGACGGCAGGCAGGACGCAGGCGGCGATGAAGGCGACCCACACGACCGCCTCCTGCGCGAGCCGCGCCCAGGGGAAGCGGCCGGGCTTGCCGGGAGTGGCGGCGAAGCTGCGCACGAGCCCCGCCGCCCCCAGCACCACCATAGCCGCGCGCAGGACGCTAAGCGGCGCTTCGGCCGCGAAGGGGCCCACGCCGGCGACACCCGTCACGTAGGCTGCCGCAATCGCCACGGCGGTGACGGCGCGCCCCGACGCGCGGCCCTGGGCGCGCAGGCTCCCGCCCGTCGCGAACACGAAAAAGAAGACCACGGCCAAGACGTCGAGCGTCGAGACGGTGATCGGCAAGGGCGCGAACCCGCACAGGGCCTGCATCCGCTTGCCGCAGGTGAGCAGGAAGACGCCCGCAAGCAGGGCGAGCGCGAGGCGGCGATCGCGGCCGGCGGCTTTTGCGCGCACCGACCCCGCCGCGTAGGTCGCGAGCACATAGACGATGAGCACGGCCACGCCCACCGATGCGTAGCGCACCTGCTGGACAACCGGCCCCGACGCGACGGCGAACAGGGCCAACAACGCGAGCGTGAGCAGGGCGCCCGGCAGCCCCATGCCCACCGCGCCGGCCACCATGCCGGCCGGCCCCGCCACCGTGCGCCCCACGCCCGAGGCCACTTCGATCGGCAGGGCTCCCGGCGTGATGTTGGCTACCACGACTTCCTTGTCGAACTCTTCGGGCGTCACCAGGCCGCGCCCGCGCACCAGCTCGCGCTCGATCACGGGCACGAGGGCATTGCCGCCGCCGAAGCCGATGAGGCCGATTTTCGCGGAAGCGGCGAAAAGGCCGGCGAGCCGGGCCCGCTCGCGGGAGCGACCTGCGCGCGCGCCGCCCGCCAGGCCCAAGCGCGCCCCGCGCGCCGCGTCGATCGGTGATGATGCGCTGCCCATTGTCATGCTCCTTTCAGCACCGGGCGCGCACCGGACCCGCCGGCGCCGCCCGCCTTTACTCGACGATCAGGTTCTCGGCGGTGCTTTCCGCTCCGTCGAAATGAAAACTCTTCAGAACCGGCTCCTCCCCCGCCAGCGACAGGATCAAATAGCTCGCGCTGTGGTCGTAGGAAAGCCGCTTGTCCTCTTCCGATTGGCGCGCCGGCGTCGCGGGGTGCGGATGCCAGTTGCCCAGCATCGCAAGCCCCTGCGCCCGCGCGTCCTTCACCGCCGCCAGATGCTCGTGCATGTCGATCGTGAAATGCTCGCTGCTGCGGTCGACGTTGGTGAGCAGGTAGACCTTCTCAACCGTCTTCACGTCGCCCTCGATGCGGCCGGCAATAAGGCCGCAGGCCTCGGCCGGCAGCCAGGCGCGCGCATGCGCCACGATCGCCCGATAGTCGGCGGCGCTCATCTTCACTGTGTAGGCCACGCTGCTCACCCCTTATGGCTGGCCAGGTCGCAGACGGCCTGCTCGTAGTCGATGGGGTGGTCGATCGTGGGGTGGTCGCCGTCGACGGCGCAGTCGGGGTCGTGCTTGACCTTGATCTCGTGGAACTTCATCGACAGCGCGTTGTAGGTGAGCAGGCGGCCGGTGAGCAGGTCTCCCACGCCGGTGAGGTATTTGATGGCCTCCATGGCCTGCAGCGACCCGATCACGCCGCCCATGGCCCCGATCACGCCCGCCTGGCTGCAGGTGGGCACCACGTTCGCCGGCGGCGGCTCCTTGAACAGACAGCGGTAGCAGGGGCCCTCGCCCGGCACATAGGTCATCAGCTGGCCGTCGAAGCGCAGGATGCCCGCATGGGAAAAGGGCTTGCCGCCCAGCACGCAGGCGTCGTTGACCAGGAACTTCGCCGGGAAGTTGTCGGTGCCGTCGATGATGAAGTCGTAGTCGGCGATGAGGTCCATCACGTTGGAGGAGTTCACGAAGTCGTGGATGGGCACCACCTCGACGTCGGGGTTGATCGCCCGCATGGTTTCCGCAGCCGATTCGACCTTGGGCTTGCCGATGTCGGCCGTGGTGTGGATCACCTGGCGCTGCAGGTTCGACAAATCGACCGTATCGGCGTCGGCGATGCTGATTCTGCCTACGCCGGCTGCGGCCAGATAGAGGGCCGCCGGTGCTCCCAGGCCGCCGGCGCCGATGATGAGCACCGACCCGTTCGAGATCTTCTTCTGCCCCTTCACGCCGATCTGCTTGAGCAGGATGTGGCGCGAGTAGCGCTCCATCTGTTCGTTGGTCATGGCCATGGCTAGCGCGCGCCCCCGCCCATGAAGTAGAGGAACTCGACCTGGTCGCCGTCGTGCAGGACCGTTTCCCCGTAGAGCGGGGTGCGCACGAACTCGTCGTTGACGCTCACCGTCACGTATTCGGGGTTTTCCACCTGCTCGACTTCGATGAGCTTGTCGACGGTCAGGCCGTCGTCGAAGGTCTTCTCTTCGCCTGCGATATTGAGCTTCATTCCTGTTCTGCCTTTCTCGAAATCATTCGTTGCAACGGACGCGGCCCTATGCCTCGTCGTCAGGGCCTTTGGCCACGTACATCTCGAAGGTGCCGTCGCCGTTGTTTTCCAGCTTGAGCACCCGGTGCCCCTCTTCCTTGCACGAACGCGGCACGTTCTGCAGCGGCTCGCCTTCGGCCAGGTGCACCTGCAGAATCTGCCCCTCGTCGAGCTCTTCGAGCGCGATCTTCGTCTTCACGAAGGTCACAGGGCACACCACGTCGGTGATGTCCACTTTGTCTGCCACGTTGAAATCAGCCACGGTAGGCCTCCTTGATCGTTTCCTCGAATTCGTCGCGCCCGATGCGCGCGAGCATCTTGCCCATGCGCTCGCCCTTGTTGGCGTGGTCCTTGAAGTAGCCCACGGCAGCGTCGGTCACGCGGAAGAGGGTTTCCTCGTCGTCGATCGGCGGAATGCACTCCTGTCCCTTGATGAGCGTGCTGCCGAACTGTCCGCCGAAGGTGAGCGTGTAGGCGGGATGAGTCTCCCAGGCGTCGGTGGGGCAGGCGCGCTGGCACCGGCCGCAACTCGTGCAGGCAGCGTAGTCGACCGCGATCTTGCCGTCGTCGGTCATTTCGATCGCATGCTCGCGGCATGCCGTCACGCAGATGCCGCAGGAAATGCAGGGGTCTTCCTTCCATTTCACCCGGCACGAGCCCTTGATGCCCACATCGTTTTCCTCGGCCTTCAGGCAGTTGTTATGGCAGCCCGTCACGCCGAACTTGAACTTGTGGGGCAGTTCCATGCCGTAGTAGCGCTCGTCGATCTTGCGGGCGATGTCCTGCGTATCGATGTTGGCCGAAGGGCACACCGTGCTGCCCTGGCAGGCCGTCACCGTGCGCACGCGCGGGCCGCACACGCCCGGCCGCAGGCCCACGCGGGCCAAATCGGCGCGGATGCTCTCGACGTCTTCGAGCTTCACGAAGGGAATCTCGACACCCTGACGAGCCGTGAAGTGCACGGTGCCGTTGCCGTAGCGGTCGGCGATGTCGCCTATGTTGCGGATATCGTCCGACGAGAACGCCCCGCCCACGCTGTGCAGGCGCAGGCTGAAGCGGTTCTTCTGCTTCTGCCTCATGAAGCCGCCGCGCTTGAGCGTGGCGTAATCTACCTTCTCTGCCATTGGTCTTCTCCTTCGTCCGCCGCAGTGGCGGTCATGTCCTTGATGTAGGCGACGATCGCCGCCGGGTCGGTGCCCACCGTTTCCACCAGGTTGCGGAAGACGAGATGCTCGTCGCGCGCCGGCAGCGCACCTTCGATCGCGGGGCCCGCCGCCAGCAGGACGGTCACACCGGCGCGGTTCAGGTTGGTGACCACTTCGCGCACGTGCGAATGCTCGTCGGGCGCGTAGAGGTAGGCGTCGCGACCCTGCTCGATGAGCGCCCGCTCGATCGCCTTCACCTCCTCAAGAGCGAAGCGGCGCGAGCCCTCGCCCAAGGGGAAGGCGAAGGTCGACCCCACCTGACCCTTGAGCACCATCCGCAGGCCGCTGTCCGCCTGCGCGGCGCCCGCAGCGTCGGCGTCGTCCACGCGCTCCACCACGCCCGCCGCGCTCGTCGCGTGGCTCACGCGGTCGATGAGGATCACCTCTCCCATCGTGCGGTGGTTCTTGAACTCGTCGACCACCACGGCTTCGGTGAAGCCCAGGCGCACGACGGCGATCTCGTTCTTCTCGAGCGTCGCGGTCTTGGTGCGCTCGCCGGTGTTCACGTCGATCGCGTAAAGGATCTGGGTGAGCATGCCGGGGATTTCGCGCGTGCCCACCTCGACGTAGAAGTCGCGGCCTTCGGCAAGCGGCGCGTCGTCCATCCACAAGATCGTGGCCACCACCGACGAAGCCACCTTCAGTCCCGCGCCGCGTTCGATCACGCAGCCGCGCGACACGTCGATCTCGCGGTCGAGCTGGATCGTGGCGGGCTGGCCGAAGCGCGCCTCTTCCGCCGGTTTCCCAGCGACGAGCAGGGCCTTCACGTGCGCCTTCTCGCGCGAGGGCAGCACGCGCACCTCGTCGCCCACGGCCACGCGGTCGGCTTCGATTTGCCCCTGGAAGCCGCGGAAGGTGTGGTCGGGGCGGCTCACGCGCTGCACGGGCATGTAGAAGCCCGCCCCGCGCGAGGCGTTGTCGACCTGCACGGTTTCCAGGTAGGGCAAAAGCGCCTGGCCCGCATACCAGGGCGTGCGGTCGCTTTCGCGCGTGACGTTGTCGCCTTCGGTGGCCGAAACGGGGATGACCGCGACGTGCGCGAGCCCCAGCTCCTGGGCGAGCCCGGCGACGTCGGCCTCGATTGCGCGGAAGGCTGCCTCGTCGTAGCCCACCAAATCCATCTTGTTCACCGCGAACACGAAGTCGCGGATGCCCACCAGGGCGCAGATGCGGGCATGGCGCCGGGTCTGCACGAGCACGCCGCGGCTCGCGTCGACCAAGATCACGGCCAGGTCGGCGAAGCTCGCGCCCACCGCCATGTTGCGCGTGTACTGCTCGTGACCGGGCGTGTCGGCGCAGATGAAGCTGCGGTGGTCGGTGGTGAAGTAGCGGTAGGCCACGTCGATCGTGATGCCCTGCTCGCGCTCTTCGGAAAGCCCGTCGAGCAGAAGCGAGTAGTCGATCGCGCCGCCGCGGCTGCCCACCTTCGAATCGAGTTCCAGCGCCCGCGCCTGGTCGGCGTAGATGAGCTTGGAATCGTAGAGCAGGTGGCCGATGAGCGTCGACTTGCCGTCGTCGACGCTGCCGCAGGTGATGAACTTCAGAAGATCCAGCATTAGAAATACCCCTCCAGCTTGCGCTTTTCCATGCTCGCCGAACCGCCGTCGTGATCGATCACGCGCGTGGTGCGCTCCGATTCCACCGCGCCGAGCGTTTCGTCGATGACCGCGTCGATCGTGTCGGCGTCGCTTTCGAAGCCGGCCGTAAGCGGGTAGCAGCCCAGGGTGCGGAAGCGGATCTTGCGCATCTGGGGCTTCTCGCCCGGCTCGAAGCGGAAGCGGTCGTCGTCGACCATGATCAACTGGCCGTCGCGTTCCACGCAGGGGCGCTCCTTGGCGAAGTAGAGCGGCACGATGTCGATCCCCTCCTGGCGGATGTAGAGCCAGATGTCCTTTTCGGTCCAGTTGGAAATGGGAAAGACGCGCATCGACTCGCCCTTGTTGATGTGGGTGTTGAACAGCTTCCACATCTCGGGGCGCTGGTTTTTGGGATCCCAAGCCTGCTGGGCGTTGCGGAAGGAGAAGATGCGCTCCTTGGCGCGCGACTTCTCTTCGTCGCGGCGCCCGCCGCCGAAGGCCGCCGTGAACCCGTAGCGGGACAGCGCCTGCTTCAGGGCCTGGGTCTTCATGATGTCGGTGTAGGCCGCCCCGTTGTCGAAGGGGTTGATGCCCCGCGCCACGCCGTCTTCGTTGATCCATTCGATGAAGTCGAGCCCGTAGCGCTTCATCTGCTCGTCGCGGAAGGCGATCATCTCGTGGAACTTCCAGGTCGTGTTCACGTGGAGGAAGGGGAAGGGCGGTTTTTCGGGGTAGAAGGCCTTCAGCGCCAAGTGCAGCATGACGCTCGAGTCCTTGCCGATCGAATAGAGCATGACCGGCTTTTCGCACTGCGCGGCCACTTCGCGCATGATGTAGATCGATTCGGCCTCGAGCGCGTCGAGGTGCGATGAACGCTCTGTCACGATTCCTCCTAGTAGTTGTTCGCCGTGCGGCGGTCGATGACGATGGTGCGGATGCCGCCGTCCGCCCGCGTGAAGGTCCAGGCGTGCTCCGTTTCGGTCGAGGCCACGGAAAGCGTCGTCCCCCGGCCGCCCATGTCGGCGCCCAGGAAGTAGGCGATGGCCCCGAAACGGCACGCCTTCAGACAGGCGGTGCAGCCCCAGCAGTCCCGCGGGCTGCGGCTTTTGGCCCGGCCCTCGGCGTCCAAGGCGAGCAGGTTGCCCGGGCAGACCCGGTTGCAGGCGCCGCAGCCCGTGCAGCGGTTCCTATCGATCGAGATGCTCAAGACACTCTCCCTTCCCCACCAGCTCGCGCAGGACGATGCGGATGTCGCCGTCTTCCAGACGCGAGTTCACGTACGCTTCGAATTCCGGGCGCGCTTCGGGATAGTCGGTGCGCTCGGCGAAGGCGTGCCAGCGCGTTTCCTTGCGGGCCGCCATGTGGGCGATGAGCACGCGGCAGACGGTAAGGCGCTCGCGCAGCTCGTAGATGGCCAAGAGCTCGAAGGGCGTGCGGGCGCGCAGACGGTCGACCAGGGGCGCAAGCGAGCGAATCTCTTCGTCGGCGCGCTCGAGCTGGCGGGCGTTGTAGCGGTAGCCGGTCGAAATCCCGCCCGCGTACTCGTCCATGACCTTCTGCATGGCCTCCTCCACCTGTTCGGTGACAACGGGGGCGCGTGATGTTGTCACACCGAGATGCGCCGCGTAGCCCGCGACGATCGCTTCTGCCTGGTCCTCTACGGCGGCGGGCACCGCGCCCGCCGGATGCGCGTCGAGGAAGGCCGCAGCCGATTCGGCGGCAATCTCGCCTTCCGCGAGCGCCCCCGTCACGTACTTCTGCGGGGCGCCGCCCGCCACGTCGCCGGCGGCGAAAAGGCCCGCCACCGTGGTGACCCGATGCACGTCCACCCAGTAGCCCGACGCCGTATGGCCGCCCACCACGTAGGGCTCGGTGCCTTCGATTTCCACATCGCGCGCGTCGGGACCCGCACCGGCCTCGACCCACTTCAGGGTCTGCGCGGGTGCCATGTTCAGGTAGGCGCGATAGAGGTCCTCTTCGGCAGCGGCCCCGATGCCGCGCGTGCGCAGGTAACAGGGGCCGCGGCCCGCGCGGTTCTCTTCGACGGTGCCCCACACGCGCTCGCTCGTGCGCAGGCCGTAGGCGGTTTCATACACCTCGCCCGCCGCGTTGATCTGCTTGGCATGGGCGCCCTGGGCGATCGTTCCGGTAGGGGCGATGGTGTCCTTGCAGCGCAGGGCGATGAAGCGCATCTCGAAGGAGGTCATTTCGGCCCCGGCGCGGATGCCCATCGCATAGCCTGCCCCCGTGTTGAAGGGCGCATACCACATCTTGTGGCGCGAAAAGCCCGGGTTGTTGGGCCGATAGAGGCCGGCCGCCCCGCCCGTCGCCACTATCACGGCGCGGGCGCGCAGCACGTAGGCCGCTCCGTCTTCCACGCCGAAGCCGCAGGCCCCGTACACGCGATTGCCCGCCACGAGCAGGTCGGTGACGTTGACGCGCTCGACCACGCGCACGTTGGGCTGGCGTCGGGCGGCACGGGCCAAAAGCGGCTTGATGTTCTCGCCGTTGATCTTCACGTTGCGCGTGCCGCGCTCGGCATAGCGGCCCTCGGCATCCTTCAGGAACACGAGGCCCTCGTCTTCCAGGGCCTCCGCGCAGCGGTTCAGGCGTTCGGACATCGAGATGAGCAGGTCGTAACGGGCGATGCCGTTGGCGTCGTCCATCGCGTAGTCGGCGTAGAACTCGGGCGTGCGGCCCCGCGTGATGTAGGCGTTGATCGCGTTGACGCCCGCCGCCAGGCAGCCCGACCGCTCGATCGCGGCCTTGTCGACCACGGTCACGCGAAGGTCCTCGCGCGCGCCGAGCGTGCGCGCCGCGAAGCAGCCGGCCGTGCCGCCGCCGATGATGAGCACGTCGGTGTCGATGACGATGCGTTCCACGCTGGTTCCTCCTGGGATGTTCGGTTCGCTTCTCTCAAGCTCGCGGCCCCGCGGCGGAGCTCGCAAGCGACGCGGTCAATTAGAAACCGAATTCCTAGTAAGATTGCGGGGATTGCCATAGGCAGATGTGCACGCTGGCTTTCGGGAAAGGCAAACAGGCCGCTCGACGTGGGGAAATCACGTACATTTCCATCGGGAAAACCCCGATGCGGAAACCTTCGGAAATCTCGATGCGCAGGTATCGAAAGATTGAATAGATAGTGCGTAAGGCCAGGTCAAATCAATGTTTTGCCGCCGCGCTCCCAACGCGGAACCGCACGGGCGCCTTCACAGGTCCTCCACACGCGACACCGCCCGTGCCGCAGCGTCGCGCACCAACGAGGGTCCGCGCCTTGCTCGCGCGTGCACGGGGCTGCGGCCGCCGCACCCGGAGACGCGCCCACGGGCCCACACCGCGCCCGGGCGTCACGCCCCCTCGGGCGCCCGCCCCTCCAGCTCGCCGGCGCCTTCCGCAGCGCCCGCATCCCGCGCACCGCGCGGCTCGGGCACGGGCCTGCCCGCCTGGGCGCGCCTGATCTTCTCGTCGCGCGCCACTTTGGCCGACGTGCTGCGCCCATTGCGGCTGATGAGCAGCCAGCGCACGATCGTGCCGTTGCGCCGCCCGCTCGTGTAGAGGTAGCCGAAGGTGCAGAAGACCACGGCGCCTACGAAGTTCACGAGCAGATCCTTCATCGTGTCGAGCAGGCCGATGTCCAGGTAGCCGCCCTCGATCGCAAGCGTCTGGCCGCTGCCCGACGTGACGACCGTCTGCGCGATGTCGTCGATGCGCACGGGCGTCTGCGTGCCCGTGGGGTCGAGCAGGATCGATGAGATCGACGT
>Ga0214872_100267_pt1 | contig 15674 bp, 15 predicted proteins | sample Stichaenrichm18X_FD_168614 | JGI IMG/M metagenome (GOLD analysis project Ga0214872, IMG submission 168614) | Xylose enriched microbial communities from anaerobic bioreactor in Madison, Wisconsin, United States - 18X | ecosystem: Engineered > Bioreactor > Anaerobic > Unclassified | place: USA... | reverse complement strand
AACCCCCATTATCTAATAGTTAGATAACGGGGGTTGTTTTTTTATAAAATGATATAATACTCCCTAGATAGGAGAAAACGTATGTCTAGACAAAAACGATCGATCAAGGAAAATAATGATAAATTAAAAGTTCAATTAGAACTCCTCCGTAGTTATACGGAACACTTTGACTCAGGTATGATTCATATGGCTTTGCCAATGGCTACACAGGTTCGTGTATTAATACATCAAACAGATAAGTCCAATTTATTGACTTCTGAGCACTTTTTCATCCGGCTGTTGTCGGCGCCGATCATTGTGCGATCGGGATTGGTGCGAATAATGATTATAAATTAGTAATCGGGGGTGGGCATATGAATTCATTGATTAGTTTAGAAAAAGTTAATTATCAAATCGCTGATCAACATATTTTACATGATGTTGATTGGCAGATTCCAGCTGGGGCTCATATTACATTGACGGGACCATCCGGTGGTGGGAAAAGTACGTTATTACGGATCATTGCGGCCATGATTTCTAAAACAAGTGGGACCTTGATTTTTGATGGGCAGCCGATTGAAAGTTATGACCCAATCATGTATCGGCGGCAAGTCTCATATTGTTTCCAACAACCGACGTTATTTGGTGAGACGGTGGCAGATAACTTAGCTTTCCCGTACCAAATTCGTAAGCAAGTCATGGATACGCAACGAGTGGTAACGGCGTTAAATAATGTTGGGCTGTCCGAACGAACCCTGCATCAGCCGATTATCGAGCTTTCCGGTGGTGAACGGCAGCGGGTCGCGCTGATTCGCAACATCTTATTCTTACCAAAAGTGTTGTTATTAGATGAGGTGACAGCTGGTTTGGATGAAAATAATAAGCAAATCGTGCACGCCTGGTTACGACAGTTAAATGAGCAGGATCACGTGACAACGATCATGATTACTCATGACGCGACAGAGATTGCTGCGGCAGATCAATTAGCGAAAGTGGTTGCTGGCAGATTGGAGGTACACGCATGAATTTAGCAGTTAATAATACGTCGCTATTTTTGGCGGCAATGTTAGTGCTCGTCGCGTTAGGAATTAGTTTGTGGCAGAAACTTGGCTTGGATAGGGACATCGTCATTGGTGTCGTGCGGGCTGTTGTACAACTATTTATCGTGGGTTACTTGCTAAAGTATATTTTCCGAGTCAACAATTTGTGGCTAACGCTGGCGATGATGGGCTTCATTATCTTTAATGCGGCTTGGAATGCGAAAAAACGGGGGCCGGGGATTGACCATGCATTAGCCATTTCGTTATTAGCCATTTTTGTTAGTACGGGGGTAACACTCGGCGTCCTCGTGCTATCTGGTGCGATTAAGTTTGTGCCATCGCAAATGATTCCCATTTCTGGTATGATTGCGTCGAATTCAATGGTCGCAATTGGGCTGGCTTATCGCAGCCTCAATAGTCAGTTTCATGACCAGCGGCAAGGTGTGCTTGAACGGTTGGCGTTAGGGGCTGGTCTACTTGATGCTTCGATTGCCATCGTGCGTGAGGCGATTCGTACGGGGATGTCACCAACCATTGATTCGGCAAAGACTGTGGGTCTAGTCAGTCTGCCAGGGATGATGTCCGGTTTGATCTTTGCAGGGGTCGATCCAGTACGGGCCATTAAGTATCAAATTATGGTTACGTTCATGCTCTTATCAGCGACTAGTTTGGGGTCAATCATTGCGTGCTATTTAGCTTACCGTAATTTCTATAATGAACAAAAACAGTTGGAGTAATGACTCCTGATTGCAGTCCCGCGGGGTGGATGTAAGCTGATTCCTGAGACAACTTTTAAGAGAGGGTATAATGAATAAATCGTCTCTCAAAAGGAAGGAATTTTTACATGCCAACTCGTTACGACAAAGAATTCAAACAAAACATTATCAACCTATATAAGCAAGGCGAATCAGCTGCCCAACTGGCCAGAGAATATGGCATTGGCTATTCAACCGTTCATAAGTGGATCCAGGGCCAGGCCAAAACTCAATCCGGTAAATCGCCAGACAAAATCAAAGCGATGGAAAAGCGACTGGCTTCGCTGTCTGAGGAGAACGAAATCCTAAAAAAAGCCCGGGGCTTCCTTGCGCAGAAGTAACCAATATCTTTGATTACATTCACCAAGAAAGCCATCACCACCAGGTAACCAAGATGTGCCGAATCCTCGGTGTTTCCAGAGCTCAGTATTATCGTTATCGATCCCCCAAACCTTCAAAACGCCGGGCCGAAGATGCGGACTTGAAACAACGGATTCTGCGAATCTTTGCGGAATTTAAGCAGCGATACGGTGTTATGAAGATCCACCATGAATTGAATCTGGAACTTCAACCACTGCAGCTTCGGTGCAGTCCACGACGGATTTCCCGGCTCATGAAGGAACTGGATATCCACTCCGTTACCGTCAATAAGTGGAAAGCGGCTTCGGCTTCCAAAACCAAGGTTGAACAGCGTCCCAACTTGCTTAAGCAGGATTTCTCGACCACTGGTTTAAATCAAAAATGGACCGCTGATATGACCTATATTCAAACGAAGCGTAATGGCTGGTGTTACTTATCAACCATCATGGACCTGCACTCACGACGGATTATCGGCTATTCGTTCTCAAAAAAGATGGATACTAATTTAGTCTTAAAGACCCTGGAAAGCGCGGTTAAAAATCGAACCATTACTGGGGACCTGATTATCCATACGGATTAAGGATCACAGTATACCAGCGATGATTACAATCAACGTTTAACTGAGCTACATATCCGCCACTCATACAGCCGTAAGGGTTGTCCGTACGATAATGCGCCAATGGAATCCTTTCACGCTTCCCTCAAAAAGGAATGTGTTTATCCAGTGCCGGTCTTTGAAGATTATGAAACTGCCGCTGCCGTCCTTTTTGAATATGTGCATGCTTTCTACAATAGAAAGAGAATTCATAGTTCACTGGGCTACCAGACCCCCTTACAAGTTGAAATTGCAACACTTACGAGCCAAATGGCCGCCTGATTTAATGCTTTCCAGGGTTCAAATAAGTTATTAATCGCGATTAATGATTTATTTGAGCTGTGGAAGGTAAACGCGGTTCTGAATGTCTCTTAAAACCTGTCTCAAATATTGACTTCAATCCAATAAAATTTGTAAAGGCTTTGTTGAACACTTTTCAGTTGCCATTTTGCTATCTCCTTAAAAACTTAATTAGGACTAACTAAACTTCTTCTACTTCCTATTTTTCTACAATATATAGTATTACGCATTGGATGAATACACAATAAGCTGCTTTGACTTGAGTAGTGCAAACTTAATTAAGTACAGTGTATCTGAACTTGAAAAAGCAGCCCTTAAAGAAGTTATGAGCAACTTTTTTAAGTTTACGTAATACTTATTTTATAATCAATGTTGTAATGTTTTTTATAAAAACGATTATAAACTAAATTTAATTTAAAAAGCATTGGAAAGAAGGATACAGTATATGACTCAAGAAAATAACCATTTTAACTATCTTTTGATTGGTGGCGGCATGGCAGCGGATAAGGCCGCAACAGGTATCCGTAAAACGGATAGCAAGGGGACAATTGCAATTATTTCGGCAGATAATGATGCGCCTTATGCTCGCCCGGCTTTGAGTAAAAAATTATGGGTAGATGAAGAATTTAAGGAAAAAGATACAGATCTTAAAACGGCTGAAAAAAATAACGTCAAAATATTTCTGAGTAAAAAAGTTACAGTCCTCGACCCCACGGCGCATTCTGTAGTGACTACAAACGGAGAACACTTCCGTTATGATAAGCTGCTTCTAGCAACTGGAAGCCAAGCACAACGTATCCCAGGACCAGAAAGTGATTTGGTAGTTGCTCTAAGGTCAAAAGCAGACTACAGAAAAATCAAGGCTCTTAGTGGGAAACAAAAGCATATTATAGTTGTCGGTAGTGGTTACGTCGGCAGTGAAATTGCAGCTGGTTTAATTCAAAACGAAACAAAAGTGTCTTTGATAATTAGTGGGCAAAAAATTTATGATGAGCGTTTTCCGGATTATCTGAGCAGTCAGTATCAGCAAAAATACCTTGATGAGGGAATTAATATCCTAGTCAATAAACACGCGCAAAAATATGAAGTTGATGGACAAACAGTGAAACTTTACTTTAGTGATGGGCAGATTTTAGAAGGCGATGGGCTTGTCTTAGGTATAGGAGCAAACACCGATCACAGTTTGGGTGAAAATGCTGGACTATCTTCTGATAAATTCGGAATCATTGTTGATGAACACCTGCATACTTCTGCTCCTGATATTTGGGCTGCTGGAGATATTATTTCATATCCTGATAAAATATTGGGGCGTCAAAGTTCTGCACATGTTAACCATGCAGTTAAATCAGGGTTGATTGCAGGCAGAGCCATGGCTGGTGAAGAGGTCGTGTATGATTACACACCGTCGTTTTATAGCTGGGTTTTTGATATTTCGTGGGATGCAATTGGCCATCTCAGTTCTAAAATGCAGATGTACAGTGAGAAACTGCCGGGTGCGGCGGAAAAAAGTATAGTTTATTATTTTGACGACAGTGGAATTATTCAAGGAATCCTTTCTTGGAATTCTAAGGTAAACCTTAATCACTTGCGTAATATTCTTAAAATGAAGCCTACATTATCGCAACTACAGCAAGTCTTACCTCTTGAAAAAGTAGAATAGCTTTATAATAATAGTTATGCAAAGTGTAACTGAAGCATTTAAGCAGAATTAGAGTGTCTGTAAAGTTTTTTCTTGTAAAGACTCCTTTAGTATTGCAAGTAATTTTTGGGGAGTAAGTCAACTTTAAAATGAAAAGTTTGAGTATTAGAATATGATGCTTTAAATATTGTAAATAAAAAAGGACTGGGTCAAAACTAAAGTGCAACACAAAAGTTAGACAAAATTGAATATTTTTAAACTGCTAAGGCATGTTCCCTGTATTCGCAGGGATTCATGCCTTTTGTTTTCTGTGATATTCGTCGATTGTTAAACCAATCGACGTAATTCTTTGTGATTTCCTTGAATTCTCCAATATCTTTACACTGTGGAAATCCATTAAGACATTCTGTTTTAAGAAGATGAAAGAAGCTTTCAATTGGCGCATTATCAAGACAGTTTCCCTTACGAGACATGCTTTGTATAAATTTTTTTCAGAGAGTTTATCGGTATAGTAATTCAATTGATAATGGTAGATTGTAAAATTAATCCGAACGCTGTTCGGACAAAAAAGATCAGCTTCCTTTAAAATGGTGTTTACCACAAACCCATCTTTTAGGAGCTGATCTTTTATCTAGTATAACCTATTCCGAACGAATTAAAATCGAAACCTTTTGTGAACTAGGGCTGTCCAATATCCAAATGGGCGTTCGGCTGAACCGATCACCGTCAACAATTTCTTATGAATTATCTCGATGTCAACCTTATCAGGCTGAATTAGCACAAACAGATGCCGAATACAAGCGATCACGATGTGGTCGGAAAACTAAGCTGAGCGATGAGTTAAAGCAAAAAATTCTCAACCATTTACGTCTAAGCTGGTCACCAGGAATGATTGCTCACGAATTTAAACTAGCTACTAAATCTATTTATAATTGGCTAAATCAGGGGAGAATTGGTTTCTCCTTGAATGATCTACCTGAACATGGCGTACGCCAACGGCGTAACGTTGACCAACGATCCAAATATAATCAATCTTTGGGGCGATCAATTGAACAGCGTCCCATGATGATTAATCAACGTAAGCGCATCGGCGATTTTGAACTAGATACAGTCGTTGGTCATCGTGGGCATAGTAAGGCAGTTTTATTAACTTTAATAGATCGCAAATCACGGTTCCTTTGGGCATACCGGTTAAAAGATCAAACGACAGCGACTGTTAATGAAGCACTAACTAAGTTCCTAACCACTTTTAATGGTCCGGTGCACAGCTTTACTTTGGACCGTGGCACTGAGTTTAGTGAGCTAGTATCACTTGAATCACAATATGGTATTAAGACCTATTCCATGCTTATACGCCAGCTGAACGTGGTAGTAATGAACGCTTTAATCGGAATTTACGTTATTTTTATCCTAAAGGGACTCGTTTTGAGCACATTAGTGCTCAAGATTTAACGACGACGTTACTCCAAATTAACCAGCGACCGCTTAAAATACTCGACTGGCAAACACCGTATCAGGTTATGCTGACAAATTTGTCCAAAAATTCGGATTAAATTTGCAATCTACCTTTGTTATAGAAAGTGTTATATTTTTTTGACACTTGAATTTACACTTTAAGTGCAACACTAATTAAATAAAGAATGGCCCATGGCCAAATTTCTGTAAAATGATGTTTGCGAAAACAATCATGAAAGGAATTTAGCCATGGTTCAAATAAGTTATTAATCACGATTAATGATTTATTTGAGCTGTGGAAGGTAAACGCGGTTCTGAATGTCTCTTAAAACCTGTCTCAAATATTGACTTCAATCCAAAATCATTAATCGGATAGTTAAAAAACAGCCCAAAACCGCCAGTGTTGATCGCAAGGAAGTCCTGCTTTCAGAAATCAAAGATCTACTCGAAAATCAGCAAAAATGAAAACAGCCGGCTTGCTCAAATTGCTTTCAAACCCCCAATTAATTGCGATTACCGGATATTTGAACTAGAATTAACTTATAGATGATTTTCACAAATGGAAATACTTGAGAAGAGGTTTTGTTATGAGAACGTTTGCGATAAGGGCTCGTGATGGGGTCATGGAAATCAATTATTCAGAGAATTCCAATAAGCCCCCTTTTAGGAAGTTTATGATCACCTACAACCCCAAATTTTCAATTGGCGATAATCTTGAGAACATTAAGGCTGCCCTCACTGGGTTGCCAATTGATGCAGCAATTATTGAGAATTCATTGAACTATGAATTCTCTGACACGATCATCGGTATTAATCATCAAAAGATCGATATTGGCCTAGCAATTGCCAACATGATGAATATTCCGGTCGTTAACCTGCATAAGGTTCAAGATGTTGGTTTGGAAAAAGCAGTGGCAGAAAAACAGGAATATTTGAAGTGGCACCTTGATTATTATGGTGAGTACAGCGGCAAGCGTAACTATGGGCAAGAGGCCATGCTGACAATCGGTAACGGCTACTTTGGCCTGCGGGGTGCGTATGTCGAAGCGAACGCCAACCAGGATAATTACCCTGGGATGTACGTTGCTGGTGTCTACAATCAACTCACAACCAAAATTAACGGTCGGGATGTTGTCAACGAAGATCTAGTAAACCTCCCCAATGCTCAATACATCAGTTTTGGGGTGGATCATCAACAACCGTTTGAAATTAAAAAAGAAGATATTCAAGATATTTATCGAAGCCTAAATTTGCGAACCGGTGTTTTAACAACCACCTTGCATATTCAATTATCAACTGGCCACATTTTGCAAGTTCGGGCTACCAAAGTTGCCAATATGACAAATTGGCATCGTTATTCCATCAAGTATGAATTAAAACCAATCAACTTTTCTGGGAGCATTCAACTCTATTCAAAAATTGACGGGACTGTTATTAATGGCAATGTTGAGCGCTATCAGGATTTCGATCAACACCATATCGACGTCATTGGCATGGTTACCCACGATAACCAGATTTCGTTAACCGGTCAAACCAAGACGTCCCACGTTAACTTTGTGATTAATTCTAAGCTTTCTAGCAAAGATATCGATACCACCAAGTTAATTTTAGCTGAAACTGAAGATAAACAAATCCAGCAAAAATTGGATATCCAAGTAGAACCTGAGAAACCGTATGTATTTGAAAAATGTGTCACAGTATTTACCAGCCAAACTCAGGATGCCAACTTGGAACAACCCGCCCAAAAGGAACTGAACGCTTCTTCGTTCAATGACACCCTCGCCGACAGTCAAAAGTTCTGGAGCAACGTTTGGCAGAATTCAGATATCCAAATTGATAATGATATGACCAGCCAAAAACTGACGCGGGTTAACATCTACCATATGCTTGTGACAAGTGCCGCCTTGGCTTCTGGTCAATTAGATTCCTCAGTCGGCGCTCGTGGCTTGCACGGTGAAGCTTATCGAGGCCACATCTTCTGGGATGTCACCTTTGATCTACCGTTTTATGCTATTCATTACCCAGCAATTGCTAAACAGTGCTTGTTATATCGCTATAATCGAATCGGTGAAGCGCGCAAATACGCCGCCTCGGAAGACAAGCAAGGGGCAATGTATCCTTGGCAGTCAGGGATGTATGGGGATGAACAATCTCAATTTGTTCACTTGAACCCGGTTAGTGGTGAATGGGATCCGGATAACAGTCGCTTGCAACGTCACGTTTCACTGTCAGTTGCCTACGATGTCATTAATTATGTTCATCTAACAGGTGATACCGAATTCATGAAGAACTACGGATTAGAAATGTTATTGTCAATTTGCAAGTTCTGGGTCAGCATGGCAAGCTACGATAAAAAAGATGATCGTTACGATATTCATCACGTCATGGGACCAGATGAATTCCACGAAGAATATCCAAACTCTGATGATCACGGACTCACTAATAATGCTTATACCAATATCATGGTTTCTTGGTTATTTGATAAAGTCGCAGAGCTGATGAGTCATGAAGATCCTAAGATAATCAAATCTGCCAATGAAAAAGCCCAAACAGACAATAGTTTACTTGATCAAATGAGTGATATTGCCCACAAACTTCGTCTCGATATCAACGAAGAAGGCATCATTGGTCAATTTTCCGGTTACTTCAATCTTTCCAAGCTCAACTTTGATTCTTACCGGAAGAAATACGGTGATATATCGCGAATTGATCGACTGTTAAAGGGTGAAGGTAAGTCACCTGATTCCTATCAAGTTGCCAAACAAGCCGACACTTTGATGGCTTATTACGAATTACCATTTGATGAAGTTCAAAACGTCATTACCCGGCTTGGTTACAAGTTGCCCGCCAACTACTTTACCACCAATTTAAGATTTTACCTTGATCGAACGACTCACGGATCCACCCTTTCACGAATTGTTTATTCAGTTCTGGATGAAATGGATGGCAATATGGATCAATCCTGGCAATTGTTCTCAACCGCCTTGTTCTCCGATTACTATGATATCCAAGGTGGGACCACTGCTGAAGGTATTCACCTTGGCGTCATGGGTGCTACGCTTGAAATTGAAACCAAGTGTTACGGCGGGGTTCGGTTTGACACCGACGAGGTTTCCATCAACCCGCACCTTCCAACCACTTGGAGTAAGGTATCATTTAAGCAAACGTATCAAGGCATCACGTACAATTTTGAAATCGGTCATCATAAAATCAATGTGACTGCCGATTCGAGCAGTCACATCAAGGTTGGTGACAAGGGTTATTCATTATCCAAGAACAAGCCAACTGTTATTACTTACAAATAAGATTAGGAGTGAAATACAATGGCAAAGTTTTCAGATATTAAAGGTTTTGTCTTCGATCTCGACGGTGTAATTACGGATACTTCGGTTTTCCACAGCCAAGCTTGGCATCAAGTTGCTGACAAGGTGGGTGCCCCATGGTCCAAAGAACTTGAAGACGGATTAAAGGGAATCAGCCGGATGGATTCTCTTGAAATGATTTTAAAAGCAGGTAATCTACAAGACCACTATACTGACGATCAGAAGGTTGATCTTGCAACGGAAAAAAATACAAACTACTTGAAGTTGGTTGACAAAATGACTCCAGCTAATATTCTTCCGGGGATTAAAGAATTCCTGGATGAAATTAAAGATGGTGGTTATCTGTTATCATTAGCTTCTGCATCAAAAAATGCTCCTACTGTTTTGAAGAAGCTACAATTGACTGATTATTTTCCAAAGATTGTGGATCCAAAAACTTTGAGCAAAGGCAAACCAGATCCAGAAATTTACCTCAAAGGTGCCGAACTGATCAATTTGAAACCAGAACAATGCATTGGAGTCGAAGATGCTGCCGCTGGAGTTGAATCAATTAACGCCGCTGGGGAAACCTCCATTGGAATTGGTGACAAGACAATTTTGAAGGATGCAGATGTGAACTTTACTGATACCAGTGAAATGACCTTGGCTAACATTAAAAAACAGATGGACTAATTCAATCCATTTGGAAAACTGGGACAATTGATGCTTTAATCCCATCATTTAAGGGCTTCATCCCAAAATCCAAAACGAGGATTTCAGGGTGAAGCCCTTAAATGATTGCATGTCGTAAGTTATTTGATTAACCCGTAATGCTTCAGCCCATTCACAATTCCGCCATTCACATTTGAAGTAGTGACGAATGATGCTTTGGCTTTCACATCTGGGTGACCATTACCCATTGCGACTGGGTAATCCACTTCAGCAAACATTTGCAAATCATTCAGCTGATCTCCGAAAGCATAGGACGGAATGTCCCCTAATTGCGCTTTCTTCAAGAGTGCTTGAATGCCAGTTTGCTTCGATACCCCCCACTTCATCGTATCTAAACAGCGAGGATTATTTCTAACCAATGACAATTCACCCTTGAATTCATCCTGATACAGTTTATCTTTATCATAATTAAAAACGTTCAAGAAATTGACTTCATGAGTCTTGTAAAAGTCCGGCTCAACGTGCGGCGTCAATCTTAACAGCCGATAGTTAACTTTAGTTAAGTCATTTTCAGATGTTAAGGCAAATTCTTCATTGTTATAGAATGAAATCACATCGCCCTGCTTTTTGGCAAATGCTAAAATCTCTTCAATCACCTCATCACTAATTTGCTCAGCCTTTAGCTTTTTCCCTTGATATTGAACATAACTACCGTTCGCACTGACTAATGAATTGATACCGGTAGCGTCAATCACATATTGAATTTCAAAAATATTTCGGCCAGTTGAAATTACAGGGAGAATATTGTTCTCTCGTAACTGATTAATTGCTGCAATGTTGTCATCAGAAACATTCTTTTGATTATCAAATAGTGTGCCATCTAGATCAAAAAAAACAACCGCTTTATACATTGAATTTCCTCCATTTAACTCGATATCTACATTGTACTACTTAATCTACTGCTCCCTGAAAATTTCGCCTGACTTTGACTTTTGACAATTCGGGAATAATAAAAATTAACCAAAATCAATTTTATCCAGCATAGTTTATTGGCTAGGCCAATATCGTAATGTGACTGAGTGTCGATGCAATTAAGGCAGATTCCAATTTAATCGGATTTTTATAGGCATTATTGATCCCTCGCAATTTACTTGGAATGCTTAATCAATAATCACAAAACATTGGTCTACTTGTTTCATCATATTTGCTATCTCAATCAACCGTTCTCACATTTTCCTTGCTTCGAATTAAGTCAACAATTAGTAAAACTGCTATTCCTAATAAAAAAACTATGGTAAGGAGCACAGTCGATTGCATTCCAGTTAATAAATGATGCCACTCTAACTTAATCCCCATCGTTTTTTCAAAATGGCTTTGCTGACCATGAAAAGCGGTTTTTAATTTATCTGCCATAAGTATTTGTCGATAAATGGCTGCTACATATGCACCCGGAGTTAATTTGATAAGTAACTGCGCAAAGTTAGGAAGAATACCAATTGGAATATAGGTACCCACTAAAAAGCCAGAGGCCGTGCCAACAATTGTTCCTATAGCGTTCAAGGAATCAAAGCGACTAATAAACTGGATAAACATCATATTAATTACAACTGCTAGTAAAGAGCTAAAAAGAGCAACGCAAATTACAGCTGGTAGCGACTCCCATGGCATGGTCAAGTTATCTGTGATTGAAAAGTATCCTATCATCAGTGCGAACATAACTATTTGCATAATAAAGCCAATCAAAGCGGCACTTAACATATAGCTCATGGTGATTTCAAAATGAGAAAGGTCTGTTAAACAAAAATCTTTAATAACCTTGCGTTCTTTATCTTTTACTAATTGTCCAAGTGAGGTAAGGGTGGTTGTGATGGCAGTCACTGATAAAGTCCCTCCAATCAACCAAAAATCAAGTAATTGGTGAGAATTAGGGACAGTTTTCCAGCTACTTATCATTGACTTTTTTAGAAAGACAATATATAAGAGAAATGAAATCATTGCTCCCAATAATGAAAAGAATACTCCGGGGCGATTGCGGAAATACAACAGTAGATTTCTCCTTGTTAAAGTAATCATATCAACGCATCTTCCTTCCGGTTAATGACAAAAAAGCATCATCCATCGTCCCCTCTTGATAAGTGAACGTTTTAATGAAACTACGAAAATTTAATAATAATGAGAGTGCTTCGTCAGAATTAGCCGTTAAACAAATGGTTTTATGATTAATCTGCGTATGAATTATTTTACTTGGTATCAATGCCATTAATTGATCAGCTTGTTCAGAAACAATCACGAGTTTACTGCTAGAGTTTTGTGTTTTAATTTCATCAGCGGATCCGCTGGCAATTATTTTGCCATGATCAATAATATAAACCTCATCTGCATTGTCTGCTTCTTCAAGATAGTGTGTTGTCAAAATAATGGTTAAATTATTTTGACTTTGCAATGAATGCAACAATTTCCAAATTGCCGAGCGGGTTTGGATATCCAAACCCGTAGTTGGCTCATCCAAAAAAATAATATCAGGTTGATTAAGTAGAGCTCTTGCTATATCAACTCGTCGCCGTTGCCCACCAGAAAGTCGGCCGTATTTTTGATTAATAAATTCAGTTAACCCGATTTTCTGAATCAAAGCATCAATATGATTAGATTTGGCTTCTTTATAAAGTTTATTTCGAATACTCAAATTTTCCATAACTGTCAAATCATTATCTAAAATACTCTGTTGAAATACCATGCTAATCTTTATGTCTGGTTTCATCTTGATCATTCCACTGGTTGGATTTAATATCTTTGTGAGCATCGATATAGTGGTTGTTTTGCCAGCGCCATTGGGTCCTAGTAGCGCGGTTAAGCTTCCTTCTTTGATTGCTAAATCAATATGGTCAACCACTACTTTTGATTGATAAGTTTTAGTAAGTTCCCTTGTTTGAATGATCATTATGTCACCCTCTCTAAACTAGTATAACGTAATTATCGCATATAAATCTCATCTTTTTATATCGAACTTCTTTCGATATCTGATAAAGGTCGTTCGCTTAATCCCGGTATTACGGGACACATCTACATCACTCATGCCCGCCTGATAAAGCTTAAATGCATGTTGTAAGCGGGGATCATCTTTGGCATATTGAGGCTTCCGACCATGATATTTGCCTTGTTGCTTAGCCAGGGCAATGCCTTGTTGCTGGCGTTCAATGATCCGCTTCCGTTCACTTTCAGCCTGATACTTATACAGTTCAATAATGAGGTTGGTCATCAGTTGACGCAAGTTAGGGTCAGCAATCCCTGTCATGGACGGTAAATTCAACACATCTAGGGTGGCACCCTTATTTTGAATGGAGTTCATAATCTTAGTCAAATCATGGTTGTTTCTGCCTAAGCGATCTAATTCAGTGACCAGGACAATATCTCCCTCACGAATATAGGCCAGCATTTTTTGCAGTTCTGGCCGATTAGTGTTAGCTCCACTTAATTTATCCGTAAATAATTTATCAACGCCTTTTAAGGCCGCTAGCTGTCGATCTAAATGTTGCTCTTTGGAACTCACACGAGCATAACCAATTTTAGCCATTGTCAGCACTTCCTTTTGGACAGTTCTAATGAACATTTGTAATTCCTAGTATAGCACAGAATCAAAAAAGGCCAATAGGGTATACCCTAGTGGCTATTTGGGGTTTCATGATATACTGAACCATAACCCACAAATAAAATTGGCCCTAAAGCCGTTAATATGAAAGGCTGATTTAATGGTTAACTACTCAAAAATGATAAATAACGTTACTCAAGGCGATACCCTTGAGATTATGAAATCCATTCCAGATAATGCTATCGATTTTCTCCTGGTTGACTTGCCATATGGAACAACTCAAAATAAATGGGATTGGGCCTAGAATAAAAAGTGTACAAGTTAAATAGAGACTCTGATTTAGTATAATTAAGGAAGTAAATTGGAGGATCAAATAATGACGAAGCACAGTTATGACAAGGAATTTAAGGAACAGGCCGTTCAGTATTACTTAGATAACAAGGATCACATGACCATGAATGAAATAAGTAAGAATCTAGGGGTATTGTACGCCGCGTACTTATTTCATATTATGTATATACTTGATTTAAATTCTTAGCAAAACTCACACTTGCGATCTAAGGCTAAATTTGGAGTGCTAGGACCTGGTAACCCAATAGAAATTCAAGAGCTTTCAGACATTCAAAAAGGTTTCCCATTTCTGAGAAACCTTTGACAACTATAGATTAACCTTGAACCTTTGGTGACAGCATATCTCTGCGATTTACTTTCGTTGATGCCTCTTCAGCTTTGTAGCCAATTGTTTGACTGCATGACCCGTGTTGACAACTTTGCCTTTAGTCTTTTTGAGCATTGATTTTGCAGCAGCATGAATCTCATCTTGATGCGACTCGTAGTACTGACGGCCAACTTCGGCGATTACAGCAAGCGTAAAATCGGCTAGTGCTGTGCTGAATGTGTCATCATCTTCTTGTGCTTGCTGATACGCTGAATTCTGATAGTTATATGGTGATTCATATGATTCTGATGCCATATCGACTGGCTCTTGATCTGCTGTAGTCGTCTTCTTTGCGGATTTTTTCTTGCTAGCAGTCTTTGCTTGTTTTGGCTTCTGAACTGACTTAGTTGAAGGCTGCTTGCGACGAACTGGTGCACTAGCAAACTCAGGGTGCTCTTCAATGACTTCATCAGCCTTATCCAAAATATCTTGGTAGCGATAAGGGTGCTCCAGCATGACGCGAGCAGCAGCTCTTGCCCCGACCTCTGATTCAGAATTCGACACGCTGGTGTAGTTGCTATCATGGCTATCAAAAGCTTTCGTATCAGTAGTTTGCGTCGACGTCACCATTTTACCTTCTTGTATCCGATCAGACTTTTGATAGTAAATGTGACTGTACTCTTGGTCTTGATACTCCTTAGACGGTTTTGCTTCCATGCCATCTAAAAAGCCTTCGTTGATTGCATTTGCTAGGCTACGTTCTTTATCAGTCATTTTTGCCATTGTGATATCCTCTGGCCTAAATATAGCATGAATGAACCACTATTAATATACCCAAAAACGTAACGCCTCAAACCAGCAACGTCTTCGAGGTTAGATGGCAAGGCGGATCTGGTGCAAACAGTGTGAGAGATGACCATCTAACCAGCTATTGATCCTATGTTGAAGGTTATGCAGCTAACAATGCTTCTAATTCGTCCACGACTGAGAACCCGATGAGACTTAACTCTCGTCGGGTTCTTTTGCGGGTTCTGGTGCAAAGTTTACTCAGGGAGAGTGCATCCTGTATCATGAATTGAAACTGGAGGTTTTCAGATGACTGATTATTTTAAAGGACGGCAATTCAATCAATCAGTGATTACTTTTGCCGTAGGCTACTACTTGCGTTACAACATCAGTTATCGAGATCTAGTTGAAATGATGCGTGACCGTGGTATTTTCGTGCATCACACAACCCTCATGCGTTGGGTACAACATTACTCACCGATTATGCGGGCTCTATGGCGTAAGCGCCATCGGCGCACTTCCAAAAGTTGGCGTATGGATGAGACCT
>Ga0214872_100265_pt1 | contig 15751 bp, 12 predicted proteins | sample Stichaenrichm18X_FD_168614 | JGI IMG/M metagenome (GOLD analysis project Ga0214872, IMG submission 168614) | Xylose enriched microbial communities from anaerobic bioreactor in Madison, Wisconsin, United States - 18X | ecosystem: Engineered > Bioreactor > Anaerobic > Unclassified | place: USA... | reverse complement strand
TTGAACCAATTGGAAATGCGGCGGCGCGGGATGCAGAATACGAATTGCAAGAGCTGATGAGGCTCGAAAGAACATCGCGTAATTCATAGAGGAGGACTTATATGAACCCTAACGCGAAAATCACCGACGAGCAGTTCGAGGCGTACCTGAAGCAGGTTCGCGAACTGGTTGAAGGTCCCTTCGACGAAATGCAGAAGGAGATCGAGGTCACCAACAAGTTCCCGCCGGAATTCTTTGAGCTGGCCAAGAAGAACGACCTCTATCGTTTCTATCTTCCCTCCGAGTACGGTGGATGGGACCTCAACGAGCTTGAGATTCTGCGCGTGCAGGAAGAGTTCTCCCGTGGTCCTGGCGGCATGCGCATGCACCTGCATCACGCCGCTGACATGAACTGGCGTATTCTTGACGACTACGGTCAGGAAGAAGTCAAGAAGGAACTGATGCCGAAGTTCCAGGACAAGTCCGTCTACTGCAACTTCGCCATCACCGAGCAGACCGGCGGCACCGGCGCCGACCTGCACACCACCGCTGAGAAGCAGCCCGACGGCTCCTGGATCCTCAACGGCGAGAAGTGGCTCATCTCCCACACGGACTGCTCCGATTACACCTACGTGATCGCCGTGTCCGACCCGACCAAGGAAAAGGACGACCGTCTGTCCGCCTTCCTGGTCCCCAACGATGCTCCCGGCTTCGAAATCGTCGAAATGCCCCACATGATGGGCTGCCGCGGCGCCGGCCATGCGGGCCTGAAGTTCACCAACGTGCACATTCCGGCCAAGTACCTGCTCGGCAAGGAAGGCCAGGGCATGGAAGTGGCCATCCACTCCCTGTCCGTGTCCCGCGTGCACATCGCTATGTCCAACCTCGGCATGGCTCAGCGCATGCTCGAGATCTCCCTCAAGCGCGCCAATGACCGCGTGACCTTCGGCAAGCCGATCGCCAAGCGCCAGATGATCAAGGCCAAGTTCGCCGAGATGCAGACCTACATCCACGTGCTGCGCACCGCGATCTACGACTTTGCTCGCGACTACGACATCGACCCGCACAACGAGTACGTCACCGAGAAGGCCGCTATCTGCAAGCTCTTCTCCATCGAGACGGTCAAGCTGGTCTCCGACCAGATGCTCGAGATCTTCGGTGGCGACGGCTACTTCGAGGATTCTCCGTACGGCCCGACCGAGCGTCTGTACCGCGACTGCCGCGCTATGTGGCTCGAGGAAGGCGCGCCGAACGTTCAGCGCATCACGATCGCTCGCGAGTGCCAGAACCATGGCGGCGTGGTCAAGTACAACTTCTAAGAGTTGCTTGATACACTGTTCAACATCAGTTGAATGATTTTTGAAAAAGGGCTGGTGCGATGCGTGCCGGCCCTTTTTCCATCAGGGAGATTTTGGAGGAATTTCATATGTCTTTGCCTCTCGAAGGTGTGAAGGTCATCGACCTCACGACGTTTCTTGCCACCCCTACCACGGGCCGCGTGCTCGGCGAGTGGGGCGCCGATGTCATCAAGGTCGAAGCTGCCAAGGGCGACCCGACCCGCGTGAACCAGGCTCCCGTCTACGGCATGCCGATGACCGACGATGAGAATCTCGCCTACGACATGGCCAACATGCACAAGCGCATGATCAGCCTGAACCTGAAGAGCGAAACCGGCCTGGAAGCGATGAACAAGCTGCTCTCCACCGCCGACATCTTCATCACCAACAACCGCACCAAGTCGCTGCGCAAGATGGGCCTCGACTGGGAGAGCCTGCATGCCAAGTACCCGAAGCTGATCATGGGCCACGGCCTGGGCTACGGCAAGAAGGGCCCCGAAAAGGACGCAGCCGGCTTCGACGTGACCTGCTACATGGGCCGCGGCGGCGTCTTCGGCACTACGGTCGACGCCGATAGCTTCCCGATGATCCCGACCAACGGCTACGGTGACTTCCAGGCCTCCATGTTCCTGGCCGCCGGCATTCTGGCCGCCTACATCGGCCGCGAGAAGTCCGGCGAGGGCGACTACGTCACCTGCGCACTGCAGCATGCCGGTATCTACGCCCTGTCCACGGGCATGGTGTCCGCCCAGTACGGCAACCAGTACCCCAAGAGCCGTATGCGCGTGAACAACCCGCTCAACAACGTCTTCAAGTCCAAGGACGACAAGTGGGTCGTGCTCTGCCTGCCCGAATACGACCGCGACTGGCCGCGCGTCCTGAAGCTGATCGGCCGCGAGGACCTGCTCGACGGAGCGCATGCCGACCTGGCGAGCATCAACGCCGTCAACGACAAGGACCTCTGCCCGCAGGTTATGCAGATCCTCGACGAGGGCTTCGGCAAGTTCACCCGCGACGAGCTGCTGAAGATGTTCAAGGAAAACGACATGCCCTGCGAACCTGCGCAGACGCCGGTCGACATCTACGAGGACGAGAACGCCATCGTCAACGAGTACATCAAGAAGGTGCACTACGCCAACGGCAACGAGCGCTGGTGCCCCACCGCTCCCGTGCAGTTCGAGCTGGAAGGCACGGCCGAATTCAAGCCGACCGCCAACTTGGGCGCCGACACCGAAGCCGTCATGAAGGACCTCGGCTACACCGACGAGCAGATCAAGGCTGCCGAAGAAGACGGCTCCATCAAGGGCGACACGCCCCTGCATGAGCTCATCTAAGCGGTTTTCTGCATCGTGAACGTGTTAGGGCTTCAACCCTGCGGGTTGAAGCCCTTTTTGTGAGTACCGCCCTACAGCTCGCGCCGTGTTTCATACACACGAAGCCCAAAGCAATGGAAATCTATCGGTAGTGTATATGGTAAGCTTTTCATGCGAGAGACACAGCGCATTGATGAATCGCATAGCGGCACGGAGGCCTGCATGAATCTATCTCAGCTCCAGTACTTTTGTAAATTAGCCGAATTACAGCACTACACGCGCGCAGCCGAACAGCTCTATATCACCCAACCCACCCTGTCGAACTCGATTTCCCGATTGGAAGACGAGCTGGGCATTCCCCTTTTCGTGCGCGACGGCCGCAACGTGCGCCTCACCAAATACGGGGCCGAATTCAACCGCTACGCCAAGCAGGCCCTCATGGCCATCAGCAAAGGCAAAGCGCTCGCCCAAGACGAAGCCGGCGAGTACACGGGCACCGTTTCGATCGGCACCGTGTATACGATCGAGGACATATTCCTCCCCCACCTGATTAAAGAGTTCCGTGCCGAATACGGCCGGGGCCCGGTGATTCACGTGGCGCAGGGCCTTACGAAAACGCTTGCAAAGGGGCTCGAAGACGACACCTACGACCTCATCTTCTGTGCCCTGTGCTCAGAATACAAAGACTTCCAGTTCGTGCCCGTAGCCCATCAGAGCCTGGCCGTCATCGTACACAGCAGCCACCGTCTCGCCCGCAAGAAGCGCGTGAGCCTGGCCGACCTGCACGGCGAGCACATCATCGCCTATCACTTCGATACGCCGGTGGGACGCGATGTGAAGAAGGTCCTCGACAGCAACTCGCTCACACCGGCCGAAAAATACGACGACGAGATCACCCTCGCCTCGATGGTCGACGCCGAGCCCAACGCCGTAGGCATCGGGCTCGACACGTTCGGGTTCAGCATCTTCCCCGACTTGGTGACCATTCCCATTCAGGAAGTGCCCGAAAACTTCCACACTATCTATCTGGCCTACAAGAAAAACAGCTACAAGACACCGGCCGTGCAGCACTTCATCGACGTGGCGCAAACCCACCGGCTCGACGAAGAGCCCGAAGAAGCCGCCGTCTAGCGGGTGCTTGAGCTCTGTTCCGTTACCACGCGCCCTCTCGCAGCCTGCGAGAGGGCGCTTTTTGGTGTGACAACGGGGGCGCGTGATGTTGTCATACGCAGGCGTGACGACATCACGCGCCCCTGTTGTCACACGCAACCCGCAGCAGGGGCGACAGCGCAGCGCCTCGCCCCTCCCGGCGATCCCCAGCCGCCAGTGTGACGACATCACGCGCCCCTGTTGTCATACGCAGGCGTGACGACATCACGCGCCCCTGTTGTCACACGCAACCCGCAACAGGGGCGCAAGCGAAGCGCACGCGCCCCGTCCCGCGCGCAGGCAAAGCAGCAACAACCTGAAACGTCGCAACCGGAAACCGCCACCTCCTCGCGGGCGGCCGCAACAACCCCTGCCCAAGGCGGACCTGTGCACGGGGCGGGCGGGCACGTCGGGCGCCGTCGAGCGCCCCGCCAAAGAAGCGCGCGTGACAGGGCGCGCCTAGAAAGATTTGTCGGTCGTGCGGTCGGGGCATGAGGTGACGCCCGCCCCGACCCGTCGGCGCGCCCCAAAGCGCGCTTCGACGCGGGACTAGCGCGAGTCGGCGCCCGAGGCGCCCGCCCGCCCCGGCGACCCGCGGTGCGCTCCCGCATATAGAAAGGGGCGGCCGCTTTCGCGACCGCCCCTCTTGGTAAAGGCGCATACCTTTTCGTCGACTTCTCTCCAGTCGACCGGGCTCGGGACGAACCCCTAATGGCAAGGATCTAGTCCTTCAGCTTGTCCATAGCGCTGTAGCCGAACATGCCCTTGAACTGCTTCGCCAGGTAGAGAGCCATGAGGATGGCCAGAATCGAAGCGAAGAGGAGCAGGAACATCATGATGTACACAGCGTTGGCCTCGCCGGTCTGGGCGGTCATAGCGCCCACGATGCCGGGCAGGAAGACCGAAGCGGCGCCCATGAACGTGTAGTACATACCAACGTTACGACCACGCGGACCGGGAACCATGAGCTGACGCAGCGTAACGCCGGTCTGGAGCATGCCGCCTGCAGCGCCGAAGCCCAGCAGAGCGATGCCGATGTAGACCGCCACGGAGCCGATGGCCAGGCCCACGGCCAGGACGAAGAACAGGCCCACCGCAGCGATGATGGCGTCGACGAGGATAACCTTCAGCGGGTTCCAGCGCAGCTTGCCCATCATGAACGCCCAGAACAGCACGGCGATGATCGAGCCGGCGGTGTAGATGGACGTCAGGCCGGCAGCAGCAGTCGGGTCGAGGCCGAGGTTGTTGATACCGTAGGCCTTGGAGTACTGCTGAGCGCCGTACATGATGAACATGATCACGAAGCCGTAGAACAGCGTGAGGAAGTTGGTCATGCCGTTGGCCGGCTTGAGCAGAGCGTCCTTGGCAGCCTGAATCTCGGCTTCGGCGGCGTTCTTGGCCGCGTTCTTGTCGTCGTCGCTGGAAACCTTCTTCTTGCGCTCGTCGTCGTAGACGAAGGGCGTGAAGATGGCGAAGACGGTCGCGATGATGGACATCACGATGGCGATCCAGACATTGATGTGCCAATCGCCGGTGTTCGAGGTGGCAACGACCGTGTTGGTCGCCTTGTCGAGCACATGGTTGGCGTTAGCGGCGGCAAACAGCGGGTAGATGATGCCGGAGACCGAAATGACGGCCTTGATGCCGATTGTGGTAGCACCGGCCTGGCGCGGGTTGGCCTCGGCGATGGCCGGGTACAGAGCGCCGTCCCAGAAGCCCGACGTCGCGAGGCCGGACAGGAAGCCGGCGACAGCGGCGATCGTGGCGTTGTCGGTGACGAGCATGATTGCGAACGAAATGACGTAGAGGATACCGCCGAGCACTGCGGGAAGCTTACGGCCGATACGGTCGGAAAGTTCACCGCCCGCCCACACGGAAACGAATTTGCCTACACCAGTCCAGACGATGGCCGTCGAAACGGCGGCAGCGCCCAGCTTGGGGTCGGTGAAGCCCCACTGCGTGTAGAAGTCAACCTGGTTTTGGCTGAAGATAATTGCCTGGATACCATGCGTCAAATAGCACATATAGACGGTGGCAATAGCAAACAAGTACTTCTTAGCCTGTTGTGCAGCACTCACTACATTCCTCCTAATCTTGTGGATTCCCTCATGTATGGCGCCTAGTTTGCCATTCGCTGCTATATCGGACTAATCGCATCGAATACCAAACCTCCATCATGGTAAATCCGCAAAATTCCCAAAGCCAATTGAATACATCGGGTCTGATTCAACAAATTCATTTCAAATGTGAATGCGAGGAAATTGGTCGTTGCAATGAAAAAGGGGCGTCGAAACGCCCCTGGAAGACCGGCCTGGAGAGCCGGCGAATATGCCGATGGGTACCGCCTAGCGATCGCCCAAGATCATCGGAGCCGCTATGTAGGTCATGATTTCGTCGGTGCCTTCGGAAATCTGGTTGCCGCGGCAATCTTGCCAGATCCAGCTCACGCGCTCGTCGTCGGTGTAGCCGCGGCCGCCGAAAATCTGCAGCGCCGCATCGGCCACGTGCGTGGCCGCCTTGGGCACGTAACGCTTCATGAGTGCCACGGTGAGGCGCTTGTCGGGTTCGTCGGCATCGAAAGACCAGGCCGCATGGTAGACCGCATAGCGCATGTTGCGCAGGGTCACTTCCATGTCGACGAGCTTTTCCTGAATCTGCTGGAAGGACCCGATGTTCTCTCCAAAGGCCGTGCGGCTGCGGGCATGCTCCACCGCGTCGTCCATGGCCGCCTGGGCCAGACCGAGCGATTGGGCGCATACGAGCACGCGCCCCACCTCGAGCATATGGAAGAGCTGCGGGAAACCCGCCTTGGCCGCGCTCGAGAGCCGATAGGACTCCTCGACGACCACATGATCGAAGACGACGTCGGAAAAGGGCAGGATCTTCTGCCCCAGCTTGCTGATCGGGTAGGTGCGCACCCCTTCGAGGTTAAGGGGCACGAGCCAGAAGGACAGGGCCGGGTACTTCCCTTCCGGCGCGTCTCCGTCGATCGCCGCGACCATGACGTAAGGCGCGTACTCGCCGTTGACAACGAAGGTCTTGCGGCCGTTCAGCACGAGCTTGCCGTCTTCGGTCTTCACCGTCGTGCGCATCCCCATCGTGTCGCTGCCGGCGTTGGGTTCGGTGACGGCGAGCGAGAAGATGAGCTTGCCCGACTCGCGATAGGTTTTGTAGGCCGTGTCGAGCTGGGAAGAGGAACCGGCGAACTCGCGCATGATGCGCAGGTTCTGGGTCTCGTTGGCAAACGGCAGCGAGGTGCCCGCCACGCGCGAGACCTCTTCGTTGACGAGCGCCTGAGCCAGAAGCGAGCCGCCCTTCAGGTTATCGCCGGAAAGGTCTTTGTGCCGGTAGTAGAGTTCGGCGTAGGCTTTGCCCACCTCGTCGGGAAGGCCCTGGTCATGCTGCCACTGCCGCACGCTCTCACGGGTGAAGTAGCGAGCCGCGAAATCGTGGAACTCCCCCACCAATTCGCGCTGCTCGGTCGTTAAGCTGAAATCCATGGTTCCCTCCAAATAAACGCACAAGCGGCAGTCCCCTTGCAAAAGGGGGACTGCCGTCAGCGCGTCGGTGCTCTCCGAACGAATAAGATACGCCAAGCGCGCCGCCCCCAGAGGAACGGCGCGCACGAACGTCTTATCCGAAACGGTATTCTACGCCCATCGTGGGCTGGGGCATCTCCCATTTCTTCACGATGGTGTCCTCGCAGCAGATGCGGCAGGTCCCGCATTCCAGGCAGCCGGCGTAGTCGAAGGACTTGTGGCCCTCCTCGTCGACCTTGTAGAGGGCCGCGGGGCACACGCGCACGAGCTTCTGGAACTCGGTGTCGTCGACCTCGTCGAGGTTCTCGTGGTCGAGCTCGATGTGGGCGTTCTCCTCGTCGACGTTGTAGTGGTTGAGCGAGATGAGCTCGTCGACGTTGACGGTGATGGGCTTGAGCTTCTTCATTAGAGTGCTTTCAGAGCTCCCTTCACTTCGCCGAGCAGCTTGAACAGGCCGCGCTGCTTGACGATCGGCATGATGCGCTTCTTGAGGTGCTGGGTCGGCTTGCCGTCGACCACGAACATGGAGTTGAAGATCTCGCCGACCATCTTGGGGTAGTCGGTGAACATGCGGTGCCAGTTCTCCATGGTCTCGGGCCACAGGGCGTAGGTCTTGAGGTCCTTGATGACGAAGGAATCGTCCATCTTCGTGCGGTAGGAGGCCAGGCCCGCCTTGGAGGTGTCGCCGGCGTCGATCGCGTCGCAGGCGGCCTCGGCGGCCAGGCGGCCGGATTCCACGGCCAGGTCCATGCCGCGCACCATGTAGCCCAGGTTCATGCAGAGGTTTGCGGCGTCGCCGGCGACCAGGCAGCCGTCGAAGACGAGCTCGGGAATCGAGTTGTAGCCGCCCTCGGAGACCATGTGGCCGGAGTGCTCGGAGAGCGTCGCGCCCTTGATGATCGGCGCCACGCTCGGGTGCTTCTTGAAGTCGTCGAGCATCTGGTAGATCGTCGTGTCGGACTGGGAGAGGTCCTCGATCGTGGCCACGAGGCCCAGCGAGATGGACTCCTTGTTGGTGTAGAGGAAGCCGCCGCCCGTGTAGCCGTGCGTCGCGTCGCCGGCCCAGAGCATGGCAGCGCCCTCGCCCTCGTTGCAGAGGAACCGGGACTCGATCTCCTCGGCGGGGAGCTCGAAGACCTCCTTGATGCCCACGGCCATCGCGTCGCGCTTGGAACGGGGGTTGCCGAGCTCGCGCTCGCTGATCAGGGAGTTCTGGCCCTCGGCGTCGATGACGACCTGGGCGGTGATCTCGTCGCCGCCGGCCTCGATGCCGTAGACCTTGCCCGCGTCGTCCTTCAGGAGGTGCTCGACCGCGATGCCGTTGATGAACTCGGCGCCCGCGTCCTCGGCCTGCTCGGCCAGCCACTGGTCGAACTCGGCGCGCAGGACCGAGTAGGAGTCGCGGCCGTCGACGCCGAGCTCGTCGCTCGTGAAGTCGATGGTCATGCTGCTCTCGGGGTCGAGCAGGCTGATGCGCTCGTGGGTGATCTTGCGCTCGTAGGGGATGTCCTCCGTGGTGATCTCGCCCTCGGAGTAGTCGTCGAAGACGCGCTTCAGCGAATGGGCGTAGATGCGGCCGCCGGTCATGTTCTTGGCGCCCGCGTACTCGCCGCGCTCGACGACCAGCACCGACTTGCCCTTCTTCGCCGCCACGTAGGCCGCGATTGCGCCGGCGCACCCGGCGCCGATCACGATGATGTCGAAATCGGTGTCTGCCATCCGATTCCTCCCTTTCTCAAACGAAGGGGGCGAGGCGCACGCGTCCTCGCCCCCGTTGATGTTCAGCTCGGCGCTGGGGCCGCGCAGTGCCTACAGGGCGGCGGTCAGGGCCGGCAGGACGGTCTTGAGGTCGCCCACGAAGCCGTAGTCGCACGCCTTGAAGACCGGGGCGTTCTTGTCCTTGTTGACGGCCACGATGACGTCGGCGCCGTTGCAGCCGACCATGTGCTGCATCTGGCCGGAGATGCCCACCGCGACGTAGACCTTCGGGGAGACCACCGCGCCGGACACGCCGACGTAGGCCTCGCGGGGGAACCAGTCGACGCCCTCGGCCAGGGGACGGGAGCAGGCGAGCTCGGCGCCCAGCTTGGCGGCCAGGTCGCGGGCCAGCTGCAGGTCCTCTTCGGCGCCGAAGCCGCGGCCGCAGGCCACGATCGCGTCGGCGCCCGCCAGGTTGACGTCGCTGGGCGGCAGGGCCTCGGAGCCGGTCTTGGCGACGGCGTTCTCGGGCGCCTCGAAGGCGGCCTCTTCCACGGCGTCGGTGCCGGTGGCCTCGGAGGCGTCGAAGACGCCCGGGCCGAAGGTGTAGACGGCCACGTCGCCGGCGGCCTTGGCCTCGCGGACGCCCGTGCCGCCGAAGTACATCGAGGTGGCCACGCCGCCCTCGACGGCGCTCACGCCGGTGATCGCCGCGGCGCCGAGCTTGGCTGCCAGACGGCCGACCAGCGACAGGGCGCGCAGGGTCTGCTCGCCCAGGACCACGTCGCCGCCCTCGGCGTCGTAGATCTTGTTGACGGTGACGTAGGCGTCGTCGGCGATGTTGCCGGCGGGCACGTCGATGTGGAAGGACTTGTCGGCAGCGCCCGAGACGGGGGCGCCGACGGAGACGAGGACGACCTCGTCGGCGAGCTTGCGCGCGCCGGCGCACAGCTCGCGAGCGCCGTTCTCGGTTTCAGCGATAACGAATGCCTTGGACATATCTGATCAAACCTTTCCCTAGAGAGCGGCCTTGACGGCGGCTGCGAACGCGTCGACGTCGTCGAACATTTCCTTCTTGCGGTCGACCTCGGCCGGGGCCTTGACGGAGACCTCTTCGACGGCCTTGGCCGGAGCGCCCTCGGCGCCCTCGACGTTCATCGGCTTCTTGCCGGCGGCCAGGATGTCCTTCATGCCGGCGATGCGGGGCTCGGCGAATTCGGGGGCCACGGACACGACGGCGGGCAGAGGCACTTCCACGGTTTCCTCTTCGCTCTCGAGCAGGCGCTTGGCCACGAGCTTGCCGTCGGCGGCTTCCGCGGAGACGACCCCGGAGACGAAGGGCACGCCGAGCTTGGCGGCCAGCTGCACGCCGGTCTGCTTGGCGTAGAGGTCGGCCGAGCCGTCGCCGGTGATGATGACGTCCCAGTCGCCGGCCTTGGCGGCGAGCTTGGCGAGTTCGGCAGCCGTCGCGAAGGCGTCGAGGCCGTCGAGGGCGTCGTCGGCGGCGAGGAAGAGCTCGTCGACGCCGCGGGCGAGGATGTTCTTCTTGGTCTTGGAGTCGTCGGCCTTCTTCGGGCCCACGGAGATGGCCTTGACGGTGGAGCCGTCGTTGGCGGCGGCGATCTGGGCCGCGGCCTCGATGGCGTTCAGGTCGTAGGTGGAAACGACCTTGTGGGCGCGGGAGAAGTCGAGGGAGCCGTCGCCGGCGACCTTGACGTCCTGATCGTCGGGGACGATCTTGCATGCCACGAGAATGTTCATGGAATGTCCTTTCTAATGGATAACGTTCATCCGAACCGTGTTGGGCAAAAAGCTTGCCACGCGCCATGGTGCCGATATTCGCCTTCGCAAGCCATCCCAAAAACTTCAGTAATTCTTGGAATTGCCCTGGTCCCCACGATATCGTGCCCACTGAGCAGGCGACAGTGGCAAAACGCGCATTTGTCTAAGCCGTTAAGCTCGACGTGCGCTTACGGGGCAAGGCCCCGGCTAGGCCGCCCTCCCCCTTGACCGGTGAAGGGCGGCCGTACGCGGCGCGCTAGGCGTCGGCGTACTTCTTGGCGACCTGGCGGCCGCAGATATAGGCCATGATCTCGTGCGTGCCGCCGCCGAACATGTTGCCGCGAGCGTCGGCCCACAGACGGCCCACGCGCACCTCGGTGGTGTAGCCCAGACCGGCGTAAATCTGCAGCGCCATGTCGATGACGTTGAAGCATTCCTTGCAACCGTAGCGCTTGAGCATGGCGCTCTCGAGCTGGACGGGCTGGTCGTTGTCCATCATCCACAGGGTCTTGTAGAGGAGCTGACGGGTGGTCTGCACCTTGATCTCCATGTCGGTGAGAAGCTCCTGAATCATCTCCTGCTTGTAGAGGGGCTTGCCGAAGGCGATGCGCTGGTTGGCGTACTTAGCGGCGTCTTCCAGAGCGGCCTGGGCCAGGCCCACCTGCTCGGCGACGATGTAGGCGCGCTCGACTTCGAAGTTCTTCATGAGCATCATGAAGCCCTTGCCCGGCTCGCCCATGCGCTGGTCTTCGGTGAGGACGACGTCGTCGAAGTAGACTTCGCAGAAGGGGATGCACTGCTGGCCGATCTTGTGCAGCGGAGCGGTGGACACGCCCGGGGTGTCCATCTTGAGCAGCCACAGCGACATGTCGCCGTTGTCATGGCTGGGGTCTTCGTCCTTGGCCACCACGATCGTGTAAGGAAGCACGGCGCCCATGGTCACCCAGGTCTTCTGGCCGGACAGAACGTAGGTGCCGTCGGCCTGCTTCTTGGTGACGCAGGTCATCGAGCGGTTGTCGGAACCGGCGCCCGGCTCGGAGATGGACAGCGAGGAGATGGGCCAGCCGGTCTCCATGTAGTGGTCCATGGCCTGCTGCTTCTGCTCGTCGGTGCCGAACTCCATGATGTCGAACATCGACAGGGAGTTCTGGTAGAGGATATGCATGCAGCCGGACTTCTGGTACAGGCGCTCGATCATGAGGCCGATGGTCAGACGGTCGGCAGGGATTCCGCCGTACTCTTCGGGGATGCCCATGAGGCCGAAACCGGCATCGCGGTAAGCTTCGGCGATCTCGTCGGGCATGCCGCCCTTTTCGTACATCTCGGCGATGACGTCGTCGGTGAAGTAGCGCTCGCAGAACTCGTCAACGCTCTCCAGCAGAAGCTCCTGCTCGTCGGTCAGATTAAAGTCCATATTTCCTCCTCGATCACTAGGTCAGGTCCCTTTTGGCCCTGTACCTCCTTGTCGATGAGATAAGGATAATCCCCATTCCAAGTGGTCGGATGGTCACATTTTTTATTTTGTCCATGTCTTTGCGTTATCGCAGGTCGGAAGAGTACGGATTATCTATCGTTTCGCGTGTTTGAATAAGTGGCCCCTATATCAATAAATTTATGCAATCTGCTGGTAGAACAAGCGCCGCATAATCTGCTATATAGGTATACGCAGTAAGCGCTCAGGGAAACTATTCTCCACAGATGAGATTTTTTATCCGTATTAGCCTATACTACGACCATACGCCAATCCCAGGGGGGTGACCTATCGTCATGCGTTCGCTCGACACCAAGCTGCTCATCGCGCAATCGTTCATCGATCTGGTCGATGCGGGCGATTTCAGGAAAGTGTCCGTATCCGACATCGTGCTTGCGTCCAACAAGAACCGCAAGACCTTCTATTACCACTTCCCCGACCGCAGCAAGTTGACCATCTGGATCTTCCGCTACAACCTGGCGAAGAACCTCACGGAAACGGTTCCCGCCCAGTACCTGGTCTACAACAAGGCCGAAGACAAGGAGCTCGCGCCCTTCCCCTACTACACCTTCATCAAGGAAGGCGTGCGCTCGATCAACGGGGCGCCCTTCTTCGAGCAGCTCGACCGCACCTTCCACGACCACAAGTCCTTCTACGCGCAGGCGCTCGCCGACAACGCGGCCGACGGACTTGCGGCCTACCTCATGCGCCTCTACACGCCGGCCCTCAAGCGCGACATCGAATTCATTCTGAGCAATCGCTTCTTGAACGACCGCAACCAGGAGTTTTTGGCCGAGTTCTACACAGGGGCCTTCGTGAGCTATCTGACCAAGCGCGTGCAGGCGCGCGAAAGCCTTCCCCTGTCGGCCGTAACCGGCGCCTTTGGCAACCTCATCCACGATTCCATCGCCGAAGAGATCAGCAAGCAGCAGCAGGAGCGCATGCTCTAGGGCGCGCCCTGCATGAACGAGCGGGGGCCGGGACGCATGCGCGCGTCCCGGCCCCCGCTTTTTCGCACACAGGCGTCCTACAGGCGGATGTACCACAGACCTTTTAGGACGATCGCCCGTTCGAGGCGCTCGAGCACCGAAGGGGGCACTTCCCTGTCGACGTTCATGTAGACGAGCGCATCGGTGCTGTCCTCGCGCGTGCCGATCTGCATCGTCGTGATGCTGATGCCCGCATCGCCCAGAATCGTCCCGATCGTGCCCATGCGGCCGGGCCCGTCGTGGTAGACGAAGATGAGCGAGCGCTGCTGGGGCATGATGTCGATCTTATAGCCCAGCAGGTTGATGATGCGCAGCTTCTGGCCGGCGCCCGCGAGCGTGCAGGCGGCCCGGCGGCCGTCGGCGGCGAGTTCCACGAACGAGGCGTACTCTTCGGCGTCGATGCGGCTCGTGCGCTCGACCTTGATGCCGTGGCGCTTGGCCACGTCGTCGACGTTGACGGCGGTGACCCGGTCCTCGTCGGCGGAAATGAAGCCCGAAAGCGCGCCGGCGACGAGCACGGTGAGGTCGGCGTTGGCGATCGTGCCGGCCGCCGTGACCGTGATCTTGCGGGGCACGTCGGGCGAGATCTGCGCGAGCATGCGGGCAAGGGCCTGCACAGCGGGCGTATAGGGGCCCAAAAGATCGAAGACCTCGGGCGGCACGGGGGCCATGTTGATCGAGGTGGGGACGATCGAGCCTTCCAATCCCCCGCTCACGTACTCGGCGATCTGCACGCCGGCCCTGGTCTGGGCCTCGATCGTGGCCGCGCCCAAGTGCGGGGTGATCACGGCGTTGGGCAGGTCGTGCAGGGGGCTTTCGTAGCAGGGCTCTTCCTCCCACACGTCGATGCCGCAGGCGGCCACCTGGCCGTCGCGCATGGCTTCGGCCAGGGCGTCGAGGTCGTAGATGCCGCCGCGCGACGTGTTCACCACGATGGCACCCGGCTTGATCATCTGGAACTCCTCGCGCCCGAACATCCCGATGGTTTCCGATGTGCGCGGCAGGTGGACGGTGACGAAGTCGGCACGGGCGAGCACCTCGTCCATGTCGGCGACCAGATCGACCCCCAGCGAATCGGCGCGGTCCTGCTGGCAATAGGGATCGTAGCCGATCAGGTGCATGCCGAAGGCAGCAGCCCGCTTGGCCACCAGGCCGCCGATGCGGCCCAGGCCGAAGATCGCGAGCGTCTTGTCGTAGAGCTCGCGGCCCACAAACGACGTGCGCTCCCATGCGCCCCGCTTCATGAGGGCGGAAGCCTGGGGAATCTTGCGGGCCGCGGCCATCATGAGGGCCATCGTGTGCTCGGCGGCCGACACGAGGTTCGATTCGGGCGCATTGCACACGAGCACGCCCGCCTCCGAGCAGGCGTCGATGTCGATGTTATCGACCCCCACCCCGGCGCGGCCCACGATCTTCAGGCGCGGCGCAGCGTCGATGAGCTGCTTGGTGACCTTGGTGGAGCTGCGCACGATGAGGGCGTCGTAGCCGCCGATGATGCCGGCGAGCTCTTCGGGCGACAAACCCAGCCGCACGTCGACCGTCGAGCCGTGCGCTTCGAACACGTCGATGCCCGCCTGCGCGAGCGGTTCGGTTACGAGAATCTTGAATCCCATGGTGCGCGTCTCCTCACGGGGCGAAGGGACTGGAAAGCAAAAAGCGTGCGCCGCGAGGGGCAGCGCACGCTTTCAGATTATATCCGCTCGATAGAGCCGATTACTTGCTCAGCCAGCTGAACATGCCGCGGACCTTTTCGCCCGTGGTCTCGATCAGGCTGTCGTTCATGGCCTCGCGCTGCTCGAGCAGCTTCTTGTGGCCGTTGGCGCAGTCGTCCATGAACTCCTTGGCGAACTCGCCGTTCTGGATGCGCTTGAGGATCTCCTGCATGGCCTGCTTGGACTCCTCGTTGATGACCTTCGGGCCGGCGTAGTACTCGCCGTATTCGGCCGTGTTGGAGATGGAGTAGTTCATGAAGTGGATGCCCTTTTCGTACATGAGGTCCACGATCATCTTCATCTCGTGATAGCACTCGAAGTAGGCGAGCTCGGCCGGGTAGCCGGCTTCTACCAGCGTGTCGAAACCGGTCTTGACCAGGGCAACGAGGCCGCCGCACAGAACCGCCTGCTCACCGAAGAGGTCCTCTTCGGTCTCCTGGGCGAAGGTGCCCTTCATCAGGCCGGCACGCGCGCCGCCCAGGCCCCAGCCGTAGGACAGGGCGATGTCCCAAGCGTCGCCCGTGGCGTCCTGCTGGACACAGCACAGGTCGGGCACACCGGAGCCTTCGACGAACTGACGGCGGACGATGTGGCCCGGGCCCTTGGGGGCGACCATGATGACGTTCACGCCTTCGGGGGCCTTGATGTAGCCGTAGTGGATGTTGAAGCCATGGGCGAAGGCCAGGGTATCGCCTGCATGCAGGTGATCCTTGATGTGCTCTTCGTAGACCTTGGCCTGGATCTCGTCGGGGATGAGGATCATGACGACGTCGGCTTCCTCG
>Ga0214872_100263_pt1 | contig 15799 bp, 14 predicted proteins | sample Stichaenrichm18X_FD_168614 | JGI IMG/M metagenome (GOLD analysis project Ga0214872, IMG submission 168614) | Xylose enriched microbial communities from anaerobic bioreactor in Madison, Wisconsin, United States - 18X | ecosystem: Engineered > Bioreactor > Anaerobic > Unclassified | place: USA... | reverse complement strand
CAGAAGGAGTGGTTCTCTCATGAGTTTGCCTCCACAGAAACATATTCCCCGTATTTCCATTGTGACATGCTCAGATACACGGCAGTTAAGAGAGGATAGCGCAGGTGCAGCCTTAGAAGATCTCATCCACGAAAAAGGCTGGGTGGTGTTGAGCCACGTGGTAGTAAAAGATGAAGTTCCGCAGATTTCCGAAGCAATCGTGCATGCGTGTGACGACGAAGATGCTGATGTCGTGCTGACATGCGGGGGAAGCGGTCTTTCCTTGCGCGATGTTACGCCCGAAGCGACGCAGAAGGTGTGCGAGCGTAACGTGCCGGGCATCGCGGAGGCGATGCGTGCGTATTCGCTTACCAAAACGCCGTTTGCGATGCTTTCCCGCGCGCTGTGCATGCAGCGCGGACGCCATCTGGTCATCAATTTGCCTGGAAGCGAAAAAGCAGCACGTGAAAATTGGGAGGGAATCAAAGATGTACTTCCTCATGCTGTTTCGATGATGGCTGGTGAAGGCCATGTGCATCATGATGGAGATAAGAATCAGGATCAAAAATAATTATCTTCTCTAACTTGTGCCTGGTATACTTTTCGAAGTTCCATTTTCTATATCAGCGAAAGGCGAGAGATCGTGCCGACACCAATCATTAATGGATTTACTGGATACGCGGGCGAGTCGATGAATCCGCCAGAAAAAAATGATTCTGAGCAAGAGACGGCGAAACCGTTTTCCCGTGAAGAAGTTGATGAAATCGATGAGCGCGATCGTCGGTGGGCGTGGGTCGAGATTGATCGTGGAGCAATCCGCAGCAACGTTATCGAAGCAAAACATCACATGCGCTCTGGATGCCGTCTACTAGCGGTTGTCAAGGCTGACGGGTATGGCCACGGAGCGGTTGAGTGCGCACGGATTGCGTTGAATGCGGGTGCAAGTTACCTCGGCGTTGCGACGGTAGATGAAGGTATCCAACTACGTAAGGCCGATATTACTGAGCCCATCCTTATTCTTTCGCAACCTCCCCAAACATCTATTCCGCTTCTTTTGGCATATAACATCATGCCGTCGGTTTACACGACCGAATTTGCCCTGGCATATGGAGAAATTGCAGATCATCACGGGATGAAAGCGCCATTCCATCTCGCGGTCAACACCGGCATGAATCGCATCGGCGTGCGCTATGACGACGTCGTCGAATTTGAGCGCGTGATCGGCTTTCATCGCGCGCTTGAACAGAAGGGCATGTTCACCCATTTTGCTACGGCGGATTGCCCAGATAATATTGATTTCACCATTGCGGTAAATCGTTTCAATAAGGCGCTCGAAGCACTTCATCAGGCAAATATTGATCCAGGTATTGTGCACGCGGCAAACTCGGCAGCGCTCTTCCGCTATCCAAAGGTTCACTATGATATGTGCCGTCTTGGCATTGCCATGTACGGAATCCAACCGTGCAAGGAAACGCGTGGCATCGCGGATCTTAAACCTGCAATGTCAGTATATGCGCGTATTACGCAGACCAATCAAGTTCCGATGAGCGATGGAGTAAGCTACGGCCTTAATTGGCGCAGTTCGGGAAGCACGAATGTATGCACTATCCCTCTTGGCTATGCGGATGGTTTGCGTCGCGGGCTTTCAGGCAAGACAAAGTTCATTTTAGATGGGCAATACTGTGACCAGATCGGCAATATTTGCATGGATCAAACTATGTTCGCTGTCGACATGCGTACGCTTGGCAATAAGCCAAAGCTTGAACCCCATATCGGCGATAAGGTAACCATTATCGGTAGGCAGGGAGATGCCGTCCTTACCGCAACCGAGCAGGCATATGAGGCGGACACGATCGAACATGAAATCACCTGTGGATATGCGGCGCGGCTTCCTCGCTATTACGTATAGTTTGGATACCAAATAATGACGTCTTTGCATCATGTCTCATTGCCCCTTTGCGAAGGGGCTACAATGAAATCGGTATTTGTGCCGCATGAACTCAATGAACGTACATGTACACAAATTCTATTTGCCATTGAAAAGGACGCATGATGCTACAGCATACTCATATTCCTCTTGATGTTTTAGAAGCTCAAGCAAATCAGTGTCATCGTTGTCCACTCGGAGATTCCAGAAATCATTTGGTATTTGGTGTGGGAAATCCCCATGCTCGTGTCATGATTGTCGGAGAAGCACCAGGCAAAAATGAAGATCTCCAAGGTATTCCGTTTGTTGGTGCTGCCGGTCATACGCTTGATGGGTTGCTGGAACTGGCTGATCTCACGCGCGATGAAGTTTATATTGCCAATGTGCTGAAGTGCCGTCCACCAGGTAACCGTGATCCTCGTCCTGAAGAGATTGAGGAATGCACGCCGTTTTTGCGCGAACAAACCCGCACGATCAATCCTGAGTTTATTGTCACGCTCGGTAACTTTGCGACGAAGTTTATCTTAAAGACCGATCGTGGCATCACCAGTATGCATGGGAAATTGTTCCGCACCGGTCGCTTTAAAGTTTTTCCTATTTTTCATCCTGCCGCTGCGATTTATGACCGTACTAAGATGAGTTCGCTCGAAGAAGATTTCCGCAATTTTGGTCGTATTTTGAAAGAGGATACGCAGGAAAAACAACGAGAGGCCGAAAAGAAACGTGCCGAAGAAGAAAAACGGCAGCACGAAGCAGCTGAGGCACGGGCAAATGGCACACAGAATAGTCTTTTTTAATGAATCGTTTTTTGCTGAACTGTTTGGGAGCTTAACTTATGGAAGAAGTCGTCACACCTCCGCACGAGACCGAAAATCCTTTAAATGGGGGGTTGAAACGTCCAGCATCATTTGATCCGGTAATCTATATTAATTCACCTGATTGGCGTAATAGTCGCATGGGGATGGATCGTATTACAGAACTCATGCATCGACTCGGCGATCCTCAAGACTACATGCATATCATCCATGTCGCGGGTACCAACGGAAAGGGATCTACCTGCGCTTTTATCGCTTCGGTTCTGCAAGAAGCAGGCATACGCACCGGTCTTTTTACCAGTCCTTATATCATTCGTTTTGCCGATCGAATTCATGTGGATGGACACGAAATCTCTGATGATGATTTGATGCGTGCCACTCTTGAAGTTCGTGCACAGGCAGAAGCGATGGAAGACCATCCGACAGAATTTGAGCTGATGTGCGCGGTGGCGCTTGTGCATTTCCGCAACATGAAATGTGAATACGCCATTTTGGAAACGGGCCTTGGTGGGTTGTTGGATGCAACGAATGTGGTTGCACACCCGCAGCTGTGCGTGATGACGCCTATCTCTTTTGATCATATGGCGATTTTGGGCAATTCGCTCCATGCGATTGCATGGCAAAAGGCAGGCATCATTAAACCTGGTGCGGAAGTGGTCAGTTCGCCCCAAGATGAAGAAGTTATTCCTGTCTTTAAACAGCAATGTAGGAAAACGGGATGCTCCCTCACGTTTGTGGACAATGATGCAATCGAGGGAACTCCTTCCGATTTCTCTTATAAGCAGTTCAAACACATAAAACTTCGGCTTTTGGGAAGTTATCAGCCAGAAAATGCGGCTACGGCAATCGAGGCAATCGAAGCATTGCGCCGTGAAGGGGTCAAAATCACCGACGAACAGGTCCAACGCGGATTAGAAAAAACGCAGTGGATCGGCCGTTTCCAGATTGTGGCGCACAATCCTACTACGATTGTCGATGGCGGACACAACCCCCAAGGAGCTCATGCGCTCGTGCAATCTTTAAAGCAGATGTTCCCTGGTCAAAAGGCTGTTTTCTGCATGGGAGTGTTGTCTGACAAAGATTACATAAAAATGATCGATGAGGTTATCCCGTATGCATCACGATTTGTATGCATTACGCCGCCGAACCCCCGCGCGCTTGAAGCAGAAGATTTGGCGAAGGTCATTCACAATGAGGGCGAAGACCTTGTCGGATGCGAAGCTGCTGAAAATCCTGTTGTGGCTGATAGCATCTATGAAGGCATTGAGCGTGCGCGTGGTATTGCGGGTCGCGATGGTCTTGTTGTTGCGTTTGGAAGCCTTTACTCCATCGGTGAAGTCATGGACGCACTTTCGAAACAATTTGTGCTGGATAGGGATGCAGAAGTTTCGGATTCACCAAGAAGCGATATTGCGACGCCTGCAGTGAATAATTCTGACAACGGGATTCAATAGCCAATCAATAGCCAATTCGATAATCAACTCAATAATCCGAATTTGGGGAACTATTTGGAACTCTATTTGGAACCTCATTTGGAAGCCTAGATGGACCCTAGTTGGAAGCCCAGACGGAACCCTAATTGGAATCCCAGATGAAATCTTAAATGGAAGCCCAGATGGAAGCTCTCGTTTCGAAAACCCGTTTGTTTATATTACGACGAAGCCCACGAGTCCACACGCCAGTGAAATAATGATCGCCCACACGACGTCGCGCGGATAGTGTACGCCTTCGGCAATCCGCGCGTATGCAAGGATTGCCGTACCTATCCAGGCAATTACCCCGGCAGGGATAGAAACTGCGGTGAGTGCGCATGAGATAATGGTTGCACTTGCCACATGGCGGCTCGGGAAAGATTTTCCCCTCTCATCTTTTTGCACAAGCGGATTGATGCTGCACGTCTGTACCGGACGTGGTTCGTTGATAGCAACGCGCATGATACTGATCAAAACAAACGTGAGGGCAGGAACAACAAAAAATCTTGCCACCATGACATCGTGTTGAATAAAAAGTCCTATGCATGTACCCACGAAAACGATGGCAAAGAGCGCGACGATTATGCGGTCGGTCGTCAAAAGAGCCTTCCGCTTAGCTGGCGTGCGCCAGGTGGCGGAAATGCGTCGGTAAAATTCTTCATATGTATGCGCATCTACGTGCTTCATAACAGCTTTCTCTAAAGCTTTTCTGTAACAATCCTGCGGCGTATGGTTTTACCACGATTGTGCCGAATTGACTGCATATGCAACCGGCAGCGTATGCACACGATAGAATACAAAAAGCTTACTACCTTGTTCGTGATTCGCCGCATTGCTGGCGTTTCATGTATGATTGTGTTTGAAACGAATTCTTGTTGTCAATTACCTATGCGATTATGGGGCGTAAATAAAACGACACGGTAATATTTTTTCATGTTTCCTGTGTGTTTCGCTTGCACAATTGCTGAAGTAGTAGCGAAAGTTTTTTATCAAGCTATACTCAAGGAGTCGAACGGGAGTATCCCGAACGGGCTTGGGCGGCGCCAAGTTCCAAACCTGGTCAGGTCCGGAAGGAAGCAGCCATACGGAACCGCTGACGAGCGCCCTTGCCTGTTCGGGATACTTGCGTTTTGCAGGTATTTTCGCAGGAGTATCCATAAACGTGCGCATACGTATGCGTTGCGGCTACGGTGCACCCATCATTGCATTAATGCTATTTGACCTGCATATATAGAAAAGATCGTAGGATTTATATTTGAGTCGTCGCTTACCATCTTACGTCTCGAGGAGAATATGAATTTTATTTCGTATATTGCCCAGCTTTTGCATGACCCACGTACCGTGATTGCTGGGTGGATTGTTTCACTTGGACCAGTCATGGTCTACACTCCTCTGTTCCTTGTTATCTTTTGTGAAACCGGTCTTGTTTTTACCCCATTTTTACCTGGCGATAGTCTGCTTTTTGCCGCAGGCGTATTCTGCTCAGACGGTGGGGGATTACAACTTATTCCCACGCTTATCGTTTTCTACGCAGCGGCAATCTTAGGCAACACATCCAACTATTGGATCGGCCGCGCCATAGGACAAAAGATTATCGATTCAGGGAAAGTCAAAGCGCTGACCCCGGAACGTATTATCAAAGTACATCACTATTTTGAGCGCTGGGGCGGACTTACCATTGTGATAACAAGATTCATGCCATTCTTCCGCACCTTTGCGCCGTTTGTCGCAGGCACTTCAGGAATGAATTTCGGCGCTTTCACCATGTATAACATGATCGGCGGCATCTCTTGGGTGAGCCTGCTTACGCTCGTTGGATATTTCTTCGGCGGGATCCCCTTTGTCCAAACTCACTTCGAATGGATCGTCTATGCGATTATTATTATTTCAATCGCGCCTGCAGTCATCGCTGCAATCAAAGCGAAGGTGAGCTCTTCGAAGAAGGAAAGCTCAGTCGCAGAGCACGCATCCAAGGAGGAATAACACATGGCTGAATCGCTCTACCGCAAATATCGTCCACAAGTTTTTGAGGATGTCGTAGGGCAAGATAACATCACCCGAACGTTGCGGAATGCGGTTCGGGAAAATCGAGTGAGCCATGCGTATTTATTCTGCGGACCCCGTGGTACGGGGAAAACGACCACAGCGCGCCTGCTTGCAAAAGCCCTTTTATGCGAGCATGGTCCCACCGATACGCCATGTGGGAAATGCCAGGCATGTATTGATATTGCAAATGGCGTACATCCCGATGTGTATGAGCTGGACGCGGCAAGCCGCACCGGGGTCGACAATGTCCGCGATGAAATTATCAGTCGTGTGAATTTCGCGCCGACGCGCGGACGCAAAAAAGTTTACATCATCGACGAAGTTCACATGCTCACCACGGCAGCGTTTAACGCGCTGCTCAAGACGCTCGAAGAACCTCCTGAGCACGTGATATTCATCCTCTGCACGACCGATCCGCAAAAGGTTCCGCAAACAATACAATCCCGTTGTCAGCGTTTTGATTTTCACCGCATCTCCGATGATGAAATCGTGCAGCGCCTGGGATATGTTTGTGCAAAAGAGAAAATCGAATACGAGCCGGAAGCGCTCGGGATTATTGCTCAGCATGCTCAGGGAGGAATGCGTAACGCGCTTACCTCTTTGGAACAGCTTTCTGCTTTTGGCGAAGGGCATGTGACGCTTAAAGGTGCCGAATCCATGTTAGGAAGCATCGATGTGACCGACATGTCTTCCATCATGGAAGCCATTGGCACACGCGATGTGGCGGCGTGCTTCAGCTGGGTAGATAATTACGTGGAAAAGGGTGCTGATCTGGCACAATTTGCCGATAATCTGGCCTGGCATGTGCGTGATGCCTATGTCCTTTCGCTCGCGGGAACCGATGCGGCAGTTGATGTAGACGATGCTGAGCGTGCGGAGCTGGTCAAAGAGATACAAATGTTTGGACCGGATCGCTTGGCGCGTCTTTTAGGTGTGCTGGGGGATTTGATCGAGCAACTGAAGACCTCAACAAATCCTCGTTTGTGCTTTGAAATTGCGCTTACACGAATGGTGCGCCCGGAATGTGATTTGACGTTGGAATCTTTAGCCGAACGTGTTGAAGCGCTCGAACGAGGACAGGCGAATGCGCCGGCATCACCTGCCGCGGCGAAGCCGAAAACACCAGAAAACGCCAGTGCACCGTCGGCGCAACAGATGAATCAGGCAACGCAACCTGGAGCAAACGCGCGCCCGCAGATGCACCCACAAATGCCAAATGCGCGTCCTCAGGCGCCAACTGCTATTCCGAATGCACGTCCGCAAGCTCCCAAAGGTATGCCCAACGGTATACCAAACGTGCGCCCGCAGGCTTCTGCTATGCCAAGCGCACAGAATAATCCTGCACCGACGGGCCCTGCATCTTCTGCGACTCCAGAACAAAAAGCGATTCTGCAAAAGACAATCGATAATCCTGCGGCGCTTCAGCGCACATGGCAAGAAGCGCTGGCACAGATTAAGAAAAGAAAGATACCTTTGGCAGTCATGTTCATGGGTGTTAAAGTTTTGCCAAATCAGACACATGATGGCATTGTTTTTCAATTCCAGCCCAATGCGGAAATTGCCATGAATGCCGTGCAAAATCCCGAAAATCAAGAGATTATTCTTCAAGAACTTCGGAAATCGTTTGGAGAAGGAATTACGTATACCTGCAGGCACGCGACCTCTCAGCAAGCACAAGCTCAGCCGCAGACTGCGCCTACGCGCGCATCTGCACCTATGCCGAACGCACGTCCACAGGTGCCAACGTATCCCATACCCAATGCGCAACCGCAGGCACCCACGCGTATGCCGAATGCCCGTCCACAGTCACCTGCACCCGCGCAGCCTCCGCAGCCGCAGCGCCCGGCAAGGATGCAGCCTCAACCACCGCAACAGATGCCTCAGCAAGGGGCTCAACAGCGCGTGCCCCAACAACAGACATCCCAACAGGAAGGTGCACCGCACCAGGCGCCTCGGCAGCAAGCATCGCAGCAAACGCCTCAGCAGCAAGCGGCTCCGCACCAAGTGCCCCAGCAGCCGACGCCATCTCGAACGCAGCAATCTGCCGACAATAAGAGTGGCTCAGATTCGCCAAGTTCGCCTGACGAAATGGGACAATTGCTTTCGGATGCGATGGGCTCAAATATCGTTTTTCATGAAGTAACAGATGACAATGAGAGTTCGAACAACCAAAATCAATAGGTACATGTCATAATGAAGTCATCATTGCATTCCGCATATCGTGTTCGCAAAGTTTGATAATGAATGCGCGGTTTGTGATGCTACATATTGAAAAAGAAGTTGTACGTTACATTTTCTGATCCTTATTGAGGAGAAATTTTATGGATATGAACCAAATGATGCGCCAGGCGCAAAAGATGCAAAAAAATCTTGCGAAAGCCCAGGACGAAATTAAGGATATGACGAACGAAGCAACCGCAGGTGGCGGCATGGTCAAAGCGGTTGTTGGCGGCGATATGTCTCTGAAGTCCCTCACCATTAATCCAGAGGCTGTAGATCCGGATGACGTAGAAATGCTGCAGGATATGGTCATGGCGGCAGTCAACGAGGCCCTCCGTGGAATGGAAGAAATGTCTGAGAATCGCCTGAGCTCTGTTACGGGTGGCATGAATATTCCAGGACTTATGTAGACCAGCTGAAATTAGGTCTCATCAATGCAAATAGTTCCTGCAATTCAACATCTTCAAGATGAATTTGAACGGCTGCCGGGCATAGGGCCAAAATCGGCTCAACGCCTGGTGTATTGGGTGTTAAATCACGATCGCGCTTCGGCAAAAGAACTTTCCGATGCCATAATGCAGGCAAAGGATACGGTCCACTTCTGTAAACAGTGCTTCAACTATGCCGAGGACGACCTTTGTCCTATCTGCGCGTCTCCAAAGCGCGATCACAGTATCATTTGCGTGGTAAGCGAACCACGCGATATTCCTCCTATTGAATCTACGGGTACCTTTAACGGGCTCTATCACGTACTCAATGGCGTGCTTGCTCCGCTTGAAGGAGTTGGCCCCGATGATTTGCACATCAAAGAATTGATGGCGCGCCTCGCAAATGGCGAAGTCAAAGAGGTTATTCTCGCAACGAATCCTGATGTCGAAGGCGAAACTACGGCAAGCTATCTCGCTCGTCTGATTCGTCCTCTTGGCATTAAAGTTACCCGTCTCGCAAGTGGGCTTCCTGTTGGCGGTGATCTTGAATTCGCAGATGAAGTCACACTTGGCAGAGCAATTGAAAGCAGAAGGGAAATCTGATGTCGCAAAACAACGATTCCCAAAAAGATATTCAAGAAGATCCTCAAAAGGGATTACATGATATAGACGAGCAAACGGCGCACCGGCTGTTTGACTTAAACGATGATGAGCGTGCCTTTTTACGTGAAGGTGAGAAAACACGTGAAGATGCACTTTCTCCTTACGCAACACGCGATGAAGATGCGATCTACGAGCGCGAAGAAGAAATCCCTACCGATCAAGCTCTTGTTCGCCCTGCATTTGAGCGTGACGTTGACCGCGTGCTCAACTGTGCGTTTTACAATCGTTGCATGGATAAAACTCAGGTGTTTCCGTTTTATCGCAATGATGACCTCACACGCCGCTCATTCCATCTGCAGTTGGTCTCGCAGATTGCGCGGAAGATCGGCAGTGCGCTTCGCCTGAACGTGGCGCTTATTGAAGCCATTGCGCTCGGTCATGATTTGGGGCATACGCCCTTTGGTCATGGGGGAGAGCGTTTTCTCTCGCGTGAGTATCACGCGCAAACAGGAAGATACTTTCACCATAACGTACACAGCGTTCGCGTGCTACGCACGCTTGCTGGTAGAAACCTCTCTTTGCAGGCGCTCGATGGCATGTTGTGCCACTGCGGTGAGAGGGCATTTCTGAAGTATCATCCCAGCGATTTGCATACGTTCGATGAACTCAACCAGACAATTGAGCATTGCTATACCCAGCCAGGTGCAAGTCATTCACTTCATCCATGTACCCTTGAAGGATGTGTTGTTCGTATTTCCGATATTTTGGCGTATCTGGGAAAAGATCGTCAGGATGCACTTTCAATCGGAGCCATCACGCCTGAACAATACACCGTGCATAGTGCCATTGGGCACCGTAATGCGGAGTTTATTGAGCGGGCAAGCATCAACATTATCAAGAACAGTATGGGGAAACCTTATTTAGCGATGGACCAGGAAGTTTTCGATTCTATTGTGGCGCTAAAGGATCTGAACTTTAAACAGATTTATACATCGCCGCAGGCCCAGGACACGCTCGAGAAATATATCAGCCCGATGTTTGCGAAGATGTATCCGAAGCTTTTACATGATGTAGAAACCGATAATGAATCGAGCTATATTTTCCGTCACCACATTAACGCATGGATGCTCAAGGACCGGCCGGATTATCGCAAACAAGATCCCAACGATATCGTGGTCGACTATATCGCCAGCATGACCGACGATTATTTCATTGATTTATTTAATGTCATGTTCCCCGATGAAGCAGTTCCGCGCGAAAAACTCTACGTTCCGTATTTCAAATAGCATCAGAAATAAATAGCAGAAGTGATAAAGAATGGCGATGTAAAGAAAAATCGTCAGAAACAATAAATGCCTCAGCCGTGTTCCCCTCCGAATACGGCTGAGGCATATGTCATCAATGATGACGACCCCCCTGACAAATGTTCTCACCGATACGGTTCGAACGCGTCATTTCATATTATATCGAAATTTACACACTTTTGGTATACAGACGTTATTTTAGATTGCTGCGCTTTCACCTGCCAATGGAGGCATTATGGCGCAAGGTTCCAGTTTGATGTCAAATGATACTTTTTTAGTGGCAATTAGGCCCACTCCTTCATAATAAGACGTACCAAGAAAGGCGAACTTGCGCATACTTCTTTCGTCTATCTTGTCTTGAATTTATCGAAGGGAGAAAAACAATGGAGCCAACATTTTATACATGCCGCAAATGCGGAAATGTCGTTTTGAAATTTACCGATAGTGGAGCACCGCTTTCTTGTTGTGGTCAGAAGATGGATACGCTTGTACCGAACTCAACCGATGCCGCGCAAGAAAAGCATGTTCCGGTGGTAAATATTTCAGGAGCAAATGTTTCAGTTCAGGTAGGAAGCACGCCTCATCCTATGACCGAGGAACATCTTATCCAGTGGATTGTCCTCGTATGTGCTGATGAAACCTATCAGGTACGCTTCCTTACGGCAAACGATACTCCGACGGCTCAATTCGCACTCGCTGAGGGTCAGAAACCGGTAAGTGTGTATGCATATTGCAACAAACACGGTCTTTGGAAGGCTTCTTGCTAAACAAATATCCGAAACTATTTGAAAAGAACGTCGAAGACGTTTTTGCGGTCACCCGTGAGAGCAAATGCGATTTCGTTTGTTCTTACAACATCGAATCTGAATAGTTACCTACGGTGAACAGAGCGCGACCTGTAATTGCAACTTGTAATTCGGTCGTGCTTTTTGTTTTTTCATCGTGCATTTTCACCATTGTTGTACCGTGCACAATCTATAAGCGTGTGTTGACTCCTCCTAATTGCTCTCATCCTTTCTATCGCTTCAGGTGCGCTACAATACCAATGGATAAAAGCGCATGTAAGTGCATTGTTTTGTCAAAATAATGACGACAATGCTGCTCACGCGCTAAGGCATTGAAACGAAGGAAACTATGGCTAAGCGAACCAAAGTTATCTGCACGCTTGGTCCAGCTGTCGACAATGAAACATCCATTCGTGGGTTAATTTCTGCGGGGATGGATATCGCACGGCTGAACTTAGGATATGGCAATCAAGCTGAGCACAAAGCTCGAATCGAACGCGTTAAACGCATTCGCCAAGTACAAGGAACCCCAACTGCAATTATGGTTGATACCGTTGGTCCAAAAATTCGCACGGGTCGTCTTGCAGGGGGACAACCAATCAAACTTGCAGCAGGTAAGCAAATCGTGCTTACCGAAAAAGATGTGGAAGGCACTGATCGTCTTCTTACCCAAACGCATCCCGGCTTATGGAAAGTCGTAGAACCGGGCACCCAGATCATGCTCGATGAGGGTAACATCGAACTTGCGGTCGACGAAGTTCGCGGAAGCGATATCGTTTGCACGGTCCAAAATACGGGAACGCTTGGGCAGCACAAGAGTGTCAATTTGCCAGGAACAAATTTGCATTTGCCCTCGCTCACCGATCAAGATCGCCAAGATCTTCTGTTTGCCATTGAGGAGGACGTTGACTTTATTGCTATGTCATTCGTCCGAACTGCAGCAGACATCGAACAGCTGCGTCGCTTTTTAGCGGAACACAACGGCTCTGACATCGGCGTTGTGGCACGCATAGATAATCGCGATGCAGTAAAGAATGCCGATAGCATTATCGAAGCTGCCGATGCCGTTATCGTTGCACGTGGTGATTTGGGCGTCGAGATTGATGCAACCGAAGTTCCTCATGTGCAAAAACGCATCGTGGCGCGTTGCTCGGCGATGCACACGCCCGTTGTCATTTCTACGCAACTCCTCACGAGTATGCAAAGGAGTCCTCGACCGACGCGTGGTGAAGTGACCGATGTCGCAAACGCTGTGTACGATGGCGTCGACGCGCTCATGCTTACGGGTGAAACAGCAATCGGGAAGTATCCTATTCAAGCATGCCGTATGGTTTGTCACATCGCAGAGTCAAGCGAACCATATGTCGCGAGCCCTTCACGAAATGCAGTTGAATATCCAACTGATGCGCTTCGTGTCGCCAGAACTGTTGGTGTTGCCGCAGTGTCTACTGCCGATGCCATCAATGCGAAATGCATTGTCACTCCAACCACATCAGGACGCACCGCTCGCCTGATCTCGAATCTTCGTCCGAAGGCTCCGATCTATGCGGTAACGCAGCGTCCAAAAGTTTTCCGTCGTATGCAAATTTTATGGGGCGTGACCCCATTTTTGGCTCCTATCGAGGACACCACCATGCATGACACGATTGCCGTGGCAAAAAAATGCATGTGGGATCACCGACGGGTACATGCAGGAGATTTGACCGTGTTTACCGCGGGCGATTTCGCGACGGCCCCCTATATTTCTGAGGGGCCGCACAAGGGTGTTCCTACCAATGTAATGTATGTTGTCCAAATCAAACGCGACGATACCAACGAGGCAGAAGAGGAAGAATAACGAATGGCTGAGCAAAAAAACGTGCAGTATCATTTGGCGGTTGATGTAGGTGCTTCATCTGGTCGTTTGGTCTTAGGACATACAGAAAACGGCAAGATCATCCTTGAGGAAATGTATCGATTCGACAACACGCAGCTTGATCACGATGGTCATGCGTGTTGGGATATCGACGGTATTTACGAAGAAATTCTCAATGGCCTTCAAGCTTGCAACAAAGCCGGGAAAATCCCCACAACTATTGGGATCGACACGTGGGGTGTTGACTTTGTCCTCGTAGATGAAAAGGGCAACCGCGTAGGTGATGCCGTTGCATACCGTGATGATCGAACGCAGGGGATGGTAGAAGAAGTAAGCAAGCTTATCCCTCCTTCGCGTGTGTATCGTGAATGCGGCATTCAGTGCCAATCTTTTAACACCATCTATCAGCTTGTTGCGCTTTTACATGAGCATCCTGAACAGATTCAGGCGGCGCGCAGGTTCTTGATGATTCCGGATTACTTGAATTATTTGCTTACGGGTGTGGCATGCAATGAATACACCAACGCGACGACCACAAACTTGCTTAATGCGCGTACCAAAGACTGGGATAGCGAGCTCATGGATGCATGTGGTATTCCGCAGCGTTTGTTTGCAAAGCCCATCATGCCTGGTAATGTTATTGGATCCTTTACCAAAGAAGTTCAGGATCGAGTGGGTTTTAATGCCAAAGTGATGCTTCCAGCGACGCATGATACCGGATCGGCATTTTTGGCGGTTCCTGCAAAAGATGAGGATGCGGTCTATCTTTCGTCAGGCACCTGGAGCTTGCTCGGCGTCGAGCACGAAGGTCCCGTTACTACCGAAGCTGCCCGGCTGCAGAACTTTACAAACGAAGGCGGCTACGATTACCGTTTCCGCTTCTTGAAAAACATCATGGGGCTGTGGATCGTGCAGTCTATTCGCCGCGAGCTCAACGGAGTCACCTATGTAAAGGGAGATAAAGTTTCTGAGCATGCAATTCGCAAAGAAGGGGATCCCGAAATTGGCTTTGGCGATTTGATCGACGCAGCAAAAAAAGAGTCTGATTTTCCTTCGGTCTTTGATGTCAATGATGAACGGTTCTTGTCTCCTGATTCAATGATTGACGAGGTTCAAGGCGCATGTCAAGACACGGGCCAGCCCATTCCAGAAACGGTGGGGCAGCTCATGCAGTGCGTCTACCACAGCCTTGCCGATTGCTATGCCACCTCTATTGCTGATTTGGCTGCTCTGACGGGGCGCACGTACACCTCCATCAACATCGTAGGTGGCGGCTGCCAGGATGGATACCTCAATCAAGCAACGGCGGATGCGTGCAGAATTCCTGTATATGCAGGTCCCGTTGAAGGAACGAGCTTAGGAAACTTGATCGTTCAGTTCTTGGCTGATGGCGAATTTGACAACTTACAGCAAGCACGCGACGCGATTCGTGATTCATTCGATATTAAACTGATTGAGCCATCTCAAAAATAGCAATGCGAAAGACAACCGGGAACGTTTTCTGAAATTCGAAATCTAAAAACTCGAAAATTCGGGAAATGCCTCGGATGTTTGGTAAAACCTCTTGTCTATGGTGAACTAGAGTTCAATTGCATGGACAAGAGGCTTCTTTTTGCTGCTGTTCTTTTAACCATTACCAAAGTTTTTGCCGATACGCTTCTTGAAATTGAAGATAAGCGGTACCCTAAGTAGTTGGTTACAGGTTATATGCCTGCACCGAATGACTTTTTGTGTTCATGAGCGCAAAAGGTAACACTACATACGTGGATAGGCAGATTGTCGTTTCGGCATAATGTGTCTTTCCACCAAAAGTTCTGTTTGCCAAATAGTCTGGCATTTGAAAGGAACGAATATGGACAACGCGTACGAATACGCAAAGCAACGCTATGCAGACCTTGGAGTTGATACCGAGGCAGCTATCAACACGCTTGCAAACAAGGCAATTTCCATTAATTGCTGGCAAGGTGATGATGTGCAGGGATTTGATCAGAAAGACAATGCGCTTTCTGGTGGAATTCAAACAACAGGCAACTATCCAGGGAAAGCGCGCAATTTTGAAGAGCTCACCGCCGACTTCGAAAAAGCGGTCAGCATGATCCCTGGAAAGAAACGTATCAACTTGCATGCAAGTTATGCGGTTTTCACCGATGAAAACCCTTGGGTCGATCGCGACAAGATTGAGTACAAGCACTTTAAGCCATGGGTTGATTGGGCGAAAGAACATGGGTTTGGCATCGACTTTAACCCGACTATTTTTAGCCATCCAAAGATGAACCATGACATGTCACTTTCATCTCCTGATCCCGAGACACGCAAGTTCTGGATTGACCACTGCATTGCGTGCCGCCGCATCTCTGAGCAAATC
>Ga0214872_100261_pt1 | contig 15995 bp, 16 predicted proteins | sample Stichaenrichm18X_FD_168614 | JGI IMG/M metagenome (GOLD analysis project Ga0214872, IMG submission 168614) | Xylose enriched microbial communities from anaerobic bioreactor in Madison, Wisconsin, United States - 18X | ecosystem: Engineered > Bioreactor > Anaerobic > Unclassified | place: USA... | reverse complement strand
ATCGCCATCGCCATCGCCATCGCCATCGCCATCGCCATCGCCATCGCCATCGCCATCGCCATCGCCATCGCCATCGCCATCGCCATCGCCATGAGAGTGGCGCGCAGCCACATTGTTCGCGTCAACCCCCGGTGTAGGGATTATGGCATGGCGCTCAGCCCCACCAGCATCCACCCGGCGGAGGTGTAAATGGCCGGGGCGTCATCCTCCGCGTCAAATACCATCACGCCGGGGGCCGGGTTGGGCTGGGCCTTGATGCTGGCGCGGGAGAGCGTGGGCAGATGCACGCCCGCATTGGGGGTGATGGTGCCTGCCAGGGTCTCGTTCCCGTTGCTGTCGAGCTGGCGCAAGGGCGTGCTGCCTTTGGCGTCAGTCAGCCCTGTGGCGGTGTAGCCGGTGGTCATGACCGCCGTGGGCTCCCACGCAACGCTCTGGCCATCCCCAAGCCGGAGCGCATTGGAGGTGGAAAGCCCTGTAAGATTGACACCAATGCCCGCGCTGCCGGTAAGCGTAATGGCACTGGCTGCGCTATTGTTCAGGCTGGTGGTCATACCGCTGTTGCGCGTGCTGCCGGTTACGGTTTCATTGCCGCTGGCATCAAGCGTGCGCAGGGGGGTGCCGTTCTGGCTATCCTGCAACTGGCCGCTGGCGTATCGGGTTTGCACGGATGCCGTATGCTCCCATGAAATAGCCTGACCATCCGCCACGCGCAGGGCTTCCGGCGTTGTCAGGCCCGTGGTGTCCAGCCCGATGGCGGCGGTGCCTTTGGCCACATAGGCCGGTGCCGTGGGCTGGATGAGGCTGACAATGGTCTGGCTGTTTTGCAGGCTGCCCGGCAGGGTCTCGTTCCCACTTGTATCCAGCGTGCGGGCCACACCGGCGGCGACCTGCTCCGTCAGTTTCCCGTTAGCAAAACTGCTGTGTACAACAGCCGTTGGCTCCCAGGAGAGGGTTTGGCCTGCTGCCAGACGCAGGGCCTCCGGCGCGTTGAGGTCGCTCAAATTCAGGCCAAGCTGGGCCTGCCCGTTCAGCGTCCATGCCACGCCGCTGCCAGCGTTGCTGATACTGGTTGTGACATCCCCCTGCATGCCAATGGCCAGCAGGTTGGCGGTATCATACCAGTAGCGCAGGGTGTAAGCGGCGGAATCAAACTGAAAATGCGGTTTGTGATCATCACTGAACGCAAGATTGCGGTTGGCCCCTATGTTCAGCACCGGCGCGTTATTGACGGGCGTGCTGCGGGAGAGATCAATCCCGGCGGTATCAAACCGGCCTGCGGCGTCAATCAACGTACCATATGTGCTGGTAGCGTCATTATTGCCAATGGCAATGCCTTTGCCCACCTTTCCGGGTGTGCCATCTGCACTGGTTCCGGCTATCTGTAATTGCAGACCAATACGCCAGCCTACGGGATCATCCCCATTGGCGTAAACATCGACCTCCCGCCCCACCATGCTTCCGGCAACAGAGGACGCCTGCCCGGTCTCATCACGCGCTTCATCATACCCCGCCCAGATCTGCGAGCGTGAGCCCTTGCCATCGGCCAGCGCATCTGCCGGACGCTGGGCCAGACTAGCCTGCGCCACATGCTGCCCGGCCCCGAAGGCGGAACTGTTCAAAACGGTAGAATGGCACCACACATAATCATTCAGGGCGGCTCCTTCTGCCGGAATGGTGCAGTTCCCTTTTTCCAGATTCATCACAAATCCGGTGGTGCCGCCCGTGTGGGTGACATCCAGATCCTTACGGAGCACGGGGGGCATATCCGCACGGCTTTCTCCGCGTGCAAAATACTTGCCACCTTCAAGCGTGCTTTCAATCACATCCGTGCCGAGGCTGGTAATGGGGGCACCATCTGTCAGCGTGGCGCCGTTGATCTGCCACAGGGTTGGTGTCTCACTTTGCAGGGGCGTGGCGAGGTGAAGCACCCCTGCGGGAATACGCACCATACTGCCCGCTGGCACCGCTACCTTGGCGGCCTGCAAGGCTGTGCTGTCATCACTGGTGCCATCCAGCGTGATGCCAAAATCCCCAACACTTGGCTGTTCGGCAAAACGCGCGGACAGCGGGCGCTTGAGGGCACCACTCAGCGCGCTGCCTGCTGTGGCGGCCGTGACATCCCCCGCAACTGGGGCGGTGAAACGCCCCGCGGCATCCAGCCCCGCAACGCCGTTGGGCTGGTTCTTGTCAGACTGCTGCACGCTGCCGTCCGCCATGGCGCCTATCTGACCAATGGTGGCGTTTTGCCACAACAAAGGCACAGCGGTTGCAGGATCTATGCCGCCCGGCGGCCGCGTGGGCGCATACGTTTCCGGCGTGGCGGCTGTGGCGGCTGTGGCGGCTGTGGCGGCTGTGGCGGCTGTGGCGGCTGTGGCGGCGAGCGGTGCGGAAAGAAAGCGTTCCTGCAAGCTCTTTTTTACGCCGGGCGCTGTTTCCACAGCATGTTTCAGCATCGCCTTGCGTGACTGGCTTACAGGTGTGCCAGTGATGGAGGTGCGGGGTTCTTCTGGCGACGATACTGGCGCGGTTTGCACGGACGGCAACGGACCATGGAGGGCTGCCCGCGCTGCGGGAACGCTCTGCTGGTATTGGGGTAGCAGATGATTGGGGCGCGTAGCGGCAACTGTATGAACAGAGGCCACCAGAAGCAGCCCGGAACAGGCACTGAGCAGAATACGGGCTTTAAGAACAGATTTCATGCTCATGTGTTTTCCTGAGAGATGCAGATATAGCCGCCATTGTTCCACCATGCGCCCGCTACGCCGGGGTCTGTGGTGGGGAGTTCAAGCGTCATCAGCACATGGCCATTCCGCACGCCCAGACATTCCAGCCCACCCAGAAGCAGGTTGCCGGATGCGGAAAGTGCCGCAAGCCCGTTGGGGGTGCCTTTTTGCGCATCCACAATGGTGGCGGCAGCACCCGCCGCGCCAGAGGCTGCCTGCCCGGCCTGTGTTGCGGCATCCTGCGCCTGTGTCACAAGGGTAGAGACTGCCCCCTGCATCTGCCCGCTCATGGCATCCACATAGGCTTTGTTGGCCAGATGCGCAGGGGCAGACGGGGAAAGAGGACAGGCCAGCAAACCGGAGAGTGTATCGCCAGTTTTATCAACCGCGCCGGACCAGATCTTGCCCTGGGGCACAAACTGCCCCTGCCCGTTGAAAATACCAAAAACAAGATCAGTTGCCGCAGGCTGGGCCTGCACCGGCAACGCGGAAAGCGGCGTGCCACTCAGGGTGGCCGCCGTGGTGGAAGACCCGGACATTGGGGGTTGTGTCCTTCAGGCTAGAAGATAGGGGCACCCGCTTTCCGTTGTCAGAATGACCGTATTGGAAAGTGCAAGGGCATTTGGGGGCACCGCCGTGCCATCTGGCAGGCAGGGGGCTGTGGCGGCCGGTGTGGCCGGGCTGGTGGAGTGAATGGCTATGGAAACCGGCTGACTGAGACTACGGCCCTGCTGAGTGGTGACGCTGACCAGAACAGTTTGCACAGTGCCGGGAGCACCACCGCTGAGAAACAGGCACGCCATGCCATTGACCAAAGTGGCCCACAGCACACGCATGTCCGTCTCCTGCCCGGAGGCCGTGAGCACGCTGGCGGCAACACTGGCGAGGTAATCCCCCGTGCCGCGCAGCCATTCCGTGGCATCCAGCGTAAAATCCAGTGTGTCGGCACTCGCTTTTGGGGCCCATGCCAGAGCAACTGTTTGCCCCAGCAGTCCACGCAGGCGCAGGCTGGCAGGCACAGCCACAGGCAGGGTGCGTGCCGGTGCAGGCTGCCAGCCGGTGGAAGGCAAGGGAGCAATCATGCGCCCTGCCCTGTTGTGGTCGGTATTTGCTGCGTCAGGTGCGGTGCGAGATCCTGCTCAAGACGCGAAACAGTGTTTTCTTCAGTGTGTGTTTTCTGAACAGCCCCGACGCTTACCCCCGGTGCGGGCATGGTGGCGGCGCTTAGTGCGGGCTGTGCAGGAAGCTGCGTGCTGGTGGTGTCTGCCCCGCTGGCCAGTGCGCGCAGGCTGGCAAGATAGGTCTGCCAGGCGGCGGGCGGCGTCTCGCCATACATGCCATAGGCTGCCCAACTGGTGGTGGCTGCCTGTTGCAGGGCATTGGCAGCCTGAGTGGCCAAAGGGGGCGGCGGAGCGGTGTAATCCACAATAGCGCCATTCTGCACCGCTTTTCCGGCGGGCAGACGGAAGCCGGTGGTGTTCGCCCAGTCTGCAGCGCTGATGGGCACAAGCTGGCTTGCGGGCGGAAGGCTCTCCACACTGCTCATGCTCCATGTGTCATACCATGCGGTAACGGGGGCAGGCTGTGTGGCTGTAGCATCATACCCCGCGTAATAGCGTGCGGGATAGGCTGCCTGCACCTGCGCGGTAACGGAGAGAGAAGAATCGGAAAGACCCTTATCTTTCATGGTTATTTCTTCCCTTTTGCTTCAACATAAATGGCGTTGTAAGAGCCATATAGATTCAGGGTGAAGCCAGCGGCATCTGGTTCCCACACGCAATGATAGTGCGAGATCACACCGCCCGTTACCGCCTGCACCAGAATGGATTGGGGCGCTGCGGAAAACGCCACCGGAAAAGTGATTCGCCCGGAAGAAACGTTATCCACACTGAAGCATTGCATCATGTTCCCGTATGGCAGGTTGATGATCCGGTCATCATTTGTGGCAAAATCATTGTTATAGTTGGAAAGTGTCAGGCATACGCCAGCACGTTCAAAGGTGCCGTTTACCCACGATGACGTAGCAAACTGGCCAGAAACCCACGCCGATGTTGCGAATTGTGAACTGACCCAAGAGGGGGTGGCGAACTGACCACTGGCCCAGCTTTGGGTTGCTACCTGTTGCCCGTTTTCTGAAAAATGGCCGCCTCCAAATATGGCAATGGACCCATCCGCGCTGATGCGCGCCACATTGACGCGGGTGCCCCCCACGTTGGAATACACATCCAGCACACCATCTGACGCAACGGATGAAAGACGATACAGCATGCTGTAACCACCCGCGCCGTCAAAGGAATAGGCATTGCCTATGGCAAGGGAACCTTGCAGCTTGCCCCCGGCAAGAGGCAGATAATTTGCAAAAAGATTCTGCCACGCTGCGCCATTTGCACCAGGGATGGTCATGTTGTTTTCTGCGGTGGACACCCAGAACGTGCCGGGCGTTGCACCTGCCACCACGGCTCCGGCAGGATAGCCGCCGATGCCAGAAGCAAAAGTGGCATCATACTGCCCGATCATGCCCGCCTGATAGGCCTGCAACACGGCAGAGAGGCGATGCAGAAAACCGTTCATGTCCTGCCCGCGTGGGGGCACCCCACCAGCGGACCGCCCGATAAAGGTTTCTGGCGGAAAGCCAAGGGAGACAGACGCCGTGCCATCACCCGCAGTGGCCTGTGTGGCCGGAATGCTGGCAAGGTTGCCTGCACTGGCGGAATCCGCAATGGGTTTTGCAAACCGTTCAGGAAAATCTGATTGTTTCATGCTCAGCCTTTAATGGCGTAGGTTACCCGCACGCCCGCAGGGCGGGGCAGGACACCGGAATTCTGGATAATGGAAATCTGCACCGCAGATGGCACAAAACCGAACGTGTAAGTCATGCTCATGCCGCCATGATCAGACACCCAGGCATCCCCCTGCCCTGCAAACAGTGTCATGAGAATGGCGTTCAGGCTGGTAATGGAGCCATCTGTAATATTGGCCATGGCCTTGGCGTAGATCAGTTGGCGAAACCCATCATCAGACAGACGATAATTGCCGCTTGAGACAGTGCCGGAATACCACGGAGCACTGTTGAAACTGTCCTCCGTCAGATCTTCCGCTTCTTCAAACCCGACGAATGTGTCAGAGGTTATGCTCAGAATACGCTGCACGCCTACAATCCGACCCCAGACATCCAGACCGTACCCTTGGGCGGTTTCCAGGTTCCAGATCTGCTGGTACCACGTCTCGATCAGCGTAGCGGGATCAAACGCCTGGTTCCAGGCCGCAATCAGGGCATTCAGGGTAGGAGAACATGCATATTGGGACAGAACGGTTTTCTGCACATTCTGCATCAAGCAAACACCACACTGATATTTGCCGGATCAAGCGTAGGCACCTGACTGATGCCGAAGGTCGCGCTGAACCCGGTTGGCGCGGCGGTCATCCCCAACGTGATATCCGCAATCTGCGCCCATGTGCCCAGTGCTGCGATACCCGCATAAAAGCGGCTGGCATACAGCGTGGCCCCGATACGCGCGCGGCTGCCCCCATCATCCCCTGAAAATGCGGCCTGTATGGCGGCCTGCACAGCTGTTGTGGCCGTAGAGGGCACGGTGGAAGATGCCACCATTGTCACTTTTACAAAAAGCGGCGTAGGGGTGGCACGCTGAAAACTGACGGTATAGCTTGGCGCTGTATTATAAGCGCTGTTGGGGTCTGTCACGGTAACGGTCGTGCTGCCGGTATAAGCGCACCCCGGTGGCTTTTTACGCAGGATAGCCTGCGCAATGGCCTGATCGGCGCCGCCGTTGGCACAGACATACAGGCTATAGGGCGCAAGCGTAACACCGCCCATCGTGGTGGCCGAAGCCGTGCTGTTATCCGTGACAAACGCATCAGTCACGCCCGGAACGGCTTGCACAGCGGCGGATATGGCATCCAGCGGGCCGATGGCGTTAGCGGCGACCGATACGCGGCGTCTTTCTTCAAACGCAATGCGGCTTTCCACAGCACTGCCCGTTACCCCGGCAACTGGGTTGGTAACAGTTGCCCACCCGGCCAAAGACTGGCTGATGCCCACGCTTTGCGCCGGGCAAACAACCTCGCCCGCCTGCGTGCAGGAAAACGTGCCGCTGCCGGTGCCTGTGGCATCCAGCGTGATGGCGGTATCTGCCGCGTAACTGTTGCCCGAAGCATCCTGCACCAGCGCACCCTGCGGAATAACAGTACCGGCAACCCCCGTGCACAAGCAGGTGACAACCGTGGCGGTGGCAGGCAGGCGGGACATGAAATAAAGGCGGCCGATGGCATCCTGCATCCGGCCGGAAGCACGGGCCGGATCTACCCCGTTGGCAAGTGCCAGAAACTGATCATACGCATCCCCCAAAATGGCGGTGAGCGACATGGCCAGTTGCCCTTGCGGGGTGGAAAGATCCGTATTGAGGGTATTGCCGAAGGCTGCGTTCAGATCGGCCAGCACGCCAGCCAGCATGTCCGGCTCCTCCGGCATGATGAAGCCTGTGGCATCCAGCACTGGAGCCGGGACGGATGTTGTGCCGCCAGATGTGGTCTGGCCTGTGCTGGTGGTTTGTGCGGTTTCAGAGGCTGACAACAGTCTGGCTCCCATCTGCAAGAATAAGCTGGATAACGCCGGAGAGACGGCGCTGGGGGCTGATGGCTGTCAGCACACACACCGCGCGGGCCACGCCCTGCACGCTCTGGGCTGTCTGCTCCACATCTGCCCGGAAGAGAGCGGCGGACTGGGTGCGGCCCAGAATATTGCTGAAATAAGGCAGACCAAGGCTGGTGTTGTACCAGCACTCACCCAGGAACACCCGGACTGCACAGGCCACATTCTGCGCCACGGCATAGGGGGCGGAGGCTACGGCTATGTTTCCGGCGGCATCAACCGCCAGGTCCCACGTTGCGCAGTCAAGCAAGACTGTTTGCATGACATAAACTCTTTGTTTTCTGAGGGAAGAAAGGCCATGCGCCGCCATAGCCTTGCGCCTGGGGCATGGCTGACTTTGCCAGGAGAGAGGAAACTCTGACGAGGACACACGCGTTAAAGGCCCGACAGAACGCACGGCTGACGGGCCCATTTCAGCACATCACACCCCGGCACCCCGGAGCGACGCAGAGGAGAAGACTGCACCCGGCAGAAAACGACTGATGGAGGGGGAATACTCCGCTTCATCGGGCCGTGTTCTGCGTGGGGTTCCGCATGTTTCAGGATTTTAAAGGGAAGGCGCAGGCATATGAGCACGACGGATACAGACCGCAAACCCGTAACATTGGGCGAAGAAAAGGTACAGCGCGGCGCAGGTGGCGAAACACACCAGACCGCCCACGGTGACGTGCCAACCCTGACCACCCAGCAGGGCGTGCCTGTAGCGGATGATCAGAACACACTGAAAGCAGGCGCACGCGGCCCAAGCCTTCTGGAAGATTTTCATTTCAGAGAAAAGATTTTCCATTTTGATCATGAGCGTATTCCAGAACGGGTTGTGCATGCCCGTGGCTATGGCGCGCATGGTTTTTTTGAACTGACCCATTCCCTGTCTGACATTACACGGGCGGATGTGTTGCAGCGTGTGGGTGAACGTGTGCCCGCGTTTGTGCGGTTTTCCACCGTGGCGGGCAGCAAGGGGTCTTTTGACCTTGCGCGTGATGCCCGTGGCTTTGCGGTCAAGCTGTATACCAAGGAAGGCAACTGGGATCTTGTTGGCAACAACATTCCCGTATTCTTCATTCAGGATGCCATCAAATTTCCGGATATGGTGCATGCCGTGAAGGAAGAGCCGGACCGTGCTTTTCCGCAGGCACAATCCGCACATGATAATTTCTGGGACTTCATTTCCCTCACCCCTGAGAGCATGAACATGATCATGTGGGTGATGTCTGACCGGGGAATTCCGCGTTCCTTCCGCTTTATGGAAGGCTTTGCCGTTCACACGTTCCGTTTTGTCACCGCCGATGGCAAATCCACATTTGCCAAGTTCCACTGGAAACCCAAACAGGGGCTGCAATCTGTTGTGTGGAACGAGGCCGTCAAAATAAACGGCGCAGACCCCGACTTTCACCGTCGTGATTTGTGGAACGCCATTCAGGCAGGCAACTACCCGGAATGGGAACTGGGTGTGCAGCTTTTTGACGATGAATTTGCTGACACGTTCGATTTTGACATTCTGGACGCCACAAAGCTGATTCCGGAAGAACTGGTGCCCGTGCAGCCTGTTGGCCGACTGGTGCTGGACCGCATGGTGGATAATTTCTTTGCGGAAACCGAGCAGGTGGCCTTCTGCACCCAGAACGTGGTGCCGGGGATTGATTTTACCAATGATCCGCTGCTTCAGGGCCGCAATTTCTCCTATCTGGATACGCAGTTGAAGCGGCTGGGTGGGCCGAACTTTACGCATATTCCCATCAATGCGCCCAAATGCCCGTTCCATCATTTTCAGCAGGATGGCCACGGCGCGATGCATAACCCTAAAGGGCGGGTCAATTATGAGCCCAACTCCTGGGGTGGAGAAGCCGGTGGTCCGCGTGAAAATCCGCAGAAAGGCTTTACGTCCTATCCGCAGAACGTAGAGGGCCGGAAAGAGCGTGTGCGGTCAGAAAAGTTTGCGGACCATTACAGTCAGGCGCGGCAGTTCTACAAAAGCCAGACCGAGGTGGAGCAGACGCATATTCAGCAGGCCATTACCTTTGAACTCAGCAAGGTGGAAACACCGGCCATTCGTGCCCGGGTTGTTTCTCACCTGTTGAATATTGACACGGGACTGGCACAGGCCGTGGCTGACGGGTTGGGGCTGGAAAAACTGCCAGACGCCGCACCCCCTGCCAGCAAGGTAATTGACCTGCCAGAGTCCCCTGCCCTGAGCATTCTGAAAAATGGTCCAAAAACCTTTGAAGGCCGCAAAATTGGTGTGCTGATTACCAACGGTGCGGACGAAGCCATTCTGGAAGCGCTGGAAAAAACCGCCAAGGCTGAAGGTGTTGATCTGGAACTGGTGGCACCGCAGATTGGCGGGATCAAGACATCAAGCGGTCGCCATGTTCCGGCAGGGCAGCGGGTGCCGGGTGGCCCATCTGTGTTGTATGATGCGGTTGTGCTTCTGCTTTCTGAAGACGGAGCCAAACAGCTTGCGAATGATGCAGACGCCAAGGATTTTGTGACGGATGCCTATGCGCATGCAAAATTCATTGCACATGTGCCTGAAGCTGCTCCGCTGCTGAAAAAGGCGGGCCTGACGGATGATGCGCTGGATGAAGGGGTTATTACGCTGGAAAAACCCTCCTCGGTTCCGGAATTTGTCAAAACCTGCCGCGCCCTGCGCTTCTGGCAACGTGAGGCAAAAGTGCACGCAGTCTGACGCCTGATTTTCCTGCGCACCGTTTGACGTTACGGTGCGCATTAACAGGATAAAGAGCCGTTTAGCTAGAACGCCAGACCAGAGTGTGATGATCCGGGCAGGGTTTTGAAACCGTGCCCGGATTTCAGCTTTGTGGGGTTCCCGTTGTGCCACTGCCCGGCTGCACACCGGGATGAATATGCTGCGTGAGAGAAATGCCAGAAGCCGTGGCATCTTTTGAAACATGCAGCGCCCCGTTGATTGTGGCGTCTCCATTCAGGGTCAGGCTCTGGGCGGTAATATCCACTGTTCCTGCGGTTTTTACAGTGACGCCCTGATCATGCAGCCACACATATGTCTGTGGTGCGCCATTCAGAAACCCACCCAGATAGAGTGCATCCGCCATGTTCTGCTGGCGGAAGGAGCCTGGAGCCGCCGGGGTTCGGGCCGTTTTGACATTGAAGATATCGCGGTCCGCCACAAGGGCCAGCCCGATATCCCCCACGGCGGGGTCCACAATCACGGCGCGGCTGCCACCCTGCAACCGGAAATAGGGCACCTGATACAGCACCCCATGCGGCGTAACTGCGCCTGCCGCGTTCTGCTGGTGCACCATGGGCTGGACATCCACAAAACCAACGGGATTCAGCCCGCTACCGGAAACAGCCTTGACCTGCACCACAACCACTGTGCGCCGCGCGGACAATAGCCGTGCCACAACCCGGTTCAGTGCATTGAAGTCAGACGCTGCGGCATCCGCCCGGTTAAGAACGGGATATGTGCTGGCAGTAAGAGGCATTATGCCGTGTGCTCCTGAAACGCCTGTGCCACGATGTCTGTAAACCAGGCCCCGTGTGGGGTTTCACTTTGCAGGCTGTGGCGAACCTGCGTAACGACCCACAGGCCTGTGGTAACGGGGCCAGACTGTGCCCCCCACCCGGCAGGCTGATAGCGGCTTTGCAGGCTGATCACACTGTTGAAACTGACCTGAGGATTAAACAACATCCGCACAGCCAACCCACCGGCAGACCAGGACGGATATCCAATAAGGCCCGTTTCGGATGATACAGAAACAGCCTGTTGCACAAAGCTTGTTTCTGAGGCTGACAGAGCACCTGAACCTTCTGCTTGCAGATCTGCCAGCGGGGCATTTCCCGCCATGCGCGCGGGCCAGACTGCCAGTTGCCCGCGCCCGAGGCTGACCCGCATGGGCAGCATATCCATACAGTAAGCCAGTTGCTGGCCGGGGCTGCCATCCAGATACGGGTTATGGAACGTGCCGCCAACGCCGTGGCAGGAGACTGTTAACCCGGCTTTCCGGGCAACGGTTGCCAGTACGGTCGCAACAGGCACCGCACCACGAAAACTGGTTGGGGTGGCCGCCATGGCGTTGGGCAATGCTGTTGAAAATGCCTGTACCATAAAGACGACATCTGGCGCGTTGGTGTAATCCGTATACGCCAGTGTCACACCGCCCTGAAACACCAGTGCGGCGGGAGAGGTTCCTTCCTCCGTTTCCACCAGCACTTCACTCGCACTCTGGCTGGTTGGGTCAGGTGCTGCAAGACTGAGGCGGTTCATCAGATCGGGCGAGAGACCTTCAATCCGCAAGGTTGCAATCTCTCCTGTTGGGAACTGCGCCTGTGTGATATCCGCCGTTACCCGCAGGCCGGTAAGCGTGACAGTATCTGCGCCGCTTGGGCCAAAGGCATTTGCCAGCAGACGGAAAGTGATACGCAACGCGCGTGACGTAAAAGAGCCTGACTGGGCCATGAATATGCCAACCGTGTTTGAAGAAGCAGGACGCGCAGAGGCTTTGCATCACGCATGAAGCAGACGGCGCTGGAGGAGCGCATGGGGCTGGGTGGATGCATTACCGCGCCGGTTGAAGTGGCCTGAGGCGCGGCCAGCATACTGTCCGCACGACGGCACGACGGCACGACGGCACGACGGCACGACGGCACGACGGCACGACGGCACGATAAAGTGGGGAAAATAGGAAGAGAGGGCAAGACGTGAAACGCGCCACGTAGCATGAGACTATGCTGCACGCGCCAGACGATGGTCGGTGCGCAGGCGAGCACCACGCGAACAGGCGCGCGCAAACGGAAATAGGCTTATCGGAACTTGCTGCTACGTCCATCCGGCACGGTAGAGGAGAAGGTAGCGGCTGCCCAGACCATCATAGGTGGGGTCCTGCGTGCCCTGGGTATCAGCAAATGTGAAATCTCCCGGCAGGCCAATGGCTTCATCACGCACAAGCCATGTGCGGTCCTGACACAACACGCCCGAGAGCAACCGGGTGTTGGCAAGCCAGAAATCTGCATACAGCCCTGTGGAACGTTGACGCACTGCGATCTGAATACTCTGGCCGGAAAGTGTGACCCGGAGCATCTGGGCGGCAGTGCTGGCAAGGGGGATCATTACCAGATCTGCGGTGCCGCCAGACGTGGAAGAAGACGTGCTCATAGCGGAGATCCTGCAAGGTTGGCCCAGCCGGTTATGTTTTGAGACGTCTCTTGTGTTTCTGCGCTCTCATAGAGGCTGTTACTGGATGTTAGCGTAGGGGAGGATTGGGAGGGCACAACGCCACCGCAGAGCATACGCTGCCCTTGCGGCTGCTGGGTTGTTGTGAAACTCTGCGTGGCAGACACGCGCACTTCCTGAAGAGTGATTTCCACAACTGGCATGGTAATACCGTGCCGCGCATCGCGCAGCCAGCGATGGCCGGTAATGTTGACATTCTCATATTTCCGTTCTGGCGTAATGACGGAATAAAGTGACAGGTCGGCCTCCAACGCGGCAAGGGTCGCGAAGAACGCCTTGCGCACATATAACCCTTCTGCTCCGGCAAGCGATGAGGCTGCCTGAGGCAGTAACGCTGAAAGAGCCTGAGAGTCCAACCCTGTTTCCGAACCATCGCACACCATCAGCACCCGGTGCGTTCGGGGCGTGGCAACCTTGCTGTAGGACAGAAAACTGCCGTCTTCCAAAGGGGCTGTGGCAATGTGGTGTTCACTCTCCCCTGCCACGGAGAGCACGCGCGCTGCGGAGAGCACACTTTGGCCCGCACTGTTGAAAATGCCCCACTGCCCTGCCGCCTGGCTGATGAGCAGATCATCCAGCACCGTGCCGATACTGACAGATGCCGCCGCCTGCACCCCATGCGTAACAGATTGCCCCAGCAGAAGCGGCACGCCTGCCGCCACCGGCACAGTCCAGACGGATGGCAGCGTAACCGGCACCATGGGCATATAGGAAAATCCTTTATAAAAACGGAAAAGACATTATACGGCCCCATATGTTGCGAGGCTGGTCAGCGTATGGCTGTCTCCACCACCAAGGCCACGCAACGCCTGTGCGATCTTCTGCGGGTTGCCGGATGGCACGCTGATGGTGACAGACCCGATATGTGTGGTGTTCTGCACGGGCGCTTGCGGTGCCGACACGCTTGCTGCCGGGCCGCTGGCCGCACGCAGCATAGGTGAGCCCGGCAAAAATGGCTGCATGAGTTTTAGTGCATCAGAGGAGAGGAAAGCTCCTTGATGCAGCAGATTATTTTTCAGCATAGAAGACGCTGGTGCAAAGTGTGCATTCGGTGCTGGCGGGAAAACTTTTCGACTGGAAGACGATGGCTCTAACCGGGAAGATTGCCGACGTGCCTGAGCCGAGTGCCGCTGTTCTGGCACCGAGGACACCATGGACACGTGCGGCATGGCTAAGGTGTGATTTTGGTGTCTGTAAAGGCGGTTAGTACGACTGGATGGATGCTTAGCGGTTGGTGCGCGATGGTTTTTCCCGAAAGTCTCGAAAGGGAATGCCGCCTTGCTGTATGATAACCCTCTGACGGAATTGGGCGGTATTCCATTAGAGGGAGGCTGTCGCCTGCGCCAGTCAGTCTGCTGTTTTGTGGTAGATGGCATCAACCCGGCAGCGTTTGGAATAGAGCTTACCTGATTCTGCTTTCTGTTGAAGGAAAAATGGGAAGATGCATCCTGCGTTGCCCCACGGCTTTTGGGGTTTGCCTGCCGGATGACGGAGGAAGCCGTAAAGAGAGGACGGGGCGCGCGGAGGCTCTGATGTCGGTATGGGGCCATGGCCGCGCTTACCGCACTGTGCACAGCTTCTGTCAGGCTCTTTGTTTGGAGAAAGCCATTATGCTGCCTACCGGAAACCGAAGTAGGTTGCGTTAGAACTGTCGTGTGCTGGAGGCTGACACGGGAAGACAGGGACGCTGGCCGTACAAGGGCGCTGGTGGTGGATAGAGACCGACCATGAGGCGATAAAAGAGCGGGAGCCTGTTGTGAAGGGCTTGACGGAGCCTGCATAGGGGCATGTCGCTCGAGACCCGAAAGAAGAGTGGGTGTAAAAAATGCTGACGGCTGTTGCTGCATTCTCTGCAGCGGGAGCAGTGGACCTTTTGGCCCGCTGGCGCGGGATGAAGCCGGCGTGCGCATGGTATGCGGTGCGTGTGAAAAACGGTTAATTCCGCGTGCAAAACCGGAACGGGAGGACTGCTCTGCTCCTCCTCCCTGTTGTGAAGAGCCACTAAGATTTGTTTTCTGAGAGGCTCCCTGCATCTGTTTCAGGAGGTTTGCAAGCCCTCGGCCGCCGGATAAGACACCCAGCAGGCCCAGTGCTTCCTTGCGCGTCTGGCTGAAAGAAGAGGCTGCCTGCTTGCTGGCTTTCTCACTCTGGCTGGTGGCCGTTTGTGTTTTCTGGGTCAGGGTATCCAGAACGCCCACTGCCTGTCTGGCATCTGACTGGAGAGAGGAGGTATCCAGCCCAAGACGGATGACCAGTTCATCCAGCACGGTTTCAGACATTATGGGTGTTCCTTGACAGATGTTTTAAAACTGGTCTGCCTGCCGCCAGATAAGGAGGCCATGTGGCTTTAGGGCGTGTTGTGGGCCTGCGCCATGTTCCAGTTCGTGACGGAGGCCACTTCAAGAAGGGTATAAAGGTCTTCACTGTCATAAACCGTTTTGAGGTCCCGCAGGGTGGCCAAGCCGGAGGACAGAACCATGGCCAGCGCAGGAGAGATGTTTACGCAGTGGACGGGCGGGGCGTTGTTTCTCCCAGCAGGGCCGCCACAACGGGGAAAAGCTGGTGTGCGGCGGCCAGTAAAAAACCCACATGCAAACGGAACACTTCAGAACGCACCATGCCCAGTGTTTCCGGTTCTTCAAAATCGGCGGCAATAACGGCGCGGGTCAGATCCGGGTTGGCAGGATCGGGGCGGATGGTGACGCACTGCATCAGGCGGTTGAGGGCTTTATCAAGATCGGTTTCTTCCATGAACCCGAAAATCTCTATCCCCAGACTGGCTAGTCCGGCCACACCGGCCTCTGCCAGATCGGCCCCAATGCGTGCGCCACCGCGTATGGCAGCCTGAAGAGCGTGCCGCGCCCACTGATCTGCCGCAAAGGCATCCATGCGGGTCAGGCAGAAGCGTTTGCCGTGATCGGCACCGGGTTTGCTATGTGTGTAATCAATGGTTTTCATGGGCTCTTCCTTTCTGCCGCTTAAATGGCGGCGGGCAGAACACGCTCCCACGTGATTTCAAAATGCCGGGCTTCCAGCACGCGGCCCGCGCCGGGAATGCTGACAATAGACCGCAGCAGGCCACGCACCATGGTATATTTACGGCCAATGGCCGGGATCTGGATTTCAGCCCCCATGCGGTACAGACCCCGGCGGGAGTCCTGCGCCATGACAATGGCTTCAAATACCAAGGCACTTTCACTACTGGCGGCCAACGCAATGGTCTGCGTTACGGGGTTGGGCACCCAGCCTGCATTGAGGTAGCCATCAACGCGGAAATCTCACAGAAGGGTTGTACATCGGGTTAGATTATGAAAAAGTCTGTTTTGCACAAAAGAATTTTTCATAAGCAATAAACGAACCCGATGCAGACAGAGTGTAGCGCAGGCGCGTA
>Ga0214872_100259_pt1 | contig 16254 bp, 17 predicted proteins | sample Stichaenrichm18X_FD_168614 | JGI IMG/M metagenome (GOLD analysis project Ga0214872, IMG submission 168614) | Xylose enriched microbial communities from anaerobic bioreactor in Madison, Wisconsin, United States - 18X | ecosystem: Engineered > Bioreactor > Anaerobic > Unclassified | place: USA... | reverse complement strand
AATTCGCTATCGCAGAAGGAAGAGAGGCGCCGCGAGCGAACCCGAGGCCGCGTAGGGCACTGCGGCTGGAAACGAGTCGGTTCGGCTACATCTCCCGCGCCTCGTAGAGCTTTGCCGCGATTGCGGCAGAAGCCGCGTAGAGGGCGATAGAGCCCACAAGGCTGGCGACGGCGAGCATAGCCGGCCCGTTGGGGTCCGCAAAGATGCCGTCGAGGAATTCGGCGACGAACCGCGCCTCGTTCGAGCCAATCGCCGCAGACACGAGTATCACGACCAATACGATGATCATAGGGATAAAGCGCACGGCCTTCGTCATGCCGGACCGCATCGCGAGCGGCAAGGTAACCGCGAGTGCCACGGTTATGAAGAGCAGACCCATCGAGGCGGACAGCGTGTAGGTCCCCGGATCGATTCCTTCGCCGAGCGCGCGCACGCCGTCAACGTCGTAACCCATCGCCATGAAGGCGCTTGCGAGCGCCATGGCGGCGAGCGACGCGACCAGCCCCACGACGAGGCCGGCAGCCACTGCTATGGCGAGACTCGCGTAGCGCCCGGACACCACGTTTGCTCGGGAGATTGGCAGCGCGAGGCGGTAGCGTTCCCAGCCGTTGCGCTCATCGAGCGCGAGGACGGTGAATGCGCAGTTCCCGCTCACCGTTACGCTGATGAGCGGCGAAACGACATAGGGGTTTTCCATCACGAACGCGAGCAAGATGCCGAGCGCGAGGCCGATGACTGACTGCTGAGCCAGGTACTTGCGCATGATGATGAGGTCGGAGAGAATCATCGCCTTCATCGGATTTCCCCCTTCAACACGAGGTTCAGGTAGCCGTCTATGTCGGCACGGTCAAGCGCGATTCTGGGGAACCGTTCCCCGAACGCGAACCGATCGGGCACGAGAATCGCCGTACCGTACGGCTGCCTGATGAAGCGCATCTCGCCAGGGGCGAAGAATGAGCTTTCCGCGACGGAATCGAACTCCGCCGCATTGCATTGCGCGACGCCCGCCACGTCGGTAATGGCATCCTTTTCGACAGAAAACGCGATACGGCCCGCTTCGATGCAGACTACGTAGTCGGCAATCTTCTCGAGGTCGCTCGTGATGTGGCTCGACATGAGGATGCCACGCCCCTCGTCGGCCATGAATTCTCGCAGCATCCCGAGCACTTCTTCTCGAGCGATGGGGTCGAGGCCCGCCGTCGCCTCATCGAGGACGAGCAGCTCTGCCCCATGCGAGAGCGCGCATGCCAGCGATAGCTTCATGCTCATACCGCGCGAGAGGTCAGAGACCTTCTTGTCCTCCGGCAGGCCGAACTCGCCCAGGCACCGCTTGAAGGCCGCCTGGTCCCATCGTCCATAAACCGACCGCATGAGCGAGCCGGCAGCAGCCACAGTTATCTCTTCGGGCAGCGCGCAAGTGTCGAACACCACGCCGATGCGCTGCTTGGTCGCCGCGTCGCGCGGGGCGGCGGTGCCGAAGAGCCTCACCTTCCCTCCGTCTGGTCGGATGAGGCCGAGAGCGGCCTTTATGACCGTCGTCTTCCCGGCGCCGTTGGCGCCCACGAGCCCGACGACACTGCCTGCGAAAACGGAGAGCGACACGTCGCGTAACGCGAAGCCGTCGTAGCGTTTCGAGAGGTCGGTTATTGTCAAAAGTTCGTTCATGGTGCCTCCTGCCTGTTTCATTCCGCCAGCGCGTCTATCATGTCGTGAAGCTCGGATGTCCCGATGCCCGCAGCCGAACCCTCCTCGATTGCCTGGGAGAGCAGCTCCTCAATGTGACGGAGCCTCTCCTCCCGCAGGATCTCTAGGTTGCCGCCGGCGACAAAGGTTCCCTTGCCCTGTATCGTTTCGACGAGGCCCTGGACCTCGAGGTCGGCGTAGGCCCTTTTCGTCGTTATGACGCTCACCCGCAGGTCGTTCGCGAGCGCACGGATCGAGGGCAGGCGTTCTCCTTCGGCCAAAGCCCCGCTCGCGATGAGCCCCCGCAGCTGCGAGGCTATCTGGTCGTAGATCGGCTTGCCGCTCGCGTTCGAGATGATGATGTCCATGGGTCGTTCCTCGTCATTTAGGCTCTCCGCACGCCGTCCCGTGAGAGTTCTAGTGTAGTCCGCTCAGTCGCTGAATAATATATCGTATATACACACTATCTACAGTATACACAGCGGTACACACTACGCAAGGGGCAATGGTCGAATCCGCATGGCGGCTATCAACTGCCGGGCAAGTACGCCATAGAGGTCGGGCGCTGGCGAGCAAGGGCGCCTTGCGGTGGCCTAGCGCCTCAGGCCGCATTGCCTGTCGCCAACGGATCCCGAACATCGCTCGACATCGTCCGAGGAACTGGGCCTCTTGGCATCAAAGAGCATCCAGTGCGAAGAGATGCCGGACGAGAGGTAGCGCATGGCTCACGAAGCTGGCGCACGGAGAGCCATCGCCCCCTGACCAGCCGTCACCCCATGACGACATGTCACCCCGAGAGACGCTCAACCCTGACGGCTCGTCTGGGGCGCCGGTGTCGGTTCGTCATCCGAAAGGAAATGGGAAAGCATAGCTCATGAGAGAAAACGGCTTCCTCGCCCCTCGGGAGGCGCGTGAGAGGGGGCTCGAGTTCGAGGAGCCCGACCCCATCACATGCCGGTGGTGCGGCATACCGCTCACTCCCGCTCGGCGTCGAGCTGCCGGGGCGGGTGCACTGGCTGGCGAGCGAGCTGCTGATACTCGACGACCTGGACAAGGACGATGGCAGCGGCTGGGCGCGCGCGACGATTCAGATTCAGAGCATCCTGACGTCCGGGGCTCCCGGGCGATTACGAGGGCTGCGCCCGCGCCGCCCAGCACGGGGCACAAGCTCGTCAACGAGTAACGCATCAGGCAGTCGGCACCGGAAGCGACGATGCCTGCTAGCGCGCCCAGCGCCTCGCGACCGCGGACGGCCCGGTCGCGCTCGGATATCAGCGCGATCCGGTGCCCCTCGAAACGCCGGCCGCCGTCGACCGCATTGAGACCCGAAGCGCATAGCGCCGCCAATCCCCGTCCGGCGCCGTCATCCCGGCCACGGGCCGGCGATGCCTTGCAGTGGCTTGGAGCGCCTTGGCGGCCCGCGCCGCGTTGCGCGCGCAAGCGAACCGGGATACACCTCTCGACATCGTCCAAGGAGACGGGCTCCTTGGCATCAAAGGGCACCCGAACGGATCGGATGCCAGACGAGAGGTGACACATGGAAGACGACATCTTCAGCATGGAGCGCGAGCCCGGGCACGATGCCGCTGGGCTCGGCGGCGCCACGTCGGATAATGGGGCTGAGAACCGCGAGGGTGCCGAGGCGGGGAAACGGGGATTCGCTGCCACCCCGAGCTCAGACATCCACGGCCAAGACGACGCGCTGCTCGACGTCCCGGAAGTCGCCGAGTACCTTCGCATCTCGCGATCGTCGGTCTACAAGCTCATCGAGAGGCAGCAGATTCCCGCGATAAGGATCGGGAGGCTGCTGCGTGTCAGAAGGAAAGAGCTCGATGAGACGCTTCGCGCAATGGGCGACAACAGCTGAGCCGACCCTCGATGATAATGCGCCTGCTCGCGCGGGGCACACGCCCCATCGGAAAGCCGATAGACCCTGATTCGCCGGCGTACCCGCTGAATCCCAGCCGCTTCGACCCCGCTCGCGGGCGCATACGCTGCGGGCGATCGAAGGGGTGACCCGGCTATGGCAGTAGACGAACAGGGCAAGCAGACCAGGCAGGCCAGGCCTCACGTTCCCCTCAAGGACTTCTATTCGGTCGAGGACGTCTCGGCGCTTCTGGGCATCGGGGAGAACCTCGTGAGGGCGCTCGCCAGCAGGAAAGAGGACCCCCTGCCGTTCAGGCGACTGCACGGAAAGGTCCGAGGGATGTTCATACCGCGCGCGGAGCTCGGTGCCTGGGTCATGAGGAACTCGTTCCTCGTGGCCGCCAAAGACGGGGAACGGGGCAAGCATGGCGAGCCGTGAGACGCCCGCCCCGGAACGCTTCCTCGTCGTCTACCGGTTCATGTGGGACGAGCTCGGGCTCGACGGCAGCGGTCTCGTAGTAGCGATAGCCGTAGTAGAGCCCCTCGGCGTACTCGACGAAGTACGCGTTACCCGTGGACTTCTGGGGATAGTAGCCCTCGATGTCGGTGTAGCGCTTGCCGCCGAAGTTCTTGAAGGTGGGGTCGGCGGTGAAATCGGCAACCCAGATGTCGGTGGTCTTGCCGGAGGGGTTCACCGTGCCGGCGAGGACCTGACCAAGGCCAGCCGCACCCGTGGCACCGATGGAGCCAACCTCGAGGATGGCGTCGACCGCGTAGTCGCCGGAGACGAGCGGGCCAAGCTCCATGGTCGTAGAGAGATTGAGCACCGCGATGACCTTGGTGCACGCCGCCTTGGCAGCCGCGATGACGCTCTTCTCCTCGACGGTGAGCTCCAGCTCGTGCTGGCCGTCCTCGTAGTTGGCCGTCTCGCTGTTGGCGGTGAAGTTCTCGGAGACGCCGGACTCGACGTCTGCCTTCAGGTTGCGGGAGAGGTCGCCGCCCTCGCCGCCGCCACGGCCAATAAAGACCAGGCCAACGGTGCCCTTGATGGATGCCTGGGCGTCGGAGCTGTAGTCGGACCAGGGGATCTCGCCAATGTAGTAGGACGCCGTGGACGGGTTGTCCATGGTGATGGCGGCCTTGGCGTAGTTGGAGTAGTTGTCGTTGATCCAGTTGTAGGCGGTGTCGTTGATGGTGAAGCCCGCCTGGCTGATGCCCTGGTAGAAGTTGATGCAGGAGCTTGCATCAACGGTACCGGAGCCGGCGCCGCCGTAGACAGGGTCTGCCGCATAGCGGCCGAGCATACTCACGGTCTCGGAGGTGGAGAGCGGCAGCGCGTTCTTGTCGTTCTTCAAGAGGACGATGCCCTCGGCCTCGATCTCGGTGACCAACTCGTTTGCGGCCTCGGTCGCCTGCTTGCGGCCACGGTAGTCCGAGGTGTAGTACTCCGCGTCCCAGTCCTCGGAGCCCTGGACCTTCTCGACCGTTGCGGGACGTCCGCCCACGTAGTGGTCGAGAAGCGAGCTGAACTTGTTCGCCGCGACGTTTGCGGCGGCAGTGACGCCCAGCAGGCCAACCGACGCGATGGTCGAGCCGATGAACTTCCTTCTCGTTGTGCTCTTAGCCATTCCCACTCCCCTTACGTTCCCTCCGGCCCCGAGGGCCGCTTGTTCGACGATAAGGGTAGGCAGCAAGCAGGGGGAAGGCCAAAGAGGGTCGCATCCGGTTAGTTAGCCGTCGCAGATTGCAGGTGTCAACCAGCAGCGGCAACGGTCACCGGGGCCTCGGCCGAGGGCGATGCCGCTACGGGCAGCGCTACGACATCTGGAGCACCTCGTCGCACGCCGCCAGGAGCTCGGGGTCATGCGAGACGGTAATCACGATGCGCGAGCGCTTGAGATCGTCCAGAACGGCAAGCAACCTTTCCCTCGAACCCTCGTCCAAGGCGGACGTCGGCTCGTCCAGGAAGACCACGCCAGGATCTTTGAGAATCACCCGTGCGATGGCAACCTTCTGACCCTCTCCTCCCGAGAGCTGCCGACCGCCTTCCCCAAGCTGCATGCCAAGGGCGTCAGGCACCTTGGCGATTGCGTCAAGCCCCACCTCGCGCATCACGTCGAGAAGCCGCTCGTCGCTCACCGGGCCATCGCACAGCAGAGTCAGGTTGTCCCTCAGCGTGCCGCGTATCATCACGGAATCCTGCTCGACATAGCCGATCTCATGCGTTCGCAGATCGTACTGGTCGATGTCGTCGATTGGCGTCCCGTCAAGCGTCACTTCGCCCGTCCAGCATCCCCGAAGGTCTCCAGACAGCAGCGTCATGAGCGTGCTCTTCCCGCTGCCGTTTGGCCCCACGATGCCATAGAGCCTCCCTTTGGCAAACGTTGCGGAGACTCCGTCAAAGGTGATCCTGCCCGCCTCCAACTCGCAGGTCACATCGCGCATGCGCACGGTCTTGATGCCACGGACGCACGCCTCTCCGACGTCCTCGACCTTCCTCTCCCATAGCTCCGTGAGGCGGCCGAGGTTGACTTTCGCCTGCTGGTATTCCCGTCCCACCTTGAGAAAGTACTCCATGGACGTCACCAGCGTCGCAAAGTACCCGTACACCGTGGCAACGAAGCCCGCCTCTATGTGTCCCGAGGCAACCTCCACCGCCGCGACTATGAGGACGATGGCAAGCGAGAGGCTCCGCGTGACATCTGCAAACAGGGTCATCCGCGCAGCGATGCAGTTGGTCTTGTACATGGCCGGACGGACGGCCGAGTAGGAGCGCCTCATCTCATCGGCGCTTCGCTCAAACAGGACGTTCCGGCGAATGAAGGGGATTTTCGCCAGCTGCCAGAGCGCGATGGCGGAGTAGCGCGCCATCTCCTCAACAAAGGCCTGCTGGGACTTGGCGAACTTCTCGCTAAAGATGCGATAGGAGAGGTTCGACGCCGCGGTTGACACAAGGCAGAGGATGCACACGAGCGGGCTCACCATGAACAGCGACACCGCCGCAATGGCAACGGCGATGACATTTTCCCCGACGCCCGTGAGCGCCTGGAGGAAGAAGAGCGAGAGGCCGTTGGTGTCATCGTCGAGCCTCTTGCGCCAGTACGAGGGATCGAAGTCATTAAAGAACCTGTGCGGGAGGTGCTGAATGTGTCCGGTCGCACGCAGGTCAAGCTCGAACGACGAGTCCGCCTGAAGGTAGGTGTAGAGCAGCACTGCCTTGTACGAGCAGAGATTCGAGACACAACACAACGCCGCCAGGACGGCTCCCGCAAGCGCTATGCTGCGCACAACGTCACCGGACGCCAGCGTCATGTTGATCATAAGCCCGGCAAGCAGGGGCGTGAGGTTTCCCAGCAACGCGGCAAAAAGGCTCAGGAGGAGATATCTCACGAACCCGCCATGATCATCGATGCTGGACCAGCACGCGGCGATAAGCGCCCTCATGGGCACCCTCCTGCGGACGTCTCCCGCGAACGTGCGCTCTGAAGAGCCAGGAGGTCAATCTTGTCATCAAGGTTGTATTTGATTGGGCCGCACATGTCTTTTCGACCTTCCAGTGCCTCGCGGGGACATCCTCCCCAGCAGAGCGGAAAGTAGACACAGTGGTGACATTTTCCTTCCTGGCCAGGGACGTACCTCAACCAGCGTGAACTGTTCAAAGATGAGAACCGCGGCGCATCAACAGTGCCATAACTCTTATCTGAACAGCCCATCTCGTCCCAACACTTACACAGACTTCCCTCTGGGTCTATCACCGCAGAGCCGAGAGCTATCGCCGAGCAAATCCCTGGTTCCGACCCCCTGAAAAGCCCAACATCAAACCCAAGCTCAATCGCGCTCCGGTAAAACAGGGATTCAACAGTAGAAAAAGCCTTCGCATCTAGGTAACGTGTACTACTATGGCCGTCGTCACCTAGTGCATCATCAACCATGGCTAGATATATGCCCACCTTCCCTGCGAGGGCCATCCTGTCGATATCTATCAGCAACCCATCAAGATCTGCAGAATTATCTGCATCCACATTCACGCGAATCGTTATTCCAATGTCATCGACAGCAGACTTGATATTATGCAGAATTCTCTCGTAGGTAGGCTCTCCATTGCTTGGTATTCTTCTCAGGTCATGCGGTCGCTCCGCGCCGTCAATGGTAACTTGGGCCTCCCGAACGCCACAATCGCACAACACCTTGACAGCTCTTTCTGTCAGATGATAGCCATTGGTAACTATGGATGCCTCGTACTTACATTCAGGTGGAAGAGCCCCTCTGATCAGTTCTGTCAATTGGGCGATACGGTCGAGACAGAGTAATGGCTCACCCCCATACCAGTTCACCATCAGGACTTTGGCCTTCCCAAACTCTTCCGACACGAAGCGTGCCACAGCAGCCGCACGCTCTCCGGACATCGTAAGAGCAGCCAGCCCGGCCTCGTAGCAATATGGGCAAGCGAAGTTGCATCCCGTCGTTGGCGCAATAGTAACCTGTGCCCTAGATTCGTTGTATCTAAGGCACAGGTTCTTGACGAGAAGCGCCTCAAATTCGTCGATATCATCATCGACTATAAATCCATTAGCGAATAGAGCGCCGGTGAAGTCATCCAAAGAATCAATGCGGCCCGTCTCCAATTCTCTATACTTAGCCGCAAACTCAGAGTCCAGCCGAAGCAGCCCTTTGTTGTTCGTATTGAAGAGGAGCACTCCATCTTTCTGTTCCCGAACATAATTATACTGAGATAACTTCATATCGGCCAATCACTCTGGTCCGCAATCAAAGGGGCGCAAAAAACACCCGTCAGTCCAGCCCCCTTTTGCACGGAGACATCACATGGCACCTACCCAAAACATCCTCATCTTCAACTGGCTTAATGATCCATTCCATACTCGAGCACCTCCTTAGCTGATTGACGATCTAAATTTCTATCTATATGTTTAATGATACCACATACGGTTGAAAATCACATACGGTTGAAAATAGATCGTCTTTTGTTGAGATTTGACGCCGGCTAGCTGTTGTGTGCCAACAGGTTGTTGACACATGACGTGACAAAAGGGGAGGACTCCTCCAAGCTGTGAATTGTCGAAGGTTGCAGCGAGAGGAGCCCTCCTTGTTCCAGCATTCTGACTCACGGCTCACGCCCCGCGGACGGCAGGGGCTCGTCGAGCGCGCACGCGCCGGCGAGAGCGTGTCCGCCGCCGCCCGGGAGGCGGGCGTGAGCAGGCAGACGGCCCACAAGTGGATCGCGAGGGCCGAGGCGGGCGAGCGGCTGTCGGACCGCCGCAGCCGCCCCTCGCGACTCGCGAGGCTGACGCCCCCCGACGTCGAGGCAAGGGTCGTGGAGGCCCGCCGCGCCCGCCTGCTCGCCCCGCTCGCCCTCGCCGCCGAGACCGGGGTGCCCGCCCGCACCTGCGCCAGGATCGTCGCGCGCAACGGCCTGCCGCGCCTTGCCGACGTCGACCGCGTGACCGGCGAGCCCAGGAGGCGCGGTCCCGCGACCCCGCGCCGCTACGAGGGGGAGAGGCCCGGCGAGCTCGTGCACGTCGACGTCAGGAGGGTCGCGCGCATACCACCCGACGGCGGCTGGAGGGCGCGCGGCGCCGACGCCCCGCGCCATGCCGACTCGGGGGCGGGCACCGCCTGCCTGCACGTGGCGGTCGACGACAGGAGCAGGGTGGCCTACGCCGAGCTGCTCGGCGACGAGCGCAAGGAGGCCTGCGCCGCGTTCATGGGGCGCGCCCGGGACTTCTACCGGGGCCTTGGGGTCGAGGTCGAGCGCGTGATGACCGACAACGGGCCGGGATACCGCTCGCGGCTGTTCAACGAGTGGCTCGCGGCGTCCGGCACCTGCTCGGGCTTGACCTCCTCCCACGAGACCACCTCGCGCACGGGCATGTACTCGAGCTCGAGGTAGGCGCCGTCCCTGAGCCGCTTGCCAGCGGTGAAGGTGAGCTGGCGGTGCCCGCCTCCCTCGTCGTAGGCGTCGAGCGTGTACTCCCAGGCCTCCGCGCCGCCGCGGCCCGTGCTCTGCGCGGCTGCGTCGTCCACCCGGACGTACCACGTGGACGCGTTGTCCGTGTTCGTGAGGTAGAACACGCCCGCCATGGCCGCGAGCACCAGGGCGGTCATGACGATTGTCGTTATCCTTCGTGCCATCGTTGGGTCCTTTCCTTTCGCTTTGATAATTCGGTCCCGCACCTGACGGGCTCACGATGAGGGCGCCCCGGCATTCGCCACGACCCGGGCGCAGGCGCAGAGCGCCGCGCAGGTGAAGATGGCGGACATGGCGAGGAACGCGGGGAGGTCCGAGGCCGCGAGAGCGCCTCCTCCGCTGCTATTCGCCCCCATCTGCATAAGTGCCCAGGGCCACCACATGCCCCAGCCCTTTGCCGTGAGCACGAGGCCCGCGATGCCGCCCGCGAGAGCCACGCCCACCGGCGCGGCGAAGCTGCGCACAATTGCCGAGACGAGCAGCTGCACCGCCACTACGGACACGCCGCCGGCCCATGCGAGCAGCAGGCTGATGACGCAGCCCCCGGACGGGAGGCCCGGGAGGCCCACCGCCTTGCCGAGGGCCACGAACAGAGCCCCCGTCGCGGCGAGCGCGACGCCCAGCATGCCCGTGCCCACGACGAGCTTCGCGGCGACGACGCGCCACGGCGCGACGGGGCTCGCGAGCACCTGGTTCCAGTTGGTGCCCACATGCTCGAGGCCCATGAGCCAGGAGCATCCCGCGCCGACGAGCGCCGGCAGGAAAAAGCAGAGCTCGAACAGGGTGTGCTGAGTCCAGAGGTTCTCCCACCCAGGGGTCAGCAGGCCCAGGTTCTGCTGGTAGTTGAAGGTGCCGATGACGGAGGCAATGAGGGGCAGCACCGCGTAGGCGATCCAGATGGGCGCGCGGCGCAGTTTGACGGCCTCCGCGCGCAGGGCTTGCGCTCTCATGCTAGAGCTCCTTTCTCGAGAACCACCACGCCGAGACGGCGACGAGCGCGGCGCACATCGCGGCCAGCAGCGCCGCGTCGCCCCAGGGGAAGGGGACGCTGTAAAAGGACGTCGTCCTCGCGACCGGGTCCCAGTCCATGCGCACGCACGACAGCAGCCCGAAGTAGCCGCTGGGGACCAGGCGCTGGACGGCGGGAGGGAAGAACAGGCTGAACAGGCCGGTGAGCGAGAGGCCGAGGCCCACCGCCAGCGAGGCGAACTGGTTCTCCCAGCGGAGGGCGACCGCCTGCACGAGCGCGGCGACCGCGAACGCCGGCCCTATCTGGCAGGCGGCGAATGCCGCCAGCCCGACGGCCCCCGGCCGGTCTGCGAAGCCCTTGTACGATGCCAGTGCGTCGAGGCCTACGGTCTCCAGCGCCACCGCGGCCGCGATGAGGACGAGGCTGCAGGCGAGCTTGGCGGCGAACACCGTTCCCGCCCGCTGCAGGCACAGGAGCTCCTTCAGGGCCTGGGCCTCGTGGTCGACCTCGCACGCGCGCGACGAGACGACGGCGGCGAACAGGGTCATGACGATGGAGTTGACAATCGGGGCCATGTAGAGCAGGGCCGACGTCCCGTCCGCCGCCCCCTGGGCTGCGCGCGCGGCGTCGGACGCCATCCACGCGACGCACAGCGCGGCGGCGCCGAGGCAGAGGGACCACACGTTCCTGCGCCTGAGCTTCGCGAACTCGAGGGCGACCGCGACCATCACAGCCCCCTTCCCTCGGTGAGGGCGAGGAAGATGTCCTCGAGGCCCTCGCTGCGCTCCTCGATACGCACGACGCCGATGCCCTCCCGAGCGAGCGCGAGGGAGGAGCTCGCGACGGCCTCGTCGTCCGCGAAGGGCGCGAGCAGCCACCCGCCCTGGTCGGAGGCCCCCAGCAGCGCGGCCGCGCGGCGGTCGTCCGTCGTACGGAACGCGAGCTGGCGGCGCGCGCGGGCCCGTAGGGCCTCGAGCGTCCCCTGCCACGCCATCCGCCCCTGGCTGATAATGCCCACGTGGTCGGCCATCTGCTCGACCTCCGAGAGCAGGTGGCTCGAGACCAGGACGGTGGTGCCGTGCGTCCGGGGCAGCCCGCGGATGAGCTCCCTCATCTCGTGGATGCCCTCGGGGTCGAGCCCGTTGGTGGGCTCGTCGAGCAGCACGAGGCGGGGGTTGCCAAGCAGCGCGGCGGCCAGCCCCAGGCGCTGCCTCATGCCGAGCGAGAACTGCCCGGCGAGCTTCCTGCCCGTGCCTGCCAGGCCCACCGTCTCGAGCGCCTCGTCGATCGACTCGTCGGGCAGCCCCTTGAGCCTGCGGACGATGTCGAGGTTCTCGCGCGCGGTCAGGTGCCTGTAGCAGCTGGGGCTCTCGATGAGTGAGCCCACGTGCGCGAGGACAGCGAGCCGGTTCCGCCGGTCCATCCTCTCTCCCAGCACCTCCACCTCGCCGGCCGTGGGCCGCACCAGGCCGAGGACCATCTTCATCGTGGTGGACTTGCCCGCCCCGTTGGGGCCGAGGAAGCCGTACACCGCGCCCTCGGGCACCTCGAGCTCGATGCCGTCCACGGCGCGCGCCCCGCCATATGACTTGGTGAGCTCGCTCGTGGCGATAGCCAGAGTTGCCATGCTCGCTCCTTTCGTTCGTCTGCTTCAGCGACAGCTCGGATTCTGGGGGATGCGCCTTTCTCTCGCCTGTCCCCAACCTTTCGCGAGCCTTTCGTTTCGGGTGGGGCGAGGGCGCTCCGGGCCTGGGAAACCCCGCCCCGGGATACAATGGGGGCCGGAGTTGGGAGGCGGCATGAGAGACATACACGAGGCGCGGGTGCTGGTGGTCGAGGACGACCCGACCCTGCTCGGGCAGCTGACCGAGCTGCTCGAGCGCGAGGGCTACCGGTCCGTCCGCGGCGCTGGGACCGTGGCCGACGCCCTGCTCACGGTCGCGACCTGGCAGCCCCAGCTGCTCCTGCTCGACGTGATGCTGCCCGACGGCAACGGCTTCGACCTGCTGCGCCGGGTGCGCGAGACGAGCGACGCCCCGGCGCTGTTCCTCTCCGCGCGCGACGAGGACGCGAGCCGCCTGCGGGGCCTGGGCCTGGGGGCGGACGACTACGTGGCCAAGCCATTCCTGCCCGCCGAGCTGCTGCTGCGCCTGGCGGCCGTCCTGCGCCGCAGCTACAACCTGCCAGACGCGCTGCCCGCCATCGCGCTCGGAGAGGCGGAGGTGGACCTGGCCACGGGCGAGGTGAGGCGCCTCGGCGCCGTCGAGTCGACGCTAACCGCGAAGGAGCACGCGCTCGTCAAGAGGCTGAACGAGAGCCGCGGCTCCATCGTGACGACGGACGAGCTCTGCTGCAGCGTCTACGGGGACGAGTTCGGCCACGCCAACGCGCTCGCGATCCTCGTGCGGCGCCTGCGCGAGAAGGTCGAGGACGACCCCTCCCACCCGCGCTGGGTCGTCACGGTGCGAGGGCTGGGCTACCGCCTCATGCGCGAGGAGGCGCGATGAGGGGGCCGCTGCGCGCACGGCTGAGGGGAGTCGCGGGCTTGGCCGCATCCTGCGTCCTCGGTGCCGTTGCCATCCTCGCGGTCAACATGGCCGTCGTGGGGGCCGCCATGTACGCCGAGGGCCTCGCGGGCGGCGGCACCGCCCCGGAGGCCTCGAAGGTGTCCGAGTCGATCGTCGAGCGGGACGGGGCGTATGCCGTCCCGCCGGACATGGAGCAGGCGCTTCGCGACAATGACAGCTGGGCCCTGCTCATCGACGAGGGAGGAAACGTGGTCTGGGGCCTCGGCGTGCCAGACGACGTGCCCACGCGCTACACCCCGGCGGACGTGGCTTCCTTCGCGCGCTGGTACCTCAACGACTACCCCGTGTCCTGCTGGCGGCGCGATGGGAAGCTCGTCGTGGTGGGGTCCCCCAGGGGCTCTGCCTGGAAGTACAGCTTCTCGCAGGGCTTCGACGAGTTCAGCGGCGGCGTGCTGCTCCTGATCGCGCTCTTCTGCGTGAACCTGGTCTCGCTCGTCGTATTCGTGAGCGCGCTCTCCCGGCGCTCGTGGAAGCGGCGCGACGACGCGCGCAACGAGTGGGTCGCCGCCGTGTCCCACGACGTGCGGACGCCGCTCTCCGCGGTCGTTGCCGACGCCGCGCGCCTGATGGAGGATCCCGGGCTCGATGCCGGCGCGCGCGAACGGGCTGCCCGCATCGTGGCGAAGTCGAGGGAGGCGGCAGGCCTGCTCGCCGACCTCAACGCGGTGAACCGGCTGCGCTACGCCATGGAGCCCATCGACGCCGGGGACGTGCGCCTGGCGGCGGTGCTGCGGTCGGTGGTGGCGGGCTTCCTGGACGAGGGGACGGGCGCCTGCGAGCTGGAGCTTGACGTGGCGCCTGCCGCCGAGGGCGTCTGCGTGCGCGGGAGCGAGTCGCTGCTGCGTCGCATGGCGGTAAACCTCGTGGGGAACAGCTTCCGGCACAACCTGCAGGGCTGCCGCGTGACGGTTTCCCTTGATGTCCGAGGCGGGCTTCTCGGCACCCCGTTCGGCCGGCGGCTAGTGCTCGTCGTGAGCGACGACGGCCGGGGCCTTGGGGCCGATGCGCTCGCGGCGCTCGGGAGGAGGCCGGGCTCCGACCTTCCCGAGCATGGTCTTGGCCTCGTGATTGTGCGGCGCATCGCCGCGGCGCACGGCGGGGATGCGCGCTTCTCGAACAACGCGGGAGGGGGGTGCCGCTGCGCCGTGACCCTGCCCGCCGGAGGCCGCCATATGAAACGCAATCTCAAAGCGAGTCCCTCCCGGTGAAGCGTGCCCCGGCTCTTCGATACGGGAACCGGGAGGCGGTTTTCGGAAGCGGCAGGGGCTCTAGCGGCGCCTCATCCCCAGGATGTCGAGGTGCTCGGTGTTGACGGTGGACGCTTCGGCTTCCCCGCGTAGGTCGACGAACTCGCGAGTGAGCCGCTCGATCTCCTCGTGCAGGCGCTCATCGACGGTGCCGCCCGCGCCGATCCGCCTCAGCTCCCGCAGTAGCTCCACCATGTGCTCCCGCAGCGCCCGGTACACCCGGACGTTTGGCACGACGGCGATCGCCTCGTCGCGCAGCCGCGCCATGATGAAGTCCTGCTTGGACATCCCGCTCTCCTCAGCGACGCGGTCGAGCCAGCGCTTCTGCTCCGGCGTCATCCTGAAGCCGACGGTGACGCTGCGCTCCCTGCGGTCGTTGGGGCATGGCATCAGAACCCCTCCTTCGAGGCGTTGAGGGCGCGCGCCATCTCGCCCTGCTTGTCGGGGAAGAGGTGGGCGTAGCGGAATGTGATGTCGGCGCTCTCGTGCCCGAGCCTCTCGGCGATCGCCACGGCGGAGAAGCCCATCTCTATCAGCAGCGAGACGTGGCTGTGGCGCAGGTCGTGTATGCGGATGCGCTTGACGTGGGACTTAGCGCACCCGCGGTCGAGCTCGTGGTGTAGCTTCGCCTTCGTGAACGTGAAGATCCTCGAGTCGGGACCTATGCCGAGCGATTCGACCCACGGCCTGAGCCCCTCTGCCAGGAACTCCGGCATGACCACGTCGCGGACCGACTTGGGGGTCTTGGGGGGCGTGACGACGTCGCGGCCGGAGAGCCGCTGGTAGGACTTGGTCACCTTGACCTCTGCGCGCGCCCAGTCGAAGTCGGCGGGCGTGAGCGCCAGTAGCTCCCCGACGCGCAGCCCGCACCAGTACAGGATCTCGAAGGAGTAGTAGCTCTCCGGCTTGTCCGCCACGGCGTCGGAGAACCTCAGGTACTCGTCTCGCGTCCAGAAGAGCATCTCGCCGCCCTTCGACGAGCCCATCCTCGTGGTGCGTGCGCACGGGTTGGAGGCGAGGCCGTAGAAGCGCACGGCGTGGTTGAAGATGGCGGACAGCTGGTTGTTTATGGTCCTGAGGTAGGTCTGGGAGTAGGGCTCGCCCTTCTCGTTGCGGTACGCCATGAGCCCGTTCTGCCAGCGGACGACGTCGAGGGGCTCTATCTCGTCGACGCGCATGTTCCCGAAGTACGGCAGTATCTTGCCCTCGATCATGTACTTCTTGGTGTGCCAGGTGTGCTCCCTCAGGCGCGGCCTCATGTCGGCCGCGTAGACCTCGTAGAAGGCGGCGAAGGTCGAGTCGACCGCGCCGTCTGCGCCGCTGGCGAACTCCGCCTCCCACGCCGCGGCGTCGTCTTCGGAGGCAAAGCCTCGCTTCGTCTTGTGGCGCCTCGCGCCGCTGTAGTCGCGGTACCAGACCTGCGCGGTCCAAGTGCCGTTCGCCTCGATCCTTACCGACATCCCATGCGCCTCGCAATCATTCCGGAGGAGTGAGCAGCACGATAATGTGCTGCATATTCTCGGACTATATCAGCACGTTTTCGTGCTGTCAAATGTTTGCGCACGGTTGCGTGCTGTAATATGCTTTCCCCATCCGAGGAGCTAGGAGGACCCGTGAGCATTGGCGAGCGCATACGAAGGTACCGCAACGACGTCGACATGACCCAGAGGGAGCTCGCCGAGGAGGTGGGTCTCACCGAGTCCGCCATCCGCAACTACGAGCGCGACATCAGGACGCCGGGCGACGAGCAGATCGAGAGGATAGCCGAGGCGCTCGACGTGTCGCCGGACGCCATCCGCGACATCGGCGTGGAGGGCGCGAGGGGCGCCCTCGAGGTGCTGTTCCGCTGCGAGCGGGAGCTGGGGCTTTCGCCTGTGGTCACCGAGGACGGCGTCGCCGTCGCCCCCGACCCGT
>Ga0214872_100257_pt1 | contig 16445 bp, 15 predicted proteins | sample Stichaenrichm18X_FD_168614 | JGI IMG/M metagenome (GOLD analysis project Ga0214872, IMG submission 168614) | Xylose enriched microbial communities from anaerobic bioreactor in Madison, Wisconsin, United States - 18X | ecosystem: Engineered > Bioreactor > Anaerobic > Unclassified | place: USA... | reverse complement strand
TGCTCCCGTTGTCACCTGTGTGACAACATCAGCTGCTCCCGTTGTCCCCGTTGTCGCGGGGCGGGCGGCGGAGGTGTGTGCGAAATCGGTCATGTGCTCGGGTCCTTGCGTTGCGGGTGCGTGTCGTGCCTATTCTAGCGTGGAAGGCCCGCACCGCGCGCCGGGCGGGGGCCCGTGTGTCACACTTTGCCGCGCGTGCGCCATCCGTCGGCCGCCTGCCGCCCGTCCTCGGCATCGCGCCTTACCCATCTCCCCGCCTCCGTGTACACGCTCGCAACGAAGTGCCCAAAAACCAGACATCGGGCTTAAACTGTCTGATTTTATAGGATTGACGTGGGAAAACATTTCGGCAACCTGGGTGAATCACAACAGATGTGGCGTTAGAATCAGTTCCAACGCACACTGCTGTTCAATGAATCGGATAGATGAGGGGTGCCCCGTGAAAGAGAAAATCGCCGATTTCGGCATTCGTTCAACGTTGAAAATTTTGCATTCAAATCCCGAGAAGGCGCTGCCGCGTTTGGTGAGCGTCGCCGACACCTTCGCCCACAGCACCTTCCCGGCGCAGATGGACGCTATCAAGGAAGCGGTGGGCAACACCGATTCGAACATCTACAAGATGCTCGTGCGCGTCCTGAAGGAGCGCGACGCCGACGAAGTCGACAACCTGATCGCCAACTTCCTGGAAAACGCCGGTGTGAAGGGCTGGAACAAGCAGAAGGAACTGCGCGAGAAGTACAACTGCAACATCCCCTGGGCCATCCTGCTCGACCCCACGAGCGCCTGCAACCTGCACTGCAAGGGCTGCTGGGCGGCCGACTACGGCAACCGCCTGAACCTCACCTACGACGACATCGACGACATCATCCGCCAGGGCGAAGAGCTGGGCACCTACATGTACATCTACACGGGCGGCGAACCCCTGGTGCGCAAGGACGACCTGATCAAGCTCTGCGAGGCGCACCCCGAATGCACCTTCCTCTGCTTCACCAACGGCACGCTCATCGACCAGAAGTTCTGCGACGACCTGAAGCGCGTGAAGAACTTCGTGCCGGCGCTTTCGGTGGAGGGCAACAGGGAAACCACCGACTTCCGCCGCGGCGAGGGCGTCTACGACCGCTGCGTGCACGCGATGAACCTCATGAAGGAGAACGGCCTCATCTTCGGCATCTCCTGCTGCTATACGAGCGAGAACTACGACGTCGTGTCGAGCCCGGAATACCTCGACCAGATGATCGACTGGGGCGCCGTCTTCGTGTGGTACTTCCACTACATGCCGGTGGGCTCCGATGCCAACATCGAGCTCATGTGCACGCCCGAACAGCGCGAGGAGATGTACCACCGCATTCGCCACTACCGCGAGACCAAGTCGATTTTCCCCATGGACTTCCAGAACGACGGCCAGTCGGTGCAGGGTTGCATCGCGGGCGGCCGCCGCTACCTGCACATCAACGCCGCCGGCGACGTCGATCCCTGCGTGTTCATTCACTTCAGCGATTCGAACATCCACGAAAAGACCCTGCTCGAGTGCCTGCGCAGCCCGCTGTGCCAGGCCTACCACGACAACCAGCCCTTCAACGAGAACATGCTGCGGCCCTGCCCCATGTTGGAAAACCCCGACGAGCTGCGCCGCATCGTGAAAGAGTCGGGCGCCCAGTCGTCGAATCTGGAAGCGGCCGAAACGGTCGACGAGCTCTGCGACCGCTGCGACGCGTACGCTAAGGCTTGGAAGCCCACGGCCGACAAGTTGTGGGAGAAGGACCATCGCGTGGGCACCTTCTCGCACTAGGCGCAGCGCACATCCTCGAACATGACGAGAGCCCCAGGCCGTGCGGTCTGGGGCTCTTTTGCGTCGCGGAAGAGCACGCCTCGCAAGCGGAGGGGCGCCGTGCCCCTCCGCAGCCGCTCTTAGTAGTTGCCGCCGAAGAATTTGCTGTCGGCAGGCAGCTCGTAGCCGGGGAAGTAGCGGGCGAAGTCGAGCTTCAGGTAGGCGCAGAGGTTCGCGAGCTCGACCATCGTGCCGTCGGAGACGGGGATGCCGTGGGCGCGGCGGTCCTGTTCGGCGAGGACCTCCTTTTCGCCGTGCGTGTAGATCTGCTCGGCTCCTTCGGCCAAAGGCGCGCGACGCAGCTCTTCCAGGTAGGCGCTGAAGTGGGCTTTGATGTCATCGGGGTTGCCGAAGGCCGCCGGGTCGATAGCGGCGAAGCCGTGGCAGATGCCCGTCTTGTCGGGGAAGGTGCAGCACTTCTCGCTCGTGACGCCCTGCGAGAGGATCGAGCTGAAGATTTCGGCGATCATGCCGTAACCGTAGCCCTTGTGGCCGCCGCTTACCTCGCTCGAGCCGCCGAGCGGCATGATGCCGCCGCCGGCCTTGGCCACGATGTTGGCGAGCACGCGGGGCGCGTCGGTGGTGGGCTGGCCGTTTTCGTCGAGGGCCCAGCCTTCGGGCAGGGGCTTGCCGGCCTTGTTGTACATTTCGAGTTTGCCGCGCGTGACCACGGTGGTCGACGCGTCGAACAGGAAGGGATAGGGGTCGGCGGGCACGGCGACGGCGATCGGGTTCGACCCGATCATGGCCTTGCGCGCGTAGACCGGCACCATGATGGCTTCGGAATTCGTACAGGAGAAGCCAATCAGGCCCGCGTCGGAGGCCATCTTGGCGTAGTAGCCGGCGATGCCGTAGTGGTTGGAGTTGCGCACCGACACGATGCCCACGCCCACGGTCTTGGCTTTTTCGACGGCCTTCTTCATCGCGAAGACGCCGTTGAGCTGGCCCATGCCCGCGTGACCGTCGATCACGGCCGAAATCGGGGTCTCGAAGACGACTTCCGGCTTGGCGTCGGCGTGGATCGTGCCCTTTTCGAGGCCCTTGTGGTAGCGCACCATGCGCTGCATGCCGTGGCTTTCGATGCCGAAGAGGTCGGCGGTGAGCAGCACGTCTTTGATCGTGTTGCTGTCTTCGTCGCTGAAGCTGAAGGCGTGGAAGACGTCGTTGCAGAACCCATCGAGCGTCTCGAAGCTCCAAATTGCCTGTCCCATTGTGCTCCCTTTTGGAAAATGACCTGCGTTAACGCGCGTAAGTGTAGCACGGTCGCGTGTGCGGTGGGTGGGGGCGGCTGGGGCGAAGCGGCGTGCTTTGCCTAATCGAAACATTCGCATCGTACAATAGGGGCACGTATTCGCCAGCGCCCGCGGCGGCGCCGCTTGCCGACTGAAGGAGCCCCTGTATGCTCGCATTCCCCGCACAAACGAAAGACGAGATCGTCTCCTGGCTGCGCACCTTCTTCGCGCATGCGTGCCCCGGCGGCTGGGCCGTGGTGGGCATTTCGGGCGGAAAGGACTCGAGCGTGACAGCGGCGCTCTGTGCCGAGGCGCTCGGCCGCGAGCGGGTGATGGGCGTGCTCATGCCGCGCGGCGTGCAGTCCGACATCGACGACGCCAAGCTGCTCGTGTCCACCCTGGGTATCCGCCACGTTACCGTCAACATCGGCAAGGCGGCCGACGCCCTGCAGTCGGCGCTTGTGGCCTCGGGCGAGCTCATGATCGCCAACGGTGGCGCGGGGCTCTCCCGCGACACCAAGATCAACCTGCCGGCCCGCATCCGCATGACGACGCTCTACGCCGTCGCCCAGAGCCTGCCGGGCGGGGCGCTCGTGCTGAACACCTGCAACAAGTCGGAAGACTGGGTGGGCTATGCGACCAAGTTCGGCGACGGGGCGGGCGACGTGAGCCCTTTGGGCAACCTGCTCGTGGAAGAGGTGCGCCAGCTGGGCGCGGTGCTCGGCCTGCCCGACGAGCTCGTGCAGAAGACGCCGACCGACGGCCTTTCGGGCCAGACCGACGAAGACAAGCTGGGCTTCACCTACGCCGTGCTCGACCGCTACATTTCCACCGGCGAAATCGACGACCCGGCCGTCAAGGAACGCATCGACGCCCTGCATGCGGCCAACCTGCACAAGCTCATGCCCATGCCCACGTTCGAAAAATAAGGGCGCGCGCCGCATCTCGGCGCGAAGGCCCAGGGCCCGGCTGCGATGGTGCGCGGCCGGGCCCTGCTCGTTTAGTCGTTCAGAATCTTGTCGACCGCGTCGACCTTGGCGTGCATCATGTCGGTGCGGCCGGGGCGGATGTCGGCCTTCAGGATGACCTCGGTGCGGATGCCGCGTTCGGCCAGGACGAAGGTGGCGTCTTTGACGACCTGCATGACCTCGTCCCATTCGCCTTCGATTTCGGTGAACATCGAATTGGTGCGGTTGGGAAGGCCCGAAGCGCGGATGACCTTCACGACTTCGGCGACGTAGGAGGCGAGCTCTTCGCCTTCGCCGAAGGGCGCGATCGCGACGGCGACCAGGGTATTCATGGCGGTTCCTTTCGTTGGTGAGGGCGGGCGCGGCGGGTGCGGGCAGCCCCAAGGCGCGGGCACCCGCGCGCGGCGAGCGGCCGGGGCCTAGGCCCCGGCGAGCTCCATGGGGTTGTGGGCGATGTCTTCGGCGGTGGCCAGGTAGAGCTGGTCGAGGAAGGCGACCTTGAAGCTCGCGGGCGCCTGGGATTCGGCACCGGCGCGGGCCCCGGCCACATCGAAGACGTTGGCCGCCGCGACCGCCGCCGCCAGCGGGGTGGGCGCGCACGCCGCGTAGACGGCCGCGACGCCGCCGAGTGCGCAGCCCGTGCCCGTGATGTAGGGCATGAAGGCGCTGCCGCCGAAGGACCGCACGATCGTTTCGCCGTCGGTGGCCAGGTCCTCTTCGCCCGATACGGCCACGGCGCCGCCCGTGTACTGGGCGAGCGCGACGGCGGCGCTTGCGGCGGCTTCCACCGAATCGGTGGAATCGACGCCGCGCACGCCGCCGGCTTCGCCCGCGAAATCGAGTTCGAGCAGGCTGGCGAGCGCGATGGCCTCGCTCGCGTTGCAGCGGATCACGGTGGGCTTCAGCGGCATGATCTCGCGCAGAATCTGGGTGCGCAGGCTGCCGATGCCCAGCCCCACCGGGTCGACGACCCAGGGCTTGCCCGCTTTGTGCAGGGCGAGCGCGGTGGCCGGCATCGTCTTCTGATGCACGGGGATCAGCGTGCCCATGTTCAGATACATGGCGCCGCCCGCCTGGGCCACGCCTTCTCCTTCATCGGGCAGAAAGACCATCGCGGCCGATCCGCCGACCGCCAGCTGGGCGTTGGCGACGAAATCGATCGTGACGAAGTTGGTGACCGAAGCCGCCATGGGGTTGGTGCGTTTCACCGCCTCGACCGTTTCGATGATCTGACCTTCGAGCGTTGCCTTGTCGAGCATGAGGATTCCTTTCCGGACGAAAAACGCCCACCGGGTACACGGCGGGCGCTGCGATTCGTCCATGCTCCCTACACCAGTGTTAACTGACAGGTTCCAAGGGTTGGGCGGGCGCCCTCTCAGCTGGCGCGCACGGCGGCGCGCAGCACCCCTGCACTGCGCTCTCGATGCTAACACGAACGGCGCCGTTCGCGCGGGTCGAGAGCGGCCGGCGCCGCGAGCGGCACGGCGCGGTTGCGCTTGCGCTCTGGGGCTCGCTTTCCCGACTCGCCGGGCGGCGGGCATTGCTATCATGGTGGGCGACACATGCAAACGAAAAAGGAGCGTTATGAGCTACGACGGAATGAAGAACCCCGACCGCAACGAGCCCTGCTGGTGCGGAAGCGGACGCAAGTACAAGAAGTGCCACTACGAGACCGACAAGCGCCTCGAGCTGTTGTGGGACGCGGGCGAAGAGGTCATGCCGCGCAGCCTCTACAAGAACGCCGAAGACATCGCCGGCATCAAGGCTTCGGCGGCCGTGAACACCGGCATCCTCGACTACGTGGGCGAGCATATCGCCGCCGGCGTGTCGACGATGGACATCAACAACTGGGTCAACGACTACCTGGCCGCGCACGACGCCGTGTCGGCCGATCTGAACTTCGAGGGCTACCCCTACAGCGTGTGCACGTCGATCAACGAAGTCGTTTGCCACGGCTTCCCCAACGAGAAAGACGTGCTGAAGGACGGCGACATCATCAACGTCGACATGTCCACGATCAAGGGCGGCTACTTCAGCGACTCGAGCCGCATGTACTGCATCGGCGACGTCGACCCCGAATGGAAGCGGCTCGTGGAGGTCTGCCGCGAATCGGTGAAGGCGGGCCTGGCCGCGGTGAAGCCTTGGGGACATTTGGGCGACGTGGGCGCCGCCGTGCAGAAGGTGGCCGTCGATGCCGGATTCAGCGTGGTGCGCGAATACGGCGGTCACGGCATCGGCCGCGAGTTCCACGAAGACCCCTTCGTGAGCTTCGTTTCCGAAGCGGGCACCGGCCCTATCCTCGTGCCCGGCCTCTGCTTCACGATCGAGCCGATGGTGAACATGGGCACGGCCGACATCACGACCGACGAGGCCAACGGCTGGATCGTGAGCACGGCAGACGGCAAGCCTTCGGCCCAGTGGGAAGTGCAGCTCGTCGTGACCGAAGACGGCTACGAGCTCCTCAGCTGGTAGCGTGACAGCAGGGGCAGGTGATGTTGTCGCCTGCCCCTGGAAGAACGCGAGCGCCTCCGGTCCAGCGGGCCGGAGGCGCTCGTGCGCTTTATGACAACGGGGGCGCGTGATGTTGTCACACCATGGTGTGACAACATCACGCGCCCCCGTTGTCACTATTCGTGAGCTTCCAAGAACTCTTCGACGATGCGGTTGTAGCGCTCTGGCTGCTCGCCGTGGACCCAGTGGGTTCCGTTGGGAAAGAGCTCCCAGCGGGCGTGCGGGATGAGGTCGGCCTCCTGTTTGGCGATGAGCGGGGTGCATTCGTCGGCGATGCCCGATGTGACCAGCACGGGCTGGGCGATGCGCGGCAGGTCGCGCACGATCGACCAGTGCGAGAGCTTGCCGGTCACCACGAACTCGCTGGCGCCCTGCATCGTATGGAAGCAGGCGTCGCCCACCGGGTCGGGCTCGGGGCTGTGCAGGTGAGCGGGACGCTCGTCTTCGGGAATCGAACTCACGTGGCGCCGGTAGTATTCCGCCGAAGCGGCCCTCACAGCCGGGCGGTCGTAGTCGCCGTCGACGTCGGCCTGGGCGAGGGCGGCTTCCATGTTGGGCGGCAGGTAGCTGCGCAGGCGCCGGGCTTCCGAAAGCCACAGGTCCATGTTGGCGGGCGAGCTCGCGATCACGAGCGAGGCGATGCCGGCGTTGTCGTGGACATGCCAGGGCTCGCCCACCGCGTACATCATGGCGAGCATGCCGCCCCAGCTCTGCCCCAGGATGTGGCAGCGTTCGAGCCCGAGCGCGCGCCGCACGCAGGCAAGCTCGTCGAGGAAGTAGGCGCAGGACCACTTCTCGGCCTGCACGGGCGTGCGGGACTTTCCGCAGCCAGACTGGTCGTAATAGATGACGGCGCGCCCGTAGCGGCGGGCGATGCCGTCGAGCGACTGCAGGTAGTAGTGGGCCGCGCCCGGACCGCCGTGCAGTACGAGCAGGGGCAGTTTGCCCGGCGCGCAGGTGCCGGCGATGCGGTAGTAGGTGCGGTAGCCGTCGAAGGGGATGTAACCTTCCGTTTCGGGAAGGGCGGTGCCGGCGCCCACGTTTACCAGCGGTCCCCGGGGTTGGCGTGGTCGCGGTAGGTCATGGCCGTGGGGTCGCTTACTTCCACGGCGGGCGCTTCGGGGTCCTTGCGCGGGCCGTGCTGCAGGTAGAACTCGCAGGTCAGGCACATTTCCTTGATCGTGGCGCTGCGGTCGACGGTGGGCTCGAGCAAGTCGAGCGCCGACGCCTGTTTGTGTTGCGGGCGCTCGCAGTAGCTGAACTGGCAGTCGACCGGGCAGCGGCCGCCGAGCATCGCGTGCGGGCAGTGGTCGTAGTTGTTCAAATCGCCTTCGCATCCGCGAATCGTCCAACATGCTGCCATAGTGAGCTCCTTCCGCCGTCTTCGTTGGGCTATTGTACGCCCGCGCGCCCGAAGGCGGGTCGGACAGGTTGGCGGCTTCGTGTGACGAACGGCGCCGGTGTTCACCTGCGGATGACGGGCAGCGGGAACGGGCGGCGAATCTGCGCGCCCTCGCGCCGCACGGGGCTCCGCTCGCGCCTGCAGGCGCGCCACATGCGAAGCGGGCGCACCCGCAGGCGCGCCCGCTCTCGTACGTATGCGAATCGATGCTAGATTGCCGTGTAACCGCCGTCGACGGGCACCATGATGCCGTTGACGTAGGTGGATGCCGGGGACGCGAGGAAGATGGCGGCCGTGTCGAGCTCGCCTTCGTGGCCGTAGCGCTCCATCGGGATCATCCAGCGGGCGTTTTCCTGGAAGAACTCGCTGTCGAGCGTTTCGCGCGTGAGGTCGGTGTAGAAGTAGCCCGGGCAGATCGCGTTGGCGGTGATGCCCTTCTTGCCCCATTCGCCGGCGAGTGCGCGGGTGAGGTTCACAACGCCGCCCTTGGCCGCGTGGTAGGGCGCCGAGCCCAGAGCCTTGTTGCCCACCAGACCGTACATGGACGCGATGTTGATGATGCGCCCGTAGCCGGCGGGCAGCATGGCCTGCTTGGCCACTTCGCGCGCCATTTTGAAGGTGCCGAACAGGTCGATGTCCATTTCATTGGCGAACTGCGCGTCGGTGATTTCTTCGGCAGGGGCGACGGCGCCGGTGCCGGCGTTGTTGACGAGGATGTCGATGCGGCCGAATTTGTCCATGACGGTCTCCACGGCCTGCTCGACGATTTCCGTGTCGGTGATGTCGACGCGCACGGCAGCGGTGGGAACGCCGAATTCGTCGGCGATTTCCTTGGCGACGGCGTCGATCTTTTCCTGGCGGCGCGCCATGACGACGATGGTGGCGTTCTGGCTCGCGAGCGCCTTGGCCATCTGCACGCCCAAGCCGCCCGATGCTCCGGTGACGACGGCGACGCGGTCGGTGAGGTCGAAGTAGTTCTTTTGCATGCGATGCTCCTCTGCATGGCGTGCGCCCGGCGGGACGTCCGCGCGCGGCGCTCTGACGGACGAGGCAAGCTTACTTTGTAAGTTGTGGCAATGGAAATAAGAATTCGCATCAAGGGTAAGAATATCCGTTAAATGGTCGTAGAACGATAATATTTACGGTACAAAATACAGAATATGACGAAAAGATTCTGATATAACGAAAGCGATATGTGAAATACGCACCAGCATTTCTAATCCTATAGGACACAATCGCACGCAATCAAGCGCGGGCGCAGACGCACGGGGCGGGCATCGGCGCCCCGCCCCTGCGCATCTGTTGCTTGCCGCCCTCATGTTTGCGCGGCTTCTTCGAGGGCGTGTTAAACCTGCATGAAAACCGTCGGGCGAAACCGGCATGCGCGCTTGCTTGTAGAATGGTGGGGATTAACGAATGCAATCTCGACCGAGACAAGGGACGTATGGAAGACAAGATGTCACAGCAGAGCTGCGTGGAATTCGTGGCCGACGTGGCCTCGCGCTCGTCGGCGCCCGGCGGCGGCGCCGTGGCCGCCCTGGCGGGCGCGCTCGGCAGCGCCCTGTGCAGCATGGCGGGCAACTTCACGATCGGCAAGAAGCGCTACGCCGACGTGGAAGACGACGTGAAGCGCCTGGTGAAAGAGGCCAATCGCCTTTCCGACGAGCTGCTCGAGCTGGTGAACGCCGACGCAGACGCCTTCGTGCCGCTTGCGCGCGCCTACGGCATCCCCAAAGACGACCCCCATCGGGCCGACACCGTCGAAGCCGCCACGCGCAATGCGACCAAGCCGCCGCTGGCGATGATGCACGCCATCTGCGCTACCATCGACTTGCTCGACGAAATGGAACAGAAGTGCAGCCGCATGCTGCTTTCCGACGTGGGCTGCGCGGCGACCTTGTGCTTCGCGGCGCTCGAGGCGGCCAGCCTCAACGTCTTCGTGAACACGACGGCGCTCAAGGACCGCGCCTTTGCCGAACATATGGAAACGCAAGCCGATCACATGCTGTCGATGTATCGCAACCGCGCCCAGCGGATCGCAGGCAGCGTGACCGATACGATTCGCAAGGGCTAACGCCTGCGGAAAGGGGCCGAAATGGCGCAGATTCTGAAAGCCGGTCCGGTGGTCGAAGCGCTCAACGAGCGACTCGAGCGCCGTATCGTGTCGTTGAAGGAAACCGGGGTCACGCCCACGTTGGCGATCGTGCGCGTGGGGCAGAACCCTGCCGATCTGTCCTACGAGCGGGGCGCCCGCAAGCGCTGCGAGGCGGCGGGCGTGCGCGTGAAGCTGTTCGCCCTGCCCGCAGATGTGAGCCAGGAAGAGCTCGAGCGCACGATCACCGAAGTGAACCGCAGCATCGACTTGCACGGCTGCCTGATGCTGCGTCCCCTGCCGGGCAGCTTGGACGAAGCGGCGGCCTGCGCCCTGCTCGACCCGGAAAAGGACGTCGACTGCCTCACGCCGAGCAGCCTCTACGGCGTGTTCGCCAACGAGCCCACGGGCTTTCCGCCCTGTACCGCCGAAGCGGTCATCGCGACGCTCGACCACTACGGCATCGGCCTGACGGGCAAGCGCGTGACGGTCGTGGGGCGCTCGCTTGTGATCGGCAAGCCGGTGTCGATGATGCTGCAGGCCCGCAACGCGACCGTGACCATGTGCCACACGCACACGGCCGACATGCGCGAGGAGTGCCGCCGTGCCGAGATCCTGGTGGTCGCGGCCGGTCATGCGCACACGATCACGCCCGAATTCGTGTCGGGCGGCCAGGTGATCGTCGACGTGGGTATCAACTTCGACGAAGAGACCCACAAGCTCTGCGGCGACGTCGATTTCGCCACCGTCGAGCCCCTGGTCGAGGCCATCACGCCGGTGCCGGGCGGCCTGGGCACGGTGACGAGCGCCATCCTCTGCAAGCACGTGGTCGACGCGGCCGAACGCCAGACGGGCCGCCGCACGAGCCGCTAGCGCGAGGAATGCGCTGGGCTGTGTCGCGGGGATGGTTCTCTTTGCCTAGCTCAGCCCCAGGATGCCGGCCCAGGGGCGGGCCCACTGCGTCAGCCGATGGATGACGCTCGCGTCGCTCGTGCGCTGCTTGATGTGGTTGTTGTAGATCATCTTCACCACGGGGCCTACGACGAAGTAGTTCACCAGAATGGCGCAGGGCCAGGAAATGAAGACGGTCGACAGGTAGAAGTCCAAAAAGCCCCCGCCTTCGAGCAGCAGCGACACCCACAGGCAGACGAAGGGCGCCATGCAGGTCACGTTGACGAACGACTTGGCTGCGCCGCCCGCGGTCCCGGAAAAGCGGGGCGCGATGACGCGGGGAATCAGGCGGCCCGTGACCGCGTTGGCCGCTGTGCGGCGCCAGACGAAGGCGAACAGGAACACGAGCGGGTAGAACCAGTGCATGTATTCCAGGAAGGCGATTCCGTCGTGGCGGATGCCGTTGAAGGTCGCCATGAAGGTGACCATGCCGCCCACCATCAAAATGTGGAAGAGGAAGAAGCCCACCGGGTCGGCGGGCACGGGTGCCCGCCCTTTGATGCAGTCGATGTAGCGAATCTTCTGGGGGCGCGAGGCGGCGGCTTCGGGCGTCTGGTCCACGGCAGGCGGGTCCTTTCCAACGAACGGGCAAAGCGCGTCGGGCCCTAAGGCGCATGACGCGCGGCGAATGACTATGAGGTGAGGTGCGCGGGCGGGAGCCCTGCCCTCTGAGCGTACCACGTACGGCGCCTGCGCCCGGCCGCGCGGGCGCCTCTCCATAATTCGCCGTGACAACGGGGGCGCGTGATGTTGTCACACCATGGTGTGACAACATCACGCGCCCCCGTTGTCACAACAGAAAGGGGCGCGCCAGACGGCACGCCCCTGTTCCTGCTCGTGTTGTGCGACGGGCTTAGTTGTACTTGAAGAAGCCCTCGCCGGCGTTGATGCCGGTCTTGCCCTCGTCGATGTAGCTCTTCAGCTTGGCCGCGATCTTGCCGGCCGTGGTTTCGGGGTCTTTGGCCTGCGGGTTCATGATCACGATGTTGTAGGCGGTGACCAGGCCCACGACGTCGAGGATGTGGAAGGGGCCCAACGGCGCGCCGGTGGCGAGCATCCAGGTCTTGTCGATCGTTTCGGGGTCGGCCACGTCGTTGGCGAACAGGGCCTCGGCCGCGGTGAGGAAGGGCACGAGCATGCTGTTCAGGATGTAGCCGGGCTGCTCTTTGTGCAGCTGCAGCGGCACCATGCCGATCTGGCCGGCGAATTCGACGACCTGATCGTAGCAGGCCGGATCGGTGCCCGGATGCCCCATGACCTCGGCCGTGTTGTTGCGCCAGATCTCGTTGGCGAAGTGCAGGGCTAGGTACTTTTCGGGGCGGCCGGTGGCTTCGGCGAACTGGCTGGGCAGCAGGGTCGACGAATTGGTGACGATGACGGTCTTTTCGGGCAGGTGCTTGGCGAGCTCCTGGTAGAAGGCGGTCTTCTGCGCGGGGTCTTCGGCGATGGCCTCGATCACGAGGTCGGCGTCCTTGCCGGCTTCCTCGTAGCTCGTGGTGAAGGTGAGGTTGTCGAAGGCCTTCTGCACCTGGGCCTTCAGCTTGTCGATTTCCTCGGCGGGAAGGTCGGGCGAATCGGCCAGGCCGCGGGCGTAGGCGGCCTTGTTGGTCTTCATGGCTTCAAGGGTGGCCAGGTAGGTGTCGCGCCAGCGCTCGAACTTGGGCTTCGCGCGGTCGATGGACCCTTCGCTGCGCAGCCAAACGGTGACGTTGAAACCCTTGTACGCGGTCTGGAAAGCGATCTGGCTACCCAGCACGCCGCCGCCGGCAACGGTGATGTTCTTGAACGCCATAGGAGCTCCTATCTGTTGGAGGGCGGCCCCGCGGGACCGCGAGCATGAAATCGTTAGATGCCTGGTTCGAGTGTAGGACGCGTTCGGTCAATTAAGACGGACAAAGTCTCATATTCGGCGAAAACCGCCCTTCAATCCGTAAGCGGTAATGCTGATGCGGGTTCGGCGGAAAATCCAATACGGTCGAAATTGAGAAATTGTCCGTCAAATGCGGTTCTACGCGAAGGCGGACAGGTAGATGGCGCGCGCGTCGTCCATCGTGAGCCTGCGGAAGGCGCCGAACTCCGCGCCCTTGTTCTGCTCGAGCGTGCCGATCCAGGCGTCGACGTCGGCGGGCACGGCCCCGAACGCGTCGAGGGTCTTCGGCATCCCCAAGCTCGCGAAGTAGTTCTGCAGCTCGTCGATCGTCGCCTCGACGGCGTCGGCTACGGCCTCTTCGGTGTCGTCGACGGGTTCGATGTCGAAGACGTCCTTGGCGAAGGACAGGAAGCGCGCCGGGTCCTCGCGCCAGACGTAGCGCATCCAGGCGGGCATAATCACGGCCAGGCCGGCCCCGTGGGTGACGGCGGGGTTGTGGGCCGAAATCTCATGCTCGAGCCCGTGGCTTTCCCAGCCGCCGGCGCGTGCGGCGGGCGAGAGGCTGCGGCCGCAGCCGGCGATGTCGCTGTGGGCGAGCGTTGAGGTCCACATGATCGTGGCGCGGGCGTCGTAGTCGGCGGGCTCTTCAATCGCGCGCGTGCCGGCGGGCATCACCGCGCGGATGAGGCCCGTGCAGATGTTGTCCGACACGGGCACGGGGCCCACGCCGCTGAAGTAGCGCTCGCAGATGTGGGCGATCATGTCGGTGATGCCGGCGGCCGTCTGGTAGGGCGGCAGGGTGAAGGTGAGCTCGGGGTCGAGCACCGAAACGGCAGGGCGGAAGATGTCGCCGTTCACACCGCGCTTCAAGTTGAGCTCGTCGTTGGAGATCACGCACGAGCTCGAGGCTTCGGAACCGGCGGCGGGAAGCGTGAGCACGCATGCGATGGGCAGGCAGGCTTCGATCGCGGCCTTGCCGGCGAAGAAGTCCCACACGTCGCCGTCGTAGGGCACGCCGAAAGCGGTCGCCTTGGCGGCGTCGATCACGCTGCCGCCGCCCACGGCCAAGATCACGTCGGCGTTCTCGCTGCGGGCCGTTTCGATGGCGGCGCGCACCTGGTTCACTTCGGGGTTGGGGCGGATGCCGCCCTGCTCCACATGGGCGACGCCGGCCGCGTCGAGCGAGGCGGTCACGCGTGCGAGCGTGCCGGTGCGCTCGACCGACCCGCCGCCGTAGAGCACGAGGGCCTTGCGCGCGCCTGTCGCGGCCACTTCGGCGCCGATGCGGTCGGTGTAGCCGCGGCCGAACACGAATCGCGTGGGGGATTGGAAGATGAAGTCGTTCATACGAGCCTCCTCTGAAATCGGGGCCCGGACGCGGTCGGCGCGGTGCCGGCGGGGCGCAGGCGCACGTTGCGCGGTCGGGCTTCGGGGTCGCTGCGATTATATACGGTACAATCGTTCCCGCTTGCCAGCCGGGGCAGCGCGGGCCGAACGGGCGCGCGAACGCACCGGATACGTTGAAGGAGTGCATCGAATGGCAGATTCCGATTCCCTGCAGAAGCCCCAGCCGCGCACGGGGCGCGACAGCTTCACCTCGCGACGCGGGTTCATTTTGGCCTGTATCGGTTCGGCGGTGGGCATGGGAAACATCTGGCTGTTCCCCACCCGCGTGTCGGCCTACGGCGGCGCGACCTTTCTCATTCCCTACCTGATCTTCGTCGTGCTCATCGCGAGCACGGGCATCATCGGCGAGATGGCCTTCGGCCGCGCGGCCCGCAAGGGGCCGGTGGGCGCCTTCGGCATGGCGACCGAGACGCGCTTCGGGTCCAAGCGCTCAGGCGAGCTGTTGGGCCTGCTGCCGGTGGCGTCGTCGCTTGCCATGGCGATCGGCTATTCGGTGGTCGTAGGCTGGATCTTCTACTACCTGGTCACGGCGCTTACGGGCGCAACCGCCTCCTACACCGACGTGAGCCAGTTCGCCGGCTTGTTCGGCGACGTGTCGGCGAACAACTTCTTCTGGCAGACGGTGGCCGTGCTCGTGACCTTCGCTATCGTGATCTTCGGCATCGGAGGCGGCATCGAGCGGGCCAACAAGGTCATGATGCCCCTCTTCTTCGTGCTGTTCGTGGGCCTGGCGATCTACGTGTTCACGCTGCCGGGGTCGGGCGCGGGCTACGAATACCTCTTCGTGCTCGACCCGGCCGGTCTGGCCGACCCGCTTCTGTGGGTCTTCGCCCTGGGCCAGGCTTTCTTCTCGCTTTCGGTCGCCGGCAACGGCACGCTGATCTACGGGTCGTACCTCAGCGACACCGAAGACGTGCCCAACAGCGCCAAGTACGTGGCCATCTTCGACACGCTGGCCGCCGTGCTCGCCTCGCTCGTGATCATCCCGGCCATGGCGACCGCCGGCGAGACGCTGTCGGTGGGCGGCCCGGGCCTCATGTTCATCTACCTGCCCAACCTGTTCGCGGGCATGCCGGGCGGCGGCGTCGTGATGATCGTCTTCTTCGTGGCCGTGCTCTTCGGCGGCCTTACGAGCCTGATCAATCTCTACGAGGCGCCCATCGCCACCGTGCAGGAGTTCTTCCACCTCGACCGCACCAAGGCCTGCTTCGCGGTGGGCGCGGTGGGCCTGGTGGTGAGCCTGCTGATTCAGGGCATCGTGTCGCCCTGGATGGACGTCTGCTCGATCTACCTGTGCCCGATCGGCGCCTTCTTGGCAGCGGTCATGTTCTACTGGGTGCTGGGCCGCGATTTTTGGAAGCGCGAGGTCAATCGTGGACGCGCCAAGTCGCTTTCGCCCGTGTTCTACCCGCTCGCCAAATACGTCTTCTGCGGCGTGACCGTGTTCGTGCTGGTCGCGGGCACGATTCTGGGCGGCATCGGGTAGGGACGCGCGGCTCGCGCGAGGGTGCATGCGAGCGGCCCGCCGTCCGCGTCGAGCGAGGCGTGCGCCTGCAGAAACGAGCGCCCGGCAGGAGGGGTTCCTGCCGGGCGCTCGCTGTAGGGGGGGGTGCTGCGCGCTGGGGTCGGGCCAAGGAGGAGAGAGCCCGGCTCCAGCGCGGGCGCGGGTTATTCGGCGTCGGCCCAGACGTCGCGCGCGATGTCGCGCACGAGGGCGAGCTTCTTCCACTGGTCGTCTTCGGTGAGGACGTTGCCCTCTTCGGTCGACGAGAAGCCGCACTGGGGGCTTACCGCCAGCTGGTCGAGCGGCACGATTTCGGCCGCCTCACGGATGCGGGCCTTTACGGCGTCGGGGTTTTCCAGCTCGCCCGACTTGCTCGTGACCAGGCCTAACACGACGCGCTGGCCGTCGATGTAGCGCAGGGGCTCGAAGCCGCCAGCTCGGTCGCTGTCGTATTCCAAGAAGAGGCCGTCGACGTGCAGGTTGGGGAAGAGAATCGGCGCGACGGGGTCGTAGCCGCCCGACGAGAACCAGGTGCTGCGGAAATTGCCGCGGCAGCTGTGCAGGGTGACGGCCAGGTCGGCCGGCTTGTCGCGCAGGCTTTCGTTGATGAGCTCGACGTAGGTGCGCTCGAGGGCGTCGAGGTCGATGCCGCGGTCGGCGTAGGCCCGGCGCTTGTCGGC
>Ga0214872_100254_pt1 | contig 16558 bp, 14 predicted proteins | sample Stichaenrichm18X_FD_168614 | JGI IMG/M metagenome (GOLD analysis project Ga0214872, IMG submission 168614) | Xylose enriched microbial communities from anaerobic bioreactor in Madison, Wisconsin, United States - 18X | ecosystem: Engineered > Bioreactor > Anaerobic > Unclassified | place: USA... | reverse complement strand
TCATGGGATGCAGCTGCCCTCTTTTGTTGCTTCGCAGGAGTCTTGCGGGAGGGGTGGGAGACTTCTTGCGACGTTGGGGGTTCCTTAAGCTTGGTCGCAGCGACCTGCTGTACAGACCCAGAGGACACCTCCTGCGCTGTGGAAGCAGCAGCTTCGTGCTGTGTCAAGCTAACCATACTTTGCGTCGAAGCAGGTACTAGTGCTGCCGCTGTCGTTGTTGCCGTTTTTGCTGCAGCTGGCTGCAGCGGTGCCAGGGAAGGCTTTAGAGAGACTTGCTCAGTTAGCTTCTCGCTTTTCTGATGAGCTTTTGTACTTTCGTCAGATTTAGAGGAACTGGCCTTTTTTGTTGTGCGCCGCTTCTGTGTTCGCTCGTTTTTTACGGCCTTTTTTGCAGTTTTTGCCTTATGACTCGGCTTGGGAGGGGTTGCCTCTTCTGCTTTTGCACTCATATCTGCGCTCTTAACTACTAAAGCGGACACGCTTTCGTGCTCTGCCTCTGACGTCGGCATGTTTTTCTTACGTGGGCGGCCTCTGCGACGACGAGGCTTTGGCGCTTCCTCCATCCCCGTGGACTGTACCTGAATGCTCTTATGTGAGGCTTCAGCATCAGTTTGAGCAGTGAGGATGGTGTCTTCCTCCATGTAATGTCCTCCTTGTCAGCCTAACGAATTGCGTCAGGCAAAATGCGCTGTGCGACAAGATAACCCCCTTGCGAGAGGGACCCGCAAAATGTCATTCAAGTAGCAGCAACGATGATGAACTCGATACGTTATGAATTGAATAGTCAAAACCGTGTAATACGCTCACGGGACGCAATGATAGTAGCACGCCTTCTTGCGATTGCCAATAGGTTAACGTACATATTTTGATACACACAATAACGGCTACAACATGCTGCAGATCTTTTTTTACTTAAGCAAGATTTCGGACATGCTCAAATCCGCCTTTTGCAGCAAAACTGTAGCTTTGTGCTTTTGGATCGTCAAAGACGGCAAAGGAGCCTACGCTTTCCGGCGAGCCCTACTGATACTAATTTGAGACAGACCTGCTTTAAGCCCATCGGCACATTTCTTGCCGCTCTCTGTGATGATGACAAAGGTGCCAAAGGTATCTTTGTCAACTCCGCCACGTATGACGAGCTTCTCATCCTTAAGTGCGGAAACCGACATTGACACAGTAGGCTGTAAAAATCCGAGGCTCTCCACCAATTCTCCAACACTGCTGCGGCCTTGCTCACTCGTAGCAAGCTTCAACAAGATAAGGTCGCGCGCCATATAGTTTATAGTACCTGTAGCATCAATCATGCGACAAATACGCTCAGCAGTGATACGTGAAGAAGGACGTGCAGCCACAATTCGAGCACGTGTCAACTCACAGAGATTATGAACCCGGTCAAGACCAGTTGGAGTAAGAGCGCAAACTACGTTGCGCCGATCCAAGCTGCCCTTTTCACGTTCAATCAAACCCAGCTCAGAGAGGTGCTTTGTACGATGAGTCATTGTTGGCCGCAGGCATCCTTGATAGTCAGCTATCTTTGAAGTTTTGAGAGGCTGCTCCGAAAGACTCAGGCGACAGAGAATGGCAAACTCAGAAAAAGTCAGCCTCTGATCAGTGTCAACTTGTTGACGCACTATATTGTATGCACGACGCATAGACAGATACTCTGGAACTTCCACAGTCGGGCCCTTCTCCTTCGAGTCACCTCAGCCTACGCTAGGCAATCCTGATCAACTTTGATTACGATAAAAACTCTATCTAAAAAAAGTTTCGTCAAGACGTCATCTGCTGGCAATTCACAAAAATGTAAAAGAACCCTTTCTTATACCCTCTGCAATAAAGCAAGGTCGCTAAAACAGGAACTTTTTCATTAAAAGGTGTATCACCTATGAGGCTTCTTTTTTATACTTCTTTTCCAATAAAATTTGATTAGCCTTCCTTTCCCTATAGGAAAAGACGTATTGAAACCTTCTTTTTCGGATTGAGAAAAGATTCTTTTACATTTCATCCGGTGCAGAGACGCCTATGAGACCCAAAGCAACTTCGAGGTTAATGCGCACCGCATCAATCGCCGCCAAGCGAGCGCGAGACAAATCAGAATCAACAGGTCTTCCCTTACTCGAAAGCACCTGGCAGTGTTGATAAAATCCATGGAAGGCCGCTGCGAGCTCCTCACAGAAGTGAGTGATGCGAAAAGGAGCACGATCTCGAGCGCAAGCAGCAACAAGCTCAGGAAACTCGGAAAGCTTGCGAGCCAATGCTGCTTCTGCAGGGTCAGTAAGCAAAGACAGGTCGTAGGACTTGCCGACGGCCTTGTTTGTCACTTCCTCCATACCCATCGAAATTGCCTCTTCTTCGCTAACCCCTGCGGCACGACGTAGGATAGAGCATATGCGTGCATGTGCATACTGCACATAGAAGACAGGGTTACTCGACTCTTGCCTCTTTGCCGCTTCGATATCAAAGTCAATTGTCTGGTTTGATGATTTAGAGACTAACGTGTAGCGCGTAGCATCAACACCGACCTCGTCAAGAAGCTCTTGGAATGAAATCATCATGCCCTTGCGCTTTGACATGCGAACTGGCTCGCCGTTGCGTAGCAAGTTCACGAATTGTCCAAGGTCGACTTCAAATTTCCCCGGATAGCCAAGAGCATCACAGACATTGGTTACTCGTGCGATGTAGCCATGATGATCTGCTCCCCATAAATCAATAGCATAGTCATCACGCTGGAACTTGTTCCAGTGATAGGCGACATCTGAAGCGAAGTAGGTGTATTCACCGTTGGACTTGATCAGAACGCGATCCTTATCATCGCCGAATGCCGTCGACTTAAACCATAGGGCACCGTCATCTGTTTTGTACAGATATCCCATCTTATCGAGGCGCGCGAAGGCACGTTCCACTTGAGAACTGCCATTTTTGTCCTTAGCATACAGGCTGCGCTCTGAAAACCAAACATCCATGTCACAGCGTGCCTGGTGACAGGTCGCTTTGATGCGGGAGAGCATTACTTTGTATGCCCGCTCACGAAACTCATCATCACGTAGCTGCTGATCAGCGCTGACCCATTTATCGCCATCGCTCGCATAAAAATCGTATGCGATGTCAACAACGTACGCGCCACCATAAGAGTTACCGCCGAGATCAGCATTGAAGGCGTTCATGTAAGGATGCGTCTCTGGATGCTCATCAAGCTCGTCAGCGACGAAAGAATCGCGATCGGTATCAAGACGCTTTCGGGCAGCGTCCAAGTCACAGTTTTCTTTTTTCATAATCTCGTCAAGCTGTAAATAGCGCTTGGCGACTGAACGCCCGAAGACATCCATCTGACTGCCATGGTCGTTAATGTAATACTCACGGTCGACCTGGAAGTTTGTATGCTCCAAGATGTTGCACATTGAGTCTCCCAGGGCCACCCAGCGCCCGTGGCCGACGTGAAGCGGGCCTGTTGGATTGGCTGAGACGAACTCGTAGTTGAGCTTAAGGCCATGGCCTACGTCCGACTTCCCCCAGTTTTTACCTGCCTCACGGACCACGCGAAAGATGTCATTGTTAGCAGCAGCGTTAAGGTAGAAGTTTACAAAACCAGGGCCAGCCACTTGCACCTTTGCCACTTCTGAGCTCTTCGGCATATGAGCAACAATCGCAGCAGCTATCTTTGTTGGAGAAGTACGGGCGAGACGTGCTGAGCGCAATGCAACTGTTGAGGTCCAGTCACCATTGCCGGAATCTGCTGGTCGCTCAACGCCACAGTCCCCTACTTCAAAGACAGGAAGGTCTCCTGCCTTCTGCGCAGCGGCAACTGCCTGCTTTATGAGTTCCTCGATCTTCTCCGGCATTCTCGTTCTCCTTCTTCTTACCTTCACATGCGCATATCGAGGGCCGCTAAGTCTATCAAAACCAAGACTACACAGCTGGCTTAGCTTGCCGATGACATACTAGCTACTTCCAGTCTCATCTCGTCGTGTCGCGGCCTGAGCCTCTCCGTTCGAAGCGCGTAAGATCATAACGCAATTTAGCTAAGCCTGGCTCGAGACCCACGGGATAGAACTGAGGATTTAAGAAACGCTTAACAGCAGGATCAAGATGCATAAGGGCGTCACGACAACGGGACTTGGCAATCTCTATGGAGTCAGGTTCCTTTGTGCGCACACCATCACAAACGATCTGTTCAAGCAGCTCCGTTGGTTTCGCAGAGGAAAAATCATACGAAACCATGGAGTCCACCGCATCGATGGCATCTGTGCTGCCTTGGTCGACAGAGTCATCGACAATCTGGTCGCCCATCGGTATGCCACTTGCATCATAGTAGCGGCGAATATGTTGAATGCCAGGGATTGTGCGCTTGTAGGACATCTCAGACAGCTTGATAACCGGACTCCAAGGTTCCCCAGGCGCATCCTGTACGGCGGAAAGCTTGTAGACCCCCCCGAGCGACGGCTGTGGATCACAGGTCGCGAGTTTTGTCCCTACACCAAAGGAGTCTATGGGTGCACCTTGGGCAAACAGCGACTGGATCGTATATTCGTCGAGGTCGTTGGATGCCGATATTTTGACATAGGAAAGGCCCGCCTGATCGAAAGCTGTACGAGCTTCCTTTGTAAGCTTGGCTAGATCGCCGGAGTCAATGCGAATAGCAGCGAGATGCTCCCCTGAGGCCTCCATTTCCTTCGCAACAGTAATTGCGTTTTTGATTCCTTGGTGCACATCATAGGTGTCAAGTAATAGTACGCAGTTCTTGGGCATAGAGCGCGCAAAAGCGCGAAACGCATCCAATTCCGTCGGGAATGCCATGACCCAGCTATGCGCATGCGTACCAAAAACAGGAATGCCGTAGATTTTTCCGGCGAGGACATTAGACGTTGAGGAGGCGCCACCTATGTACGACGCACGCGCCACTGCCAAGCCTCCATCAGGCCCTTGAGCACGGCGAAGCCCGAAGTCGGAGATGGCGTGGCCTTGGGCCGCCGTAACCACGCGCGCTGTCTTGGTGGCGACGAGCGTTTGAAAGTTCATGAGGTTCAAAAGCGCAGTTTCCAGCAGCTGGCAGTCAATGATAGGGCCTTCCACCCTAACCATCGGTTCCCGCGGAAAGAGGAGTTCGCCCTCGGGCGGAGCCCAGATAGAGACATGCATATGAAAATTACGGAGATACTCGAGAAAATCATGCTTAAAAAGGGCGCCCCCTGCAGGCGCCGGGATCGAGGCGAGGTAGTCAATTGTCTGATCCGTAAAGACGAAATTGTCTATCAGATCGGCGATCTGGCCTTGTCCACACGATACCGCATAGCCACCTTCAAAAGGGTTCTCACGGAAAAAGGCATTGAAACATGCCTGGGTGTCCACCAGCCCTGATTCCCAAAATCCTTGAGCCATTGTTAGCTCGTAGAGATCTGTGTTAAGCGCCACATCGGTTTTCTCAGTATGATCGGTCAGAGCCATAGTTCAATCCCTTCAGAAAAAATGCCTGCAGACGTTTGCTTTTCAACTTGACTTGCTTTTCGAGGAAACTGACAAAGGAAGCTCCAAGCTTTGCAGGATGAAAAAGCCGCGTACAGCCTCTCACCTACATGAACATGGAGGCGATTACTGCCACAACCAGTATGGCTAGAGCGGCAAGGACGATCTTCTGCCCAACAGGCATCTTGAGATCGTCTTCGTCTGGTTGCATCAATTTTCGGCCACGCTCCCGCTGCTCTTGTTCGTGGGCAATAGCCGCCGCCTCCTGCTTGCTGCGCAGTTTGTCGACCTTGAGACGTTCAAGTTCAGCACGCTCTTGGGCAGCACGAGCTGCTTTTTGCTGTGTAGCTTTTTCCGCACGCAAGCGTTCCAGCTCAGCGCGCTCTTCCTCGTTGAGCGGTGCGTCATCTGGTGTCATTGTCGCCCCTCCAAATATGTGCGCGCCTCATCGCCCGCGAGCCCCTGCCTTTATACGGCAGATGCTACGCACAATTCGGTAGTAGTCTAGCTCTTTACTAGGTTCGGTTTTCATCTCGTATCGCGCCGAAGCTGCCTGCAACACTATTGTAAGGGTTATGTCCAGACGCCGTAGAGCAAAGGCCTATAAGTTTGGAGGGCTAGAGGTTAAAGTGCCACCAGCCGTCTTAAGGAGCTATGGACGACGCGGCAAACCACAGCTTCGGCCGAAAATTGGTGGAGATGAAGGGATTCGAACCCTCGGCCTCTGCCTTGCGAAGGCAGCGCTCTCCCAGCTGAGCTACATCCCCTTGATATTCGGTAGTGCGGTGGTAATTGTGGCTATTTATCAGTCACATGTCAACCTGTAGCGCAACATCCTGCTAGGATAGCCAACGATGACAGTGAGGAACAGCATGAAAAAAGACAGCGTCTCTCCAAACACTTTGAATTTCAGCTCCTATGCACATTGCATGCTCTGCCCGCGCCGTTGTGGCGCAAGGCGTACGGAGGGCAAACGAGGGATTTGTGGCGCAACAGACGAACTCCACGTAGCTCGGGCCGCTCTTCATTTTTGGGAGGAGCCGCCAATATCAGGCAAGAGGGGATCAGGTGCCATATTTTTTTCCGGCTGCCCTTTACGTTGTGTCTTTTGTCAAAACCATGAGATCTCCCAGGAGGGCTTCGGGCTGGCGATCACCACGAAACGCTTGGCCCAAATAATGCTTGAGCTTCAATCACAAGGAGCACTCAACATCAACCTTGTGACGCCACTGCACTTCGCTCCACATGTTCGCAGGGCGATCCTACTTGCACGAAAAGCAGGTCTTGAGCTGCCTATCATTTGCAACACTTCCGGCTATGAGAGCATAGAGACGCTCCAGGCTGTAGAAGATGTCATTGACATCTGGCTCACAGATTTCAAATATGCATCGCAGGAGCTATCCGGCAGGCTCTCAAAAGCCCCTGATTATCCCGAGGTTGCCTCTGCTGCCTTAACAGAGATGCTTCGTCAGTTGCTGAAGGCCGGAGGACGCTTGCAAAGCACTGATGGACGAATGTTCCGTGGCATCATCGTGCGCCACCTTGTGCTCCCAGGACACGCCGATGATTCATGCGCTGTTCTCGATCGTATTTGGGAGCTCTGTGGCAATGAAGTTGATGTTTCCGTCATGAACCAATACACACCTAACACCGAATGCTTGGCGAGCAACACGGAGCTGGCACATGCAGTCTCTGACCATGAGTACGAACGGGTGCTCGACCATTCCGACGATCTAGGCTTTGAGAGACTGTGGTGGCAGCAAGGGGGCACCGTCTCTGAGAGCTTTATCCCCGCGTTCGACGCGACAGGTGTTACCGGGCCAGAACTCGGGCAAACGTAGCCAACAAGCCCTGATTCACAGAGACAGATCACCACAGAGAGCCAACTCTTTAATGTGGGCCTAAACCACTCCGTTGACCTTAACTTTTTTTCTTATGACGCTCTTCCAGTTTCTCGAGATGATGCTTCTCCACGAACTTCTCTTTTTCCTTCTCGAAAACAGGGCTGTCTGGCGTTACCAATTCATCTTCGCCTGTTTTTTTATCATAATGGTGCAGCAGAACAGGCTCAAAAAGATGCAAGTGCATCGCAATGAAGGCCGATCCCACCACCAGCACGACAAAAATAGCGACGCGCAGGCCAACTTCAACTTGCGTCATCAAAAGCGTGCCTACGCAAAGCAAAGCTGTCCAACCGTACATAAACAGAACGGCCTGCTTCTGGTCAAATCCCTCGTCCATTAGACGATGGTGGATGTGCCCCCTGTCTGCATGCCCTACGTTTACATGCGCACGAGAGCGCCGTATGATCGCGGAAAACGTATCAATGATGGGAATACCTGCGATAACAAGAGGAACGATGATCGTCGTCAGGCCTGCAATACGCGTAACTGATAGCAATGAGATAGTGCCAAGCGTGAAGCCAATAAGTAGCGATCCGGAATCTCCAAGAAAAATTGAAGCTGGATGGAAATTATATGGAAGAAATCCCAGCGTAGACCCTACGAGCGCTATTGCCAACGTCGCTGCGTCCGCTCGCTTAGCCAGCACCGAAAGAATGAACATAGTAAAGCCAGCGATGCAGGCGATGCCCGACGCAAGCCCATCGAGGCCGTCAATTAGGTTGAAGATGTTTACGTATGCCACAAGATAGATGATGGTGATTGGGTAGGTAAGCCAGCCAAGAGAGACAATCTCACGCGCAAATGGATTCACAACAGAGCCGATCACAAGACCACCAGCCACGGCCACGGAAGCAGCGGCGATTTGACCGATGAGCTTTTTTACGGGGCTGAGGTGATACTTATCATCAAGCAGGCCTGTGAAGAAGATGACGCAAAAGGCGATTACGAGCATGTGATAGTCAATGCCCTCAAGATGTGGTGCTGGAAAGAGCACCGAAGGCCAACCAAAATAGACTGTGCCCAACCACTCTACCGCACAAGAAATCATGATCGCAGCAAAGACAGCGATACCCCCCATGCGCGGAATGGGCTTTTTGTTGATGCGCCGGGGACTTGGATAGTCTATGGCATCTATTTTCCAGGCGGTCTTCCGAGCAACAGGAGTGAGAAGCACCGACGCAAGCAAAGCAGAGAGAAAAACAGCGGCGTAGGGTACCCATACGTACTGCATGCATCCTCCCTTGCATTCTAAATTCACTCGCGACACAACCCGACATTGTACAGGATAGACGAGCTTTGCCATGAGATTTAAAAATGAAGGCGGCACAAAATAGGCCCACTTTTTTAATTGTGCCGCTGTGGCTGAGCAAGTCAAGACTGGAAATAGGCCAATTTCACCTTTATATTTGGGATGTCGTCTTCCTGCGGCACAAACTGGGTGAACCGACAAATTTGTTTCAGGGAGTCCAGATAGCGTTTCCAGTACAGGTATCCCCCGTTGTTGGGGAAGCTGGAAAAAGCGCCGAGGACACCCACCTTAGGAAGGTGGGTTCATTAACGTAGCCGCAGGAGTCGACTTTAGCGTTAAAATATCAGGTAAATAGGCAAAAATAGAGCGCTTGTGAGGGCTGGATTTCAGGCCCAAAAACGCAAATGTGTGCCCAAAAGTTCCCAAATTAGCGACAACTCAAGTAAACTCTCAAATAAGCTGCACCCGTGGAGGGGACAGTAGCACACATGTGCGATGCTGCGGGATGGCCTCTTCATTAATTTTTTTATAAAAAGGGTTTTTGCTCAATGTCGCTACAATGCACATTGCGTGTGAAATTATTTACATGGCTCCGCTTGGCGTTGCTCCGTCTAGTGGTGCAACCGTTGCCTGTACTTACAAGTGCCGCCCGCAAGCAGATTTCTCGCTTTGGCTACAGCGGCCTCCATAACCTTCGAGGAAATATTATATTGAGCGTATATCGAAGAGCTCTCTTATAACCAATAAATCTACCTAGATTATGTAGGCTTGTAATTTCTTACAAGCCAAACTACAAAAGTCATCAATGCTGACTGGAAAGATGATCGTCTACTAATCCAGCCTCATAAATTTTTACTATCAAATGTTTCCTATTTTTGACCACCCTTTTTCACGCATGTTATCTAAAAATTTCTAATAAATCTTTTTTAACTATCTTTATGCGTAAGTGTAACTCAGAAGTTTCTAACCCATTTGTCTGAGAAAGACCTCACCCCACTGCGTTTATGGTTTTGGCCCAACGCGTAGCCAAAAAGGTAACGCAGCATCGTGTGAGGGGGCATTATGAAAACGCAACATGGTACTGATGACCACCAAAATCATATAATTCCCGCAAAAATAGAAATACGACAGGCACGCAGACTCTCTCGTCGAAGCTTTTTGGGGCTATCAGGAGCTGCAGCTGCAGGAATGGGCCTGACGGTACTTCTTGGAGGCTGTGGGTCAGCTTCTACCACTGCATCAGGCTCTACAGATTCTGGCTCTTCTACCACTGCTGCAAAAACATATCGAGTGGGAATGGAATGCGCTTACTCTCCTTGGAACTGGCAAACTAGCGAATCCAGTGATTACGCCATCCCGATCGACAATGTTTCCGGAGCTTATGCAGATGGCTATGACATACAGATTGCAAAAGTAGTTGCCAAAGCACTTGGCGGTGACGCAGTTGCTGAGAAAATGGCTTTCTCTGGATTGATTGATGCTCTCAACAATGATCAAATTGACCTCATCATCGCCGGAATGGTACCCACAGATGAGCGTAAGCAGTCGATCGACTTTTCTGAGGATTACAAAGAGAGTGGCTACACCCTCCTTGTGAAATCGAGCGGTCCTTATGCTAATGCAACAAGCTTGTCTGATTTCTCAGGCGCTACCGTACTCGGGCAAGTCAATACAATGCTTGACACGATTATTGATGATATCCCCAATGTTATCCATGCAACTCCGGTTGACTCAACACCCAGCATGGTCTCAAATCTTGAAAACGGTACCTGTGATGCAATTACTGCAGGTAAAGATGACTGTGTAGCTCTAATTAAGGCCAATCCTGATCTTATGCAAGTTAACTTTGCAGACGGTGAAGGTTTCCAAGAAGTAGTTGGCGTTGCCGTTGGACTCAAGAAGGGGCAAGACGACGAGCTCAACACGATTAATGAGGCGCTTGACTCACTTTCTGATGATGATCGCCAGTCCATATGGGATGCCTGTGTAGAACGTGCTCCTGAATAAGGAAATGTACTAGCCAACAACGTCCCGCACACGTCTAAGATGGGGTGAACATAGGTGAGCAACAAACGAGGTAAAAAGCCAGATCCCCCCGGCAAAAGGAACAAGGGCACAGAGAAACGCTTTATAAAGTTTATTCGAAGTGAACATACCTACATCTATCTGGGAACAAGTTTACTTGCCATCTTCGGATTGATATGTGCGGGACGAACACCATCTAGCTGGAGCTTTCTTGAAAAGCTGCCAGTACTAACGAATCTTTTATGCATCATGCTTGTTGCATGGCTTGCAGTCTCTTTTGTTGCCTTACTCGTCAAAATCAGCCATTGGTCTAACTACGAAAAAACCTTTCTTAAACAGAAAGCCACTGTCAAGGCTTCACGTATCTGTTCTTACGTTATCTGGGTTACAGTCGTACTCCTATTCATTGATCGACCTGTGATGGGGTTTTGCTCTTTAGTCAGTACAAGTATTGCCTCCGAGACTAACCCATCAGACTTCCTATCAGGCGCGGTATATATGATATATACCTCACGTACAATCTACCTGACAGGCATTGTGACCACAATTGAGCTAGCGGTCTTTGGAACTATAATTGCGTTTGCTTTAGCTCTGTTGTTTGTTTTCTTGCGCATTCAAGCACCCGATCGTAGCGACAATGACGCAATCAAACTCCTCAAAATCATCGCCTCAGATATTACAAAGGTCTACTCAACCATCATCCGTGGGACGCCCATGATGGTCCAAGGCATGATTATCTATTTTGCAGGCTACCTGCTCCTACGCGGCACGGGCATGAATACTCAGCAGATAGGAGCCGTATGGAGTCAGTTCATCGCTGGTCTTGTAACGATCTCTCTCAATTCTACTGCCTACATGATGGAAGTGCTAAGAGGTGGCATAGAGGCAGTTGATACTGGACAAATGGAAGCTGCGCGCTCGCTGGGCCTATCTCAATGGCAGGCAATGCGCAAAGTTGTCTTTCCCCAAGGTGTGAAGAATTCCATTCCTGCTCTGTCTAACGAACTTGTTATCAACATCAAAGACTCATCGGTGCTATCGGTGATTGGCGTATTTGACCTCATGTTTGCCACAACCTCTATTGCAGGCATTTATTATCGACAAATGGAGATCTACTGCGTTACTGCTGGTACCTACCTTATATTGACATTAATTGCCTCAAGGCTTCTCACCCTCATGTCGCGCAGGCTCGACGTAGCGCGTCCTCCCATGCTAGGCAGCGATTCAGACATAAGCATGACAGTTGGCTCAAGCAGCCAGCCACTTAAAACTGCAGTTGACATAGAGGATTAGGGGAAATATGGACCCAAAGACGGATAATAAGGTCACGCAATGCCTGCAAGCTACTCCCCCAGTAGTCGACCCCCTTATCCGGGTCGAGGACCTGCACAAGTCCTTTGGCACAAACCTTGTACTTAAGGGTATCGACTTCAGCGTTCAAGCAGGAGAGGTAGTAAGTGTTATTGGAGCCTCAGGCTCTGGCAAGTCCACGCTTTTGCGTTGCATCAATTTGCTTGAGACACCTGATTCAGGGCATGTCTGGTTTCATGGACAAGATCTTGCAGCCCCTCACGTTGAGGTCAACCATCTCCGTGAAAAGATAGGAATGGTGTTTCAAGGATTTAATCTCTTTAACAACAAAAACGTACTTGATAACTGTACCCTCGCCCCACTTACCCTCAAGCGCAAAGACAAAGAAAAGGCCATCCAAGATGCCCATAAGCATCTAGCTGAGGTGGGGTTGGAAGAGTTCGCCTCAGCAGATGTTCGGCGTCTTTCAGGAGGTCAAAAACAGCGTGTGGCTATAGCACGCGCGCTTTGCATGGATCCCGAGGTAATGCTTTTTGATGAGCCCACTTCAGCCTTAGACCCAGAGATCGTCGGTGAGGTCTTAGGTGTCATGCGCGAACTCGCAAGTCGCGGAATGACGATGGTTGTTGTGACCCATGAAATGGACTTCGCTAAAAATGTCTCAGATAAGGTTGTGTTCATGGATCAGGGCGTCATAGCAGAGCAAGGAGACCCTAAAGAGATGTTTGCCCATCCAAAAGTAGCACGTACTCGTGAGTTTCTCTCACGCTATCTTGACGGACAAACTAAGAAGGATGATTGAGGGATGCCATGGCAAATGTATGGAACCACCTCGCTAACGAAGGAGATTATCCTGACCTCGATGCTGATAGCGCCTGTAAACATCTGTCAGCCGCAATACAATGTCGTACAATCACCTATCTTGATTCAAGCCTTATGGAGTGGAAAGAGTTTGATCTGCTTCATATGCTGATGCGAGAGGCCTATCCTCACGTCTTCTCACATGCAGAGGTCAAAGAGATCGACCACTCTCTTCTTATCAGAATTCCTGGAAGTGATCCGTCTTTACGACCGATTATGCTGATGGGTCATCAAGATGTAGTGCCTGTTGTCGCAGGCAGTGAGAAAAACTGGACTCACCCTCCCTTTTCTGGATACATCGATGATACCTACATCTGGGGTCGTGGAGCCATAGACATGAAAGATCAGACAATAGGAATTCTTGAAGCAGCCGAATATATACTCGCTCATGAACAAAAGCTTGAACGCAGTTTAATCCTCTCATTCGGACAAGATGAAGAAGGCATTCAATCGGGTGCAAGTCGCATTGCTGATCTTCTCGCTCACTGTAACACTAAGCTTGAATTTCTTATAGATGAGGGAGACTATCGCATCACCGACGGCAGCCTCTATGGGGCTAATGGAGAGCCACTACGCATGGTTCATCTTGCGGAGAAAGGCTATTGCGACCTCCAGCTTGTCTCCCACAGTGCCGGCGGACACTCCTCTAATCCTTTTCATGGAACCTCATTGGCAATACTGTCAGAAGCCATTCATCGCATCACACAAGATCATCATGAACCTAAGCTTATTCCCCTCGTACGCCTCAGCTTTGAAACAATTGCAGATTGCATTAACGCCGAGCCCTTGCATACATTTGTGAGCAATATAGACGCCCATTCCGCTGAGATCGCTCAACTCTGTGCGAAAGACGCTAATTTGTTTCCATTAGTTGTGACAACTACAGCGCCTACCATGATCGAAGGTTCCTCAGCCCAACCTAACGTAATGCCTCAAAACATGAGAGCTGTTATTAATTTCCGCATATTGCCTGGGGAAACCTGTGCCGGGATCTTAGCTCATGTGCAAGATCTTCTTAAAAGCTTGCCTGTAGAAGTCCAGATACTGCCTAACTCAGCTAATAACCCCTCTCAGATTTCACGATACGATAGCTACGGCGTTAGATGTCTACAGGCTGTCTCCTCACGCTATTTTGTTAATCCAAAGACAAAAAAGGGCTTACGGGTCGTACCGGCACTAGCTACAGGAGCAAGCGATGCTCGTATGTATGAGAAGATCTGTGACTCCTGCTTGCGATATTCTGCTTTTGTAGTAGATGACGAGGAAGACGAGCATGGAGTACATGGCATCAACGAACGTGTCACGCGCAGGGCTTACCTGCAGGGTATCCGATTCATGATTCGACTTATACAGAGCAGCTGTATGCATGTTCAAAAATAAATACTAGGTGCCATTAATCTTACGAAAAGATCTTCAGATTAATGGCACCTATTCGTGTTGAAAAACATCAGTTTTGAAGCTTAAGCTTCGGCAAGAGCTTTTTTTGCTACGTCCGCCAGCGAAGCAAAGCTTGTTTCGTCCTGGTAGGCAACCTGCGCGAGCACTTTGCGATCAAGCTCGACGCCTGCAAGCTTCAACCCATGCATAAACTGACTATATGAAAGATCATTCATACGAGCGGCAGCATTGATTCGCTGAATCCACAGCGCGCGCATGGTGCGCTTCTTGTTGCGACGATCCCGATAGGCATATTGGCCAGAGTGTTGACTTTGCTCCTTCATCCCACGGAACGTCCTTGAGGAGGTCCCGTAGTAACCCTTTGTACGCTCGACTAGCGTCTGACGCTTTTTACGGCCTGAAACAGCGCGCTTAACACGTGCCATATCTATCACTCCTTGCTATCACAGTGTGACATGCCAATCCATGAGCATGTCACAAGAGGTTGTACGTGTGAGGCGCCTAGTTCTTCGAACCCATACGCTGGGAGACGACTTTGGCATCCCCCGACCCGAGGACTGCTTCCTTACGGAAAGCACGAATGCGCTTTTGGGACTTCTTGGTCAAGATATGGCTCTTAAACGCCTTGGCACGCATGATCTTGCCGGTGCCGGTACGGCGAAAACGCTTTGCGCTACCCTTATGCGTCTTCATCTTAGGCATTTCAATTCTCCTTCTTCTCTTCTGCATCTGCCTCAGCGAGCTCCTTCTCCTTATCAAAGGCACCCTTTATCGGAGCGACGAGCATATGCATGTTGCGCCCCTCCATCTTCGGCTGCTCCTCAACCGTGGCATAGGGCTTAAGCTCATCTGCAAGCTTGTCAAGCACAACAAGACCTTGCTCAGGATGGGCCATCTCGCGCCCACGGTACATAACCGTGATCTTGACGCGCGCGCCACTTTTGAGAAAACGCAGAATGTGCTTCTTTTTGGTCTGGAAGTCGCCCACATCGATCTTGGGGCGAAACTTCATTTCCTTTACCTCGATCTTGACTTGCTTCTTGCGCGCGGCTTTGGCCTTGCGTGCCTGCTCGTATTTGAACTTGCTGTAGTCCATAACGCGGCACACCGGAGGCTGCGCGTCAGGGGCAATCTCTACCAGATCGAGATGCTGCTCGTTTGCAATGCGCAATGCATCACGAACGTCAAACAGTCCAAGCTGAGAGCCATCGACACCTATAAGGCGGCAGCTACGGGACGTAATTTCCCCGTTGACCATAAGATCGTCTTTCTTTGCCAGCTTCTACACCTTCCCTTCAAAACAAAAACTCCCGACGCAAACACCCCGGGAGACGAACCCTGCTTCGCCAAGCAGGCAAAAAATCTTCGTCTAACCAGACAGCAGCTTGCGCGCTGTGCGGGTGGGGACAAACATCCCTCTTTGCGTCATATCCGGTAGTAGTATATCGCCTCGTCTTCGAGGTTACAAGAATCACATATGATCCATCACTACTACGAAGCGAAATGCTTGCTGTTCTGCTATAGTCACAGAGGCAAACAAGCCCGAGTGGCGGAATGGCAGACGCGGCGGACTCAAAATCCGCTTCCCGCAAGGGAATGAGGGTTCGACCCCCTCCTCGGGTACCAGAAATTCTTTTGGATTCCCAATTTAAATTTTCTTGGATTTAGGGTGCGCCTCTAGGCAGACCTGAGCATATGCTGGTACACCTTTCTTTACATACATACACACTATATATGCCATCACGTACGTCTCGATGCATAGGTACTGCACATACATACCTGATAGATGTTGAGCATCTAGATGTGCGTAATCTCTTTCTAAACACTTACGCACATCTAAGCTTTAATCTAATAAACAAAATTATACTCGCTGGTAAATTGTTAGTTCATAAACAACCAAAACTAGATGTGCGTAATCCGCATGCGCACAACTAGATATGCACATGTAATTATACTCACACGCGCGAGGCGACAGGCAAAAGGCGCAGTGATTACTGCTGCCATGAAACTAGGGAATGCGACGCTATAGTTGGATTGCTAGCAAGGTTTGAGCCTTGAGGCGCCTGCAGGCTGCAATATGGAAATGTCGACAGTGCTGGCCTTGTTACTAGCCAGAAGCACGGCGTTGTTATAGACCTACGGCTAAGACGAGTTTCCAACGTGCGCCACACATATAGGAAGAGGTAGAAAATGCGCATAGTATTGCTTGAACCGCTGGGAGTCCCCGTTGAAACCATAGAAAAGCTCGCAGAGCCCATCCGCCAGGCGGGCCATGAGTTTGTCTACTTTGACACGAAGACGACCGATCCAGACGAGCTTGTTCGTCGCAGTGCGCAAGCCGATGTGGTAA